>JAABUP010006005.1_pt1 | contig 17813 bp, 33 predicted proteins | sample 5559201 | NCBI WGS metagenome assembly JAABUP01 (sample SAMN10711887, study PRJNA513373) | rock metagenome | isolation source: Antarctica rocks | place: Antarctica
CGTCGTGAATTTTATGAACATTATGATATTGAGATTGATGTGTCCTATGATGCTTTGGGCGTTGTGCCTGGGGTGTTCAAAAACAAACATTATTGTTGCAAACTGATGATATGATGCAGGGTCATTAGGCCCTGCTGCATGTGATCGGACGTGTTGTCTGGCCGAAACATGTAAAATATTTCTTCTTCTTCTTCTATGATATTGAGATTTGCCTAACTGATGGAAGGAGGAGACTGGGCATGCTGCCTTTGGCATAACAGCCGCCAGTGTCACTGCCGGTACAATTCCAAAGCATGCCGGATGCTTGTAAGGTGGTCCAAGCTAGACGAGACGTCGAAGAATCGAAGGCCTGCTGATCATGCAGCTCAATACTGAAGAAGGTGATTGGACCTGTCCTACAGTCTACTCACTTTTGACTTACATCTGCACAGGCCTACTGATAATAATCATCTCATCTGCAGATCCCATCAGGCAATCAGCGCTGGCAGCTGGCACATTGAAGTGTATTGCTGCGGCTGCGAACACACAGCTCCAAGTCATGCAACGGCTCAGAAGACTGTATGACAGGAGACAGAACCCTCTCTGTCCACTGCATGAGATGACATGTGTAGCGGCTAAGAATGGTCAGCTGGAAGTCCTGCAGCGGCTCAGAAGCCAGGACCACCCTGTCCATGGCACAAGGCGACATGTGCTGTTGCTGCTATGAACGGTCAGCTGGAAGTCCTGCAGTGGCTCAAAAGCCAGGACCCCCCCTGTCCATGGGATGAGCTTTCATGGGATGTTGCTGCTGAGAATGGGCAGCTGGAGGTCCTGAAATGGCTCAGAAGCCAGGACCACCCTGGTCATTGGGGTCCATCGTTGTGTTGTGTTGCTGCTAAGGAAGGGCACCTGCAAGTTCTCCAGTGGCTCAGAAGTCAGGACCCTCCCTGTCCTTGGGATGAGCTTGTGTGTTTTGAAGCCGCTAGACACGGGCATCTGGAAGTCCTGCAGTGGCTTTGAAGCCAGAACCCCCCCTGTCCATGGGATGACATCACATGTGATATGGCGGCTGTTGCCGGGTTTCTGGAAGTCCTCCAATGGGCCAGAAGCCAGGACCCCCCTTGTCCATGGGGGGTGTGCACATGTGCTGGTGCAGCTGAGAACGGTCATTTGGAAATCCTCCAATGGCTCAGAAGCCAGGACCCCCCCTGTCCATGGGACAAGTTGACATGTTTTGACGCAGCTGAGAACGGTCAGCTGAAAGTCCTTCAGTGGCTCAGAAGCCAGGATCCCCCTTGTCCATGGGGTAACCATGTATGTGCTGGTGCTTCTGCACAGGGTCAGCTAGAAGTCCTCCAATGGCTCCGAAGCCAAGACCCTCCTTGTCCGTGGGATGACCAAACATGTGCTGGTGCTGCTTTAAGGGGTCATTTGGAAATCCTCCAGTGGGTTAGAAGCGTTGAGCCACCTTGTCCTTGGGATTCGTCTGTGTGTCGTATTGCTGCTGCCGGCGGTCATCTGGAAGTCCTCAAATGGCTCAGAAGCCAGGACCCTCCGTGTCCTTGGGATCACATGGTCTGTGTTCCAGTAAAAAACAATGGAGCAATGGTATGGGCATTGGTGAATGGTTGTCCCATCCCTTATCACCTAGCAACTTTGCAGATCCAATTGCTGTTTCTGATTTGCGTCAAGCATAAATGTGGAAACATGGACCACGTTGCTATGCCAACAGAATTGTCACGTCATGTTGTGAATTTACCTAGCGATGTTATCACACGTATTGCATCCTTGATGTCTTTGCAGAAGAGGGTACTGTAAAGAACGATGCATGAGTGTTCAGGGTTTAGGGTTTATAATGCTGGAACAATCGTTTTTCTACAGTGCAAGATCAGATGCTTGTAGATGCATCCTAATATCTGTTTTTGAACAAAGTGAGAAACGATTTCAACAGGACAAGACATGTTGCATCAGATTCCATGGTATGCATGTGAACTCAGCAAAGAGTGTCTTGCATAGTAGCTGCTACATGTATGCTGCATGAGCGTTTACAATGATCAGGACAAACTAGCACAATTTCATTGATCTCATGCGAGAAGATTGGGGTCATGTCTTCATCCCATTCTTACTGCATGGCGATCAATATTTGTATCTATTTTCATCGTTCAAATATAAAGCTTTGACTGTAAACCTAATATGAGCGGTTGTCCTCTTCAAGACCAATCAAATCTCAATGAAGGTATGTTGGGCCCAAAAAGAATGTTTATTTGTACGTGCTTCATAGCTTGCTACCACCAAATCTGAAATCCTTGAACTGCTGTCGCAGCTTGAGCTTGTACACCTTGCCTGTCGCTGTGTGAGGAATCTCTTTAACGAAAGCAACATCATCAGGAATCCACCAATCTGCAATTTTGCCCTGCATATGCATTCCAAGCTTTCCAATTGAAATGTAGTATGAGAACTTATGAGCTTAAGCCTCAAGGTGCCATGCTCTGTTGACTGCATACAGATACTGGCATTGATGGTTCATTGAAACAGAAGGAGGTGTCACAACACTGTACCAGCATGACCACCAACAAATCGAAAAAGTCGTTTTGCGTGAAGTCTCTGAAGATCCTATCTTGTTCATAAACAATCTGCTACAGCATCACTCCTCACTCACCTGAAGGAAGCTCAGCATACTGTCCCTAGACAGGTTGGAGTGGGGTGCAGAAACCACAACGAGCAAGGGCCGCTCAGTCCACTTTGGGTGGGGAACAGCAATCACAGCAGCTTCCATCACCTGCAATGCACACCAGCTTAACTCAGACCAAAGCGCAATGTTTCAGAGAAAATGATTTGCTTCTTCACCAAACGGCTGACGGCAGAGTAAGATTGGCCTGTAGAGGTGTATGCATCCATGGCCTTCACTGTGCACTGATCAATGTGAAGTAGCTCACTGCATTGAAACGGTTTTGAAGTAGCTCATTGGGCAGTCAAATGGTTTGAAGTAGCTCATTGCATTGAAATAGCTTTGGAGTTCCCTCATGTGAATCATAATGTTTTGGCCAGTAAGCAAGCAGCATATGTGTGGGCGTAATCGCTGAGCTAATGGAGTACTTACATGTTTGTGAAACATTGCAGCATGCTCAATGTCAATGGAGGAAGTCGTACGTGAAGGAATACTAGCTGTGCTGATGGAATGCTTACATGTTCGTGAGACATCGCAGCATTCTCAATGTCGATGGAGGAAATCCACTCGCCACCAGACTTGATGACATCCTTGCTGCGGTCTGTGATGCGCATGAAGCCCAGTGGATCAATGCTGGCAACGTCTCCTGTCTTGAACCAATTGTCTGCGTCCACTGCACTGCTGTCTTTGTGCTGCAAACACAAGCAGCAAGTCTCATTGTGCAAGTCTCATTGCAGTCTCATTGTGCATGTCTCATTGCAGTCTCATTGTGCATGATGTCAAGGGTACTCAAATCTTACAGAGGCTGCTCAGAGAATTGCCATGAGATGGCCTTTGCTGAGGAGTATCGCAGGCTGATGAGACTGGTTTCTGCAGCATGCATGCTTGGGAAATCCTTCAAAGGCAAAGGAGATGATACATTTTGGCAATCCAACTTTGCATGGAAAATGGTCAAGGTTGAGTGGAGCATGCTGTGAAGGACTAGAACAGTGCTGCTTGACTATAGCATTGCTTGATGGACATCAACATGTTGGCACATGCAGCTTTATACACACATAAGCTTCAACCCTATGCTCAGACAATGTACAGAGTGCATGTAGCAACCAGTAAAATTTACAGCAGATGTGCATGAGGGGCAACATGCATCTACACCCAGCAAAAGATACACCAGAATCAATCAAAGTAGATGACAGTCAAGAAGGAGAAAACACAGAACTGCAATATACAAATCACTTCAATGACGCCACATGTCTCCAGGAGGGAAGTCACCAGAGTCAATAAGCAGAAGCTTGCTGTGTTGTGCGGCTTCTGACATGAACAGAGCACACATACTGGTCAAATCAAGGGCAGACACACACTGCATCCCAGGTGGGAAACCTCACCCCCTGGGCAGCCCGGTATGACACTTGGGTTCTCATTAATTTGACGTTTAAAGGCGTAGTCTTTTCCATTCTTTTTCTTTTCTGGGAAAGCTCACCCTGATTCTGTAGCATGCAAAGCACGCCATACGCATCTGAGCTTTTCGTGCTCCAAAACATTCCGGTCTACATGGCAATACATGGCATCTGCACCTTGATAGCTGCTATGACAGGCAAGCGCTGGATGAGAGGGTTGAATATGACTTGCACACGTCCTTTGATCTTCAGCTCCTCAATGCCAGCCTGCAGCAGCATAGCTTTCAAGCATGTTATATTTCTAACAGTCCACACATAAGATTCAGCAAAGGTTCTGATGCCTAACTCACAGGGCAGATTCGCAGTAGTATATCTGCTTGCAGACATGCTCTTTATAATGCCATAGGCTGTGGTAGATCTGTTCGTATGTAGGCGATGTATATGCATGCAAGAACAGACCTACAAAAGCAAGGCATGGGATGCAGCCTGATATAAGCCTGGAGAATTTGATGCAAACACAGTGACCAAGACCCTGAGGGCTGTGCTAGTGCTAATGCATTAGGCCTTGACTACATGTGGACCCCGCACTTCCAGCTCCCCAGTGGCTTTGCCATCCCGAGGCATTTCATTGCCCTCATCATTCACAATGCGCATGTCTGTGAACAGGTGTGGCCTGCCCTGACTCATCCTGTACTTCATCTCTTCTTCTTTGTCCAACTTGCCTTGGCTGCCCTGCAGCGTCACATGGACAGATTAGGGGTGTGTACACCAAGCCTGCCTGTATCATGGTGAGCTGCTTGCCTGTCTTGATGGCGCTCAACGACAGATGCACCCTTGCATCATCAACAGCAGCAATGCATCAGCAACCCACTGCAAGTGACATGGATAGCAGATGTGATGCACAGAACCTGAAGCCTGAGCTACAGCAGCAGCAGCAGCAGCAGCAGCAGCAGCAGCAGCAGCAGCAGAAAGACAGCAGGTCTTCAACAACTCAAATGCATGCAAATTGTTGACTTTGTGCAGAGGACCACTTGAGATCATATTCATGTAACCTTGAACGTTCCATGGATGCTTCTGTGGCAACAAGCGCATTGGTGCCATGTAGATGCTTGCAGGAGCAGAATTGGGTCCAGAAGCATATGCCTTTATAGCTCTTTTCAATCCCGGAATGTCTATTATAATTCAGAAACGTCATCCCTACACTCTGGAAATCTAAACTCAGAAACGTCTGGAGACAGTCAAACGAACGCATTTCTACATTGTGGAGATGCTTTAGGTGCACAACAGTGTCTACAGCACGATGTCATAATTCCTGGCAGCTGACCTTGAGTGTGCTGTAGACTCCTACTGGGGACAGCTCTGTCATCCCCCAGGAGTGCTGCACATTCACCCCCATGCTGCACACCATCCACATCGTTCAGTTGCTCGGCCACTCTGTCCCAATCACTCACTCACTCACTCACTCACTCACTCACTCACTCACTCACTCACTCATGCACTCACTCACTCACTCACTCACTCACTCACTCACTCACTCACTCACTCACTCACTCACTCACTCACTGCCTCACTGCTCACTCACTCACTCACTCACTCACTCACTCACTCACTCACTCACTCACTCACTCACTCACTCACTCACTCACTCACTGCTCACTCACTCACTCACTCACTCGCTCACTCACCCGCCCTCCTGCCCGCTCACCCACCCATCCACTCACACACTCACTCACCAACACATCTAATCCTAGTAGCAGCCGGTATGTTGCCGGGCATGTCACCAGCTTTGTATGGCACAAGCATGCCATTAACAGTGCCAAGGGTCAGGCTGCATTGACCAACGGCTTGAACAAAAGTCTGTGAGTCACAGATGACCTAGCTAACATGCAAGCTTTGGCTGGAGAATTGCCTCAGGTAACAGGATCAGCAAGTCATCAGGGCAATGGGCTGAAGGCAGGCGCTTGACAAAGCTGTACCTGTCAAAGGCATCAAAGATCTTGCGTGGGCAGGCAGCACCCCCCACCACTGCAGTCTTGAGGTAATGCAGCTTCCTTGCCTTGTTTGCAGCCATGTAATCCAACAGACCCAGGAACACTGTGGGCACACCAGCTGCGCCGTTCACCTGGAAGTCTTCCAAAGTGTTGTAGATGCTCTTGCCATCCAGATCTCGCCCTGCACAGCATGATTGATTGATTGATTGGATTTTCACCTGTGCCAGCCTTTACTCTCGGATTAGCCATGCACAGCATGGTGTCACCACATACTTGGCTTTTACTCTCCCAAGCATGTGACTGGTGCTTCACACACACCAGTCTCAGGCCCAGGTTCAGCCCAACTGGGCCTGAAATTAGTGTAACACAGCATGACCAGCTGTCCATCAAACACAGCTGCGGCTGCCCTGCTGACAATGCACATCATCTGGTCATGCATCTATTGCTTCCCAGCACCTGCCTGAGTTCTCTACATTGCTTCATGTAATCCAGCAGCAGACCACATGGAACATGTGATAGTGTACCAGATCATGCCCTTGACCGCACTGTACTCCAGGTTGGTTTCCACATGACTTTAGCAGCAACTAGGCACAGTGACACTTCTTACAAATTCTTACAAAGGCAGTGAGCTGCGAACGACATATACACATGATGACATGGGGGAATCCCAGCATTTAGCCCAACTGTGTAAACCGCAGCAAGGCAGATTTTCGATGACTTGCACATGATACGCATATGAGGTCACATAGTAAGTTGCTGGCATAGGGATGCAACAGCAGTAACATGGGAAGGGGCATTCACCTGGCAGGATCAGGCGAGCACCCATCATGGGAGCAGTTAACACTAGGCCCCAAGAGTTGGCATGAAACAAAGGAACCAAAGCACAGAAGCAGCTGTTGCTGCCTAGATTGATCACATCTTTTGAAGCTGCTATTAAGGCGTGCAGGAAGTTTGACCTGTGACTGTACAGCACTCCCTGCATCAAACCACATATGCTGTCAGACATGCAGCATAGCCACGGACAGGCCAGAAGGGTCTGTCATCAGCTTGTACTACACATTTATCAAGGCTGCTGCAGGTGCAGCGCTTGTGTCTGCAGCAAGTTTGCGACCCCTGAAAGTAGGCATTGCAGAGCGGGCAAGCTGGGGCACTGCAGGATCATGCACACTATGAGCATTGTACACAACACCTTAGGGTTGCCTGTTGTGCCAGAAGTATAGCACAGACCACATGCTAGGTTCTCATCTTTGACATGCCACCGGAATGGCAAATGGCTGATCTGCGCCTGTAGCAAGAAGCAACCACTGTCAGCAGAGCAGCAGCAATTGCAAGAGGTACAGCAGTAAAGGCAGCGTGAAAAGGTTGTGCAGAATGTCTGTCTACAGCATCATCTCTGACTGCAAATGTCACCAGGCTGACCTCAAGCATGTCCTCATAGCACATCACATTCCGCAGTTTGCAATCTGAGGGCATGTGCTTCCTGTCTGTCAGTATGATGAAGCCTTTGATGGATGGCAGCTTATGCTGTAGCTTGAGCATGATGTCAATGAAGGTTGTGTCAAGAATGAGAAATTGGTCCTTGGCGTGGTTCACAATGTAGTCAAGCTCCCGCTCAAACAGCCTGCAATCTGCAGCTGGTTTATTGATGACTTGCATATAATGCAAGGCTGCACTTCCCAATCTTGCATAGCAAGCAATGCAAGACGTGAACTCACCTAGGATTCAATGTGTGAGCCACTGCACCAAGACCCATGATACCATACCTACAGCATCAAAGAGCAGACCATAAGTGGATGAAGATCATGACTGAAGCATAGGATTCCTCTCTCATGTGTTGCTGGACAGAACAGCTCTGCGAGTTTGGCGGGGCAGGATATCGAGGCAGAGAGCCCGAAACGTACCAGCATTCCATGTGCCGATATGTGTTCCACGCTAGCGTTGCCACGATGCTGCCTTCCCTGCATAAGGAGCAACAGAAGAAGCTTGTACATGCGCAGGTAGTAGTCAGCTAAAGAGCTCCAAGATCCTGCAAATCCACTTGCCTCACGCCCAACTTATGAAAAGCGAGCGAGCACAGCTGTGCACGCTTGTGCATGTCGGCATATGTATATCGATGAGTGCCACCTTCAACTGTCCTTGAGATGACTTCCTGCTCGGCGTGATATCTGGCCGCGTAGTCCAGGATAGAGGTGACCACAAGTGGGTAATCTTGCATGAGCCCCTTCATGCTGACAAATGCGCGACTTGCCGCAAACGCCAAGACAGGATGCCGATGTGGCTTTGACTGTGCTAAGGTGACTAAGGCTTCATGTATATGCTCCGAAACCAGTCTCGCCAACTTGGCTCCGATGTCAGAATTATGACAAGAGTGGCGTTCAACACATCAGCACCTATCAGCAACAGCAGCATGCAAGCAGACCCTGTCAAGCAGAGGACTGGCGATATCAACGTGATGTCAACAAACGACATGGTGAAAATTGCATGAGGAAGGCTAGTGCTAGTTGATGACATCAGATGTCATCATATACCATGAGCTGCCTATCAGGGGGTGGTGCTGGGGCTAAATGCCGCAGTTCTTCAGGGTCCAGTTCATCCACTGCAGCTGCAGCTGCGTCTTTCACTTCTGCTTGAATGCGAGCCTGCCTTGCAGCAGGCAACTCAGGTTCCTGATACTCAAACTCAGGCTGACCGTACTGGCTTGGGCCTGGAGGCAGCGATGCCTGCAAAGGACAGCAAGGGTCGAAAGTGAACCAGCTATAGGTGTGGCTGTACGCATGCAGACGGCACTGGCATCAGGTTATATGTTTACTAAATAAACCTAATAGGAAGAGCAGACCAGCAAGATATTCATCAGTGAATGTTAAACTGATAAACATGCAAGAAAGGGTCTTACTTGCTGTTGATCTTTTGGCCGCCGAGGCTGCACCTTCAAAGGCTGACCATACATCTCGAATGGCTGATCTTGAGCTAAACTCAGCACCCTGTGAACGTCATCTGGGTAGGCAAACTCAAGAAAGGCATAATGGCCGCCATCATTGCCACGTATTTGCGCTGAATGTACCTCGCCAACGTTAGAAAAATAGTCTGCTAGGTCTATGTCTGTGACTGCATCTGGCACAGTGCCCACAAATAGAGTCCTGCATGCAGGCGATGGTTTCACTAGACCATATTGTGCAGTGGTATGGCTTCAGCCATAACCCCATAGCCCTGCAAGCACTCTGGGACAGTGGCCAAGGCTACAAAATGCCACATCAAGATATATTATGTATGAAGCAAGCTCGCATGGGGTTGGTCCCAACATCTGTATTTGAAGCTATGATAGCTTAATTTGGATATGTCCATGCAGTCAAACAGGGACACAGCTTTTGTATGTGCAAACTGCAGAAGGCTAGCATGGCGCACTCTTTGAGACTTTCTCAGATGCACAGCACGTCATCTTTGAGTTGGCCATTGCACCATTGTAGTGCATGTGTCCTCAAATGCTTGTTGGCCAAGCATGCCAAATAATACACTGACTTGTGGCATGACAATAGTAACCAAAGTAGTGACAGTACCTGTCTGCCTGGTTAGATGGTCCAGCAAGGGCTTCACCAGCCTGCCCTGCCCCTGTATAAGTAAAGCTCGGGTCTTGGTCATAGCCTACTTCTTCTGCTGCTGGACCAGGGTGATGTGATGGTGAGTAACCCTGCTCTGCCTGATGGGCACCTGGTGAGTAACCTGCTTGAGTGTGGTGCGTGGCCTTGCTGACGGCAGTTGGACTCCAAGCAGTGCCTTCTGCGCCTGTATTCAACAAACTGCGTGCCACACAAAGTGTGCTTTACCATAAGCCAGATCTGCTTGATATGCTGCCGTGGCACATGCCATGTTTCATGGACTGTCCTGCCCTTACCTGCTGTGCTTACACTATGTGATAGCACGCTTGTCGCTTTAAGCAGCTGATATGAGTATCAGGAAGCTCAGCTATTGACAGACAGCACAAGGTGACACTCACCAGGTGAGTAGGGAAGGTTGGCATGTTGAGTGGGGCTCCAAGCTTGTGGGTGGTCAGGCACATCAGCATTAGGAGGGTGTATGCCGACCCTAGGCTTTGAAGCCAGTGCTTCACTTTGCTGCAGGTGGGTATCTAGTCGTGCCCGCTTTGTGGGCTGAGCAGGTTCATCATCTGTAGGTATTGCAGGGCCAGGCACTTTGGCTGCAGGTCTCTTGAATGTAGGCCGCTTTGTGACCTTGCTCTGTGCTAGCTTTTCCTTGTCTCTGGTGGCCTGAAGAACCAAACGCTGCTGATGACAGCATAGACTCAAGACGCATAGTACACATGGTGATGTAATCATATGTCCCCACTGCATCTGGAAAGCCAAGCTTGAATGTGACCGAATCCTTGGTGCTGAGTTTGATTCAAACCCTAAAGTTTACTCTGACTTGATTACTGCTTCCTATCACATCTGTATTTCTAGTCTGTGATGTGAGGTGTTGTTGCTTTCAATTGGGACCTCACTGGCAAGAGCCTTAGAAGCAGTAGTTGAGCTTCAATGCAGGCATCATGAACAGCCTTTCAGCAGGAGTGATCAGTTACCAACAGAATAATGGCAACAGACGCACATGCCATAGCAATCATACAAGCGTACCTGACGTGCAGCTAAAGCTTTCTTGGCAGCTTCTAATGCTGCTGATTGAGGATCAGAAAGCACCCTGCATGCATTGGCCTGTGTGAGTAAGTCTGATCCACGATAAGCAGTGATGTCCAGATGAGCTTGGGCTGTTGAAAGATGACTTGCCTTGTACAGATCATGCTACACAATCACAACAGCAGGTCCTTGTGTATCGGATCAATGACGCAGGGAGACTGACAGCATGAGACTGCCGCATGAAGGACATGCTAATGGGAGGAGATCTGCCAGCCAAACTGGTACAACAAAGCCTAGCTCGGACATGATGCCATCACTGGCAGGCTGTGTCTCATTCAAGTCCCTGACTGACTGGGACTGAATGGTTGAGGATAACTTGTCTTGCAGACACAATAATTCATTGTGACTCACGATGGTGCAGCTAGAGCTTTGGAGCTTGCTGTTGGTGCAGCTGGTGCCTTCTTGCTTTCCTGAGTAACTTGCTTTGAGGCATTCGACCTGAGAGTGATCTACAACATGACAGGACACCGCCAACATACGTCAGCCGCTCATACGAGTCAGCTGCTGCAAGAGCAGGTGTGACATTGATGCTGCATGCCACCTTTGAGAATCACCTTTGGAGCCTGCTTGACTGCAGGAGCGGCTTGCTTAGCAGGCTTTAAACTCTGTTTTGACTTCACCGTAACTGCAAGTGCTGAACGGATGGAGCGCAGGGCTCGACGCATATGCAAACAGCGCTGACGTGAGCATCAACCTGCTGCACCTTTGATATGACCATCCGATTGCCTCGTCGGTGGGGTATGCGCTGGTGCAGCCTTGACATCTGCAGCCTGCGATGCAGTGCAGTGTTATATCTTGAAGATGATCAGCTGAGTTTCAGCAAGGAAACCTTTATGAAATACCTTCTGTTTCTTGGCACGCAGTTCGGCGTATTTTTTCTGCAACGCGAGCTCTGCGGCTGTAGGCATCAGGAAGCAAGATAATCGCACAGCCAGCACTGAAGTGGGCTGATGTATTGTGATGCGCCATAGCGCAGAACGAACAGCAGCAAAACTGCAAGCGATGACTAAACTCACATGGGCCCATGTGCACTCCACGTGACAGCCAATCCCGTCCAGCTTCGATCAGCACTTTTCTTGGATAGCCCCGCAGTTCTAGGTGCCGCGTCGTGGTCAGCTGTTGTCATGGCATTGATTAGCGATCAAGGCGTCGTGACGATCGCGGTTGCTGTCAACGTTCGCGCATGTGTCTTCCGGTTGGTCGGACGACGTTCTGTTCTCTGGGGAGATCAGAACCTGCGCAGGACCGTTTGGCCTCGTCATAGTGGGTTGTTGCTCGTTGCATCCAATCCCTTGCACTTGAAGACCTGCAGTGGGCAGGTAGGAGACCACCGAAGCCGTGCGTGTAACCAGCTGATTGCAGTCACACGCTATGGCAAGATCGCGCAGAGCCTTTCAGTCCTAGCTTTGTCTGGTATCTCGAGCATCTTTCCATTGAAGATATGCTGTATCTCTCTGCAAGTTTGTGCCAATGCGTCAGCAATCGACAGTGATCTGCTTTCAAAAATTGACCTTGAACGGATGTTGTCTTGAGGCTAGCGTAGAGAGCGCTGTATCCGCATATGTGTCCTGTATGAGACGTAGATGTGCGAACTTTGCCAATTGCGACTGCAGGCTGGGTTTACAGCACCAACAGCTGTGACAACAAGCTGCAGACGAAATCATGTTGTCCCGCATCTTGGCAGCTTTGCCTGTGCTGTATCTTGCACTGGTTGTGCAAATGGCTGATGCTGTTGCCCTAGCTGAACCTACAAGGGTCCTCTCAAGCTTTAAGGTGGAGCCACTCAACATCTTATTCACCTTGCATTGCATTGCAGCTCCCATGCAACTCCCTGAAATGCATCATCAGGAAGCTCCCATGCAACTCCCTGAAATGCATCAGTGTGTCCATTTTGCAGTCATGACAACCACACATACCAAAGCACTTCTGCCGACATGTGCTTCAGTGCAGTGTCTGTTGGATGACGGATTTGCAGAACACCGCATCTGCCAGTACCACAATCTAGTCTTGTACCGTGCCAAGTTCATATACATATATCAAGGTGAGCCTGGCCTGCTCACAGGGTAACCCAGCTACATCTCATTCTGACTAAATCACCATATAGTCAGACTGCATCATGCTGATGCCTGCAGGACCTGACCTACCGCAGCTGCCAGAGGTCATGACCAACTGGCACGAAAATGTGACCTTGGAAATCCTCCCAGTGCATGTTTCCCAGGTCCCTCAGGCATGGGACCCTACACAGGTTGGAAATTTCCTCCTGACTAATAACGGCCTTCATTGCATATGACTCATGCAGTAAGATGTCAGCTGAAATTTGCCCTGCAATCCCCTAGCACCCTCAAGCTTGCTTGCTCATAGCCAAACTGTTTGAATGTATCATACTGTATCGCCAGCAGGGAAAAGAGAGGACCACATTGCTTGCCTGACGCATCTCTGTTTCTGGCAAGATATGAGGTGACAAAAAGGTGCACAAGCATGCTGTGACCACTCATAATGTGCCTGAGTGCACAGCCCTTGGCGTGCGCCCACGACGCCTACCGTGGTATGCATTATTGAACAAGCCCTGAAAAGGTATCGTGTCTGCAGTACGAGGTTGTCAGGAAGGCAACGATCACCTACAGACCCTACCACAGAAACTATTACCACAGCTTGGCTGAAGCCATCTTTGCAGTGCACCTGCTGGCCTGCACCTACTTCCAATACTGTCAGCATGGAGATGGCTCGGACCTCACTGCTGTCTTCATAGACACCATTGATGATCCTGTTGACTGGGACACCACTCTGCAAAGCGCAATTGAGGCTCTGCAGTGCCTCACCCCCAGACCTGCTTACACCATCAAGGACCCCAAGTTGCATGACAGGGTGGGCGTAACCCTGCTGTCATACCCCCTGACCCTCCCCTGGTCCCACTGTGCTTTGCCATATCCTGCAATTTGAAGCAACCATTGCCACACTGCTGCTTTTCCATCACAAAGCGCCTCTCCAGCACAGCTGATGATCATTCTGGACTTGTCGCGTCAGCATTGAGATACAGTCCAGTCAGTGCCATCATGACAGCTGCATTCTCACTGCCTTGCATACATTCACTGTCGACCTGTGGCTGCTCGTGACACCCTAACATGAGGCATGAGGGCTGTTAGCTATGACATGTTAGATGCATGTATGGGCTGTGCAGTTCTCAGGATGGCAACGGCCCTACCCTTTTGCTACAATTCAATCTGGCTGTTTCTTACAAATTTTCCACTGTGCAGGTCATACTGCTGGAGAGCGCTGTTGCTGGCATTGGTAACACCAGCCGCGTGTACAGTGGCACCTCAAAAAGGTGAGCCAGAGAAGCAGACAGTGAAGTTTTTGATGGCCCCAGTGGACAGCATCTTAGCTCAGGAACTTGTTGACCAGCTTCATGTCATGCACAGGTCTTGAAGACCTTCCATATGGCTGCTTATGCTTACCCCAATACAACAAAGTCACGACACAGCTTGCCAACTTGTTGCAGCATGTTGACATATCGCATAGTGCTTCAAGCCCTGTTTCATATCTCCTGGTAGCAAAAGATGTTGCGCACTGCCACTTCAGGTTCAGGGAGTTGTATTCCAGTCCTGACATCCAAATCTCCAACCAGTTCCGGCAGAGAATGGCAGAGTGCTTGGGGCTCACATTTCAATCTCCAAATGTATGAATCTGCCTGCCTGTTCTCACGTGTATATTGTTGCATCCCCATACCGCTACATATGCCAGATGAGCACACTTCAGTCAAGATCGCATATAGGTGCCTGCCCTGTTGCGTTCTGTTCACGATTGCTTGATTTGAACCTGTGCCAGCCTTTGCTCTGGCATTACCCAGGTAGGTATCAGGTATGCGTCACCCGAATGCAGAAGGCCATACAGCATTTCTTGGCTACAGTCTGTTCATGGCTAGCTTGCTATATTGCACTTGAGATTCTGAGAACAACCAGCGTCTCTTACAAATGGGCATTAGACTTATGCTTCTTGTTGGATACAGCCGCACGGGCCGTACAAAGTGACCATTGTCAACAGGAGATACGCGTCTGGTCGGCATATGATCAACTCAGTCACTATTGCAAAAAACATCAAGCGCATGGAGCATGTTGCTGCCGTCAGGTACATTCACACCTGGAGTAGAGCTCAAACATGTGTTCAGTCACCATGAAGCACTGATATTTAACAAGCCCAACCTTCAAGCTTCATGCATGCCTATAAATGGCATCCAAACAATCAACATGTCAGTGCTGAGGCTCTCTGCATGCTCATCTCACCTGCAGCCTTTCAGCGTTGACTGCTACCTGGACTGCCAACACTTGGATCCTGTCCTAGTTGACTGCTATATAGACTGCCAACATTTGCGTTTGACAGAAAGCACTTCCGACACGTGCAAAGCGCATGTGTGCTAGTTTGTTGCTTGACATGGCAGGGTGATATACCTGGAGGATATGAGCTTGAAGCAGCAGGCACAGGTGTACATGCACTCCCACATTGTCATCTTCACCCATGGAGCAGCCTGCGGCAACGTCATCTTCATGTCTCCGGTATGCTGCCCAATCATGCTTGATTGTTTGGCATTTGAATGCACACCTTGGCTTTTGCTTTGCCTGCAACGCGTGCTGGCTGCTGGTGTGCTATAATGCACTGTGCTGATGAGGACCATGCATGTCATGACAGCTGCAGCTGGTGCTTGGTCACTACTGTTTGGTGGTCAGATGTATACAACATGTAGTTGTGCTTACAAAACTCCAATGTTGATCCTGCGAGACATCAGCATCTGTTACTGGCTCAATGCTGAGTTTGTTGGCAACTTGACATGCAATGCACTTTCCATGGTTGGCATTGAGCCTTTGTGAGTGCATGGGCAACATGCATGATATGCCATGCAGGGTACAGCGGCAATCGAGTACAGCTGGCTTCCCAGAGACGCTACTCCACATAATTGGACAACTGAAATCATTTCAGACTTGTCACTACCAATCACCTTTGTGGGACTCTGCACCATTGACAGACGCAATATATATCCACAAAAAGAGGTATCAACCAACCCTTTACGCCTGCAAACTGTTGTGCCATCATCCGTACGTTGTTTGCTCTGGGAATTGGGACATGCCAAGTGTAGTTTGTGCCAAGTCCTGCATCCAATTACACTTTCTTGCATTGCTAACACCGACTTATGTGTGCTGACGTCTCTGCAAGCAGTGACAAGATAGGACCCAAGTTTGCCCTTTTGGTACCTTGACGCTGCTGCTTGCAAATGTGCTTATGTGTCAGACAGCTACATTTCCACACCCTGATGTGTGTGTGTTTGCAAATTTGCAGAGGTACCTCTATCAATCAGACTACAATGCATTGACCAGCGAAGAGAAGTTAGCGCTTTTGGAGAAAGGAGTTTGTCCTCAAACTCCCCTGCATGGCTGCACAGACATGGTCATGAACTACGCAGTGGACTGGAGCCTTCTCCAGCCAGCAATCCGCCTTGCAATGGCACAAATGCATCATCAGCAGTATGGCATCCACATCCTAGATGCTGACTGGTGATTATGCAAGCCGACTTGGTGAATGCAGTTGTGAAGCATATTCCATTTCAAGAGCTGTGTAGCACACTTAGAATTGGATAGGTATGTATAGATGTGTACAACATGAACTTGTACAACCTAAATTGAATTACAGCGGGACCCAACCCTGTGCGTCATCACAAATGTGCAAAATGTGTTGATCATTATTGATAAACGCTGGCAAATTATATCTTAGGTTTGCATGAAAGCGAAATCCTTGGTTCAAATCCTGCCAGATGATTGTAAGCAGAGCATGGCCTACAAAGATATTGCGTATGAGATGAGTGCACTTAGCATAAAGTGAACAAATTATCACAAACTATCTGCAGAACCGGACATCACACTAAATGTACAGCACTTGTAGCAACATAACAAACATCTGGAGAAAACAGTTGAAACAAGACTGTAGTTTTGCCAAGTCTAGTTTAGGCATCACAGTAACAGGAATTGATGTCTTGTTGGCAGATTTTGCGAATGGCAGCAACAGTGTGCAGACAGCCTGGATTGGGCAGCAGGTCACTCTTCAAAATGTACCCTCTAGCAACCCTGCTTATAAGTCATAGTCAAATCTCCACATGGGAATATGTGCACAGGTCTTGAAATGCAGCACCTGTATGCACAGCGTCTGCAAAGAGTGTTGCTGAGGAAGTGGTGGCACTGCTAGGTTGCAAATTGTCCAATCAGGCTGCTGCCAGTGGCCTGCTGGTCTGTGGTTGCTGCATGTAGATTCTGATGCGTCCAATTCCTTGTTGCTGACCACGTCACAGCCCTGTCGTGACAGATGGTGGGGCGCAGCTGCTGACACTGAGGCCTTCGGGTGAATGCCCAGCAATGCTCCAAGCACACAAACAATGGCAGCATTGCCCCCATCAGTTACGCACTCTAGCACTCTAGCTTCTGTCACACGAGGTCTCTAGCCATTTGTTGGGTACAGCCAGTGGTCGTCAAAGTCACACCTAATGGTTTACTGTGATAGGTGGACGGGGAGCAGCTTTTGCTGCCTCCATGCTTAGTCTTGCTGCTCGTGCCTGGTCGGTCTCTATGGTGACTAAGTGTTTCACCTGCAGGAGGGATGGTCTGGCTCAGGTGGGGACCTTCAGAATTCAGATATGCCTCATAAGGCCTGCACAGCCGTACCTTGTCTATAGCACCACGCACGGAGGCTACATTCGCCTTTTGAACAGTTTGCTCGCGCTTACGCAAACCCAGCGATCTGACTATGTTGATGTGTGTCTCCCTGGTCCCCGCAAAGCTTCGCTTCAGTGTTACAAACAGGTGCCTGATCTCGTTGCTCATACCGAGTGAATACTCAAGGATGTTGGTATAATGTCAAGATTGGCCAAGGGAGCTTTCTGCCGCATTCTGCCGCAGGGAGAAACCCTGAAACGTACGCACCGTACCGTAATTACGGTTATAGAGAGAGAGAGAGAGAGAGATTAGAGAGAGAGAGAGAGATTACAATGCTTTAGCCAGCCAGCAAGTCTGATCACATATAGAAGAAGACGAAGGTCAAATGTGGAAAACATCAAGAC
>JAABUP010006008.1_pt1 | contig 17812 bp, 20 predicted proteins | sample 5559201 | NCBI WGS metagenome assembly JAABUP01 (sample SAMN10711887, study PRJNA513373) | rock metagenome | isolation source: Antarctica rocks | place: Antarctica
ACGTACCTTAAACGAAGTTGCTCAGAGCTGCTCACTTTCAAAGTGAGAAAGCGCACTGTGAAAGCACATTACTACACCATTTTACTACTTTAAAACCCTACCTATAAGTCATAGTCATAGCTCCCTGCAGCAACAAGAACTGATCCACACCCTATCCTAGCAAGTGTATAGTACTCCAGTCTTGCATATCACCAGCCTGGGAATGGTCTTCAATGCATACTTTGTCTAAAAGAAACAATTGCTCTGGCTATGCTTTGTCTTGTGCACAATCTATGCTTTGTTGTTTGCATGATCATGCAAGCTATCACTCATTCACACAAATTTTGCTTGGCAACAAAAGCAGTGCAGATTGATTTCTGAGAGTTCTATGCAGTGTGCAAGACTCACTTTGAGTCAAATGAATTCATCTCTGTGTCAATGACGCCAGGATGCACTACCGGCACAATCAGCTCTGGATGCCTGCGCTGCAGCTCATAAGCAAACCAGACCTGTGCCAACTTGCTCCTGCAAACAATAATTGGGTCGGACAATGACATCTCCTACCATCATGTGAAGACTTTTACAACGACATATCACCCCTGAAAGACTGCTCTAACCATAAGTCACATGCGTTCCAATGATGAAAGGCAGTTTATATGCACTCACAGTTCTGGCTCCTTTTGCCAACCCTCTACATGTGCAGTAGCTGCTGACATGTTTAATGGTACTGCCGAGGCATGCCAAGGTGCATATAGTGCATGTCATGCAACTACCTGCAGTATGGTGGAGTGGCAGCATTTAAACCTGTCTTAAAGACAAAGTCCGGTGTTGCATCTTCAGCTAGGGTATGCAGCTCTGCATTCACAAAGACTACGCGCCCTCCTGCAGCATAGCCCATGCATCTACTATGAGCACTTTCAGCTGCTGTACTGTATCTAAGGAGTGCTGAAATTCAGGCCCAGAGGATCAACATGCCCAGGAAAAATGCGCTGTGTACAGAATATAATACGAATCACAGTCATCACAACAAACAGGTAAAGAACAGGGACACGTGCCTCGCTGCAGATGCAAAGATCATAGCTGAGATGGACCTTGAAATGTGACTGTCAAAGTGACTGCAAAAATGGATCATCACTATCAGATGCATATACAGTCCAGTGGTGCTGCTGTACATGTCTCTCATAGTACCTGCTCAAGCTGTTCATCAAGCTGTTGATCAGTACTGTGCTGCACACAGTACAGTGGTAAGTTGCACAGTGGCTGTGTTGCCTCAATGAGAGGGTTGCCAGTTGTGTGGTCCATGGTTGGTGGAATGCAAGCCTATAAACATGTGGGCCCACCTGGGGTAGCTAGGTTTGGCAGCAACTGCTGTGTCAGCAAGGCAGGGCCCAGATGATTGGTAGCAAAATGGAGTTCATGGCCTTGTTTGGACTGTGAGTACTGGTCAATCATCACGCCTGCATTGTGCACCTGCAAGCATCAATACTGTCATTTCATTCAGGTGCTCGTCAGGTGGCCTATTTTGCTGCCTGCATTTGACATATACTTGCATGCGGCAAGACATGAACTGAAGCTTCCTTGCACTTCTGACCCTGTGCTGGGAATTACAGTGCTTCAAGTCCTGAACGAATGCATTCAATCATGCCAATGAAAGCAAGTCAGCACCAATTTCCTTACCAGCACGTCCAGCTTCCTGCCATCAAGCAAAGCCTGCACCTTCCCCGCAAACATCTTCACACTCGCAAGGTCTGAAAGATCTAGCTGCAAAACGTGCACTCGCAGTTTCTTGCCTGCATAAAAGACAGTATGTCTCGTTCTGTAGCTCAGGCTAGCAGTGACCGATCACTTAGACAGCTTGAGCGTACTTTGCATACCTAGGTCGCGCTCGAGAGCTCCCACTGCCGCTTCTGACTTCTCCACCCTACGGCTTCCAACGATCACCACCGCATCTCGTTTTGCCAGCTCCCTGACGGTTTCGAGCCCTATTCCGGCATTACCTGCACAAACCGCAATCACCGGTGAACTTAAGTAATCTGAGGGCAAGACAGCCGCTAGGACATGTTGCTTTTTTACGTGCCTCCTGTGACCAGGAAGATTTTCTGAGATAAGTCGCTCGGCTGACTTGGTGCGTGAAAGCGTTGAGGGAACTGAAAAAAGGTACCACGGAAAAGACGAAAATAGTAGGTGAGAGCTACCATGTCAGTGCGCCAAATGGGTGATATGACTGGGATATAGGAAGTACGAGGCTGAACGATGGCGCATACACGCGCACCCCTTTTTGGTGACCTTGGTTGTGACATATGTATAACGTAGCAGGTGACTAATGTCATGAGTAAACGTCAATTCAGAATCCGTGGTTCTGGTATTGACTTTGCGCTCAGCTTTTACGGTATGAACAAGTGTAACCCTGAAAGCGCTATCAGGGGGCTCGTGCTCAAGCACGACGGCATTTTCCCTAATATGTGCAGTAGTTAAAACAGCTCTTAAGGCAGGTGTTAACATGAGTCAGACGGCAATCGATGGTCTATCCCATCCTGGGCAGACTTCCTTTTAGGTGCATGCTGCCGAACAAGGGTAGGCTGTTCTCTTGAGGCATCGGAATTACTGCGATGTGCTGGCTCCGACAGTATGCACTGATCACCAGAAATGTGAACCGTCCAGGATGCATTGGCCTAGGCTATAGCCGAAAGATGCTGACGTATGGCATTTGGCAATTTTCAGCTTATATGTAATCGGAATGCTGTTGTGAAGCACATGTTCGTGATCTTAATAAATATAACAAGCGTGGCGTCACGGTGGCAATGGAGGCAATTTCAAGCAGCAATGTAGTCTCATATGCTGTCACTAACCAGTCCCCATTTAATCCCCATAAAATAGGCAGCAAAACAGCAGTCATACAATGGCTGAGATGCAACTGAGCCTGATGGCTGTCAAGCCCAGACTGCTTGAGGTTGCACTAGGTGTAAGTTCTACACCACTTTCAGGATCAATTTAGAGATGAATGTAACAGCTGCAAAGGGCCTTTCAGTGGGACAGATCAACTCTTCCTCGACTAGAACTGTTCTTAGAAGCTAACAGTGCAGCTGCCTGTTCATCTTGTGCACCTGATTATGCTTGACCCTGTTGTCTGCTGCAGCTGCCTTTGCTGCAGGCATTGGTAACTGCCTGTGCAGGTCATCAAGCTGACTGGTACGAATTTTTGAGACTGCTGGGTGGCTGAATGTCAGCCAATGACTGCACATTGTTGGTTTTGGAGTGCTTCCTCTTTTCCCTTGGTGGCAGAGGCTCAGAATATCCTGCCTGAGTATTCTAAATTTTCCGCTTCCGCTTTGTTGGTGATCTCTTGCTCTGCTTCTGCTCTGCTGTACAGACATGTCAGAACTGGCTGCTGCAGATTTGGCAGCTGCTTGTAACTTGGCTGGCCTGTGCTCCACGCAGGTGAGCTATTGTTGCACAACATACTCCACAGCCTCTTTGCAGCCTGCAGCAAGCCCTTGCCCTGAGTCTGGATCTGAGTCTGAGTGTGCGTCTGAGTATGCGAGAAGATCTAGTGTGACTGGTGACTGGCTGGGGATTGAGGCCAGACAAGGTCTGGAAATGGGACCCAAGAGGTGAAGTTATGGGATGATACAAGGGGGCTTGGAGTTGCTAATTGGTTTGGGAGGAGTGAGTTGGGGCATTGTGGAGTTACTAGATGCGCAGGAGTGAATGGCAGCTTGAGCCTGTTCTGGGGTCTGAGGGGCCATAGTATGGGAGTTGGGATTGCTAGCTGGTCGAGGAGTACTATGGCGGGAAAGTGTGGAGTTGCTGATGGCCTCAGAAGGCTTGACACTGAGATTGTGCCAGATAGTCTGGGTATGCGCAGTTGTTGAGCGTGGAGTGGCTGCTGTTCTGGATTTGCCAGCAGGCTGAAATACGTGACACTGCTGCTTGGCCTAAAGCAAGGCATAAAACTGTCCTCAGTCCATAGTTAGTAAGCAAGCCAATGAGCACATCTCCAGGTACAGAATTCGTCTGGTGATTGCTGTGAAGGCCAAATTGTGGACTCTGCTCTTGGCCTGTTATCCCTGAGCGCTCTTGGGGGCCTTGTGCGTGCTGCTGAGTGCTGGTTAAGGGCGCTCCCCTGTAGTCTCTGCTGCTCCATTGAGTGGTTTGAGTTAGCCCAGATGCATTGGTGGCTCTGCTATAACAACACAGGGCCATGTGCAGCAAGATGGTGGAACTGGACGACTGGCAAGTTGTGGCTCAACAGTTGGATATTAGCTGCGTCCGCAGGCTGTGTGGCAAGGGCAGCAGCTGCTGACCTGCTCTTCGGCATGCCATCTGCATCTGAGTGTAGTGACAACCTGAGAGTTATGCAGGTCAACAAGGATCACAAGGAGTCTTCAACGTGGGAGACAAGTGATTAGTTGCTAGTGACAGCAAAAGAATTGGTGAAATCATGGCGATGTAGGCAGGCAAGTCTGGTAGCTAAAGAAAAGAGCTGAGGACCAGAGCTGAGAATCAGAAGTAGCGGTCAGAGCTGAAGACCAGTGGGGATCGCTCCATACCTAGGGCATCCTATTTTGACTCAGCTACAGTTGTCGTGTGTGGCAGCTGATGAAATTCGACAGTGGGTTTTTCGTAGTGATGAGCCTCGCAGTGCAAAGACTGTCTTGTCTGTCTTGTCAAGTCTGCCAGCTTGCTGGCCACAGTAAAGAAGCTATAAGCTCATCGGTTGGCGCGTGTTACTGTTTATAAAGATAAATTTTGGCATTATGTGCATGCCCAAATAGGACCAGCCCGTATAGCTCAGTGGTAGAGCGCAGGTCTTGTAAACCTGAGGTCCGTGGTTCAATCCCGCGTGTGGGCATTTCTGTTGTAAATTTGGGTTGTCCAACATTTCAGTCCAGCACATGGGCAATGCTAATCTCTACACTATCACAAGGAGACAGATGCGCAGTCGATGTGAATGGTTTTACAGAAGCAGCCGGTCACGAGTTATTGTGTGCTTCATGCCTGGAGTCGGCTCCTGTCTGTGCCTGCAAGATGCTTCAACTGATCTGAGGCCCTATACAAGACCGTTTGTCTCTCTGGTTTTTCAGGTATACACATTGGACCATCCTCTTGTGGATCTACATGCTTGTTCCTTGGGCTCATGACCGGCAGCGTTAACATTTCCACGGCTTGACTTGGGCTCAGACTCAGACGCTTTGATTGTAAAGCAGCTTTCAGCACTCAGCATAGCAGCTTGGAAGGACTTACTGCGAGATGCATGGCAATGCATTTCATGCCTATAAGTTCCTGCCCCATGTTTTGTCAATTGATGTACACTAACACTGATACCTTCACTTCATCAAGCTTGCTAGTGCAAGTTTGAGAAGCTGTCTTCGGATTCATACCTAAGATAATTTCTACACTCTAAGAATAATAGATGTGTGTGGCTCGTCTTTTGTCTCTTTTTCCAGTTTAGTACATGGGCAATGCTAATCTTCTTCTTCTCTACACTCTAAGAATAATATATTAGTGCTACATAAGTGCTATACATAAGTGCTTTAGAACATTTGGGTATCTTCGTCTGACACTTTCAGTCTACTGGTCCAATGGTCATGGTTGGCCGCAACGACCTTTAAAATCTAATGAATGAATGAATGAATATGTGTGTGTTCGACTGTAAAATCCCTGACTGACTGACTGTCGTCTTTTGTCTCTTTTTCCGGGGATTAAACACAGCACGCATCTAATCCCAACGCGTTGTTCACAGGACGAATGCGTCCCACTTCGTTTTCGATTTGTCACGGCGCTGCTGCTGCGCTGCAGAACTCCGCCGACTTCTCGCCGTTTTGGGCGCTGCTTGCACGGAACTGTTGGATGTGCAGCTGTAGTCACGCCTGCGTTTTCCCGGCGATTCTCACTCGCTTTTTGTTTGGCCAAGCAGCTTCTGATTTCTGTGTTTCGTCGCTTGTGTTACATCGCAACAGTGTGCTGTGCTCTGAAGCTGCGCTTGCGCAAGCTAATTTGTTTTGCACATGAGCACGCTTTCGCCCGTCTGCTTGCAGCCGGCTCGAGCTCATCGCTTGCCGGCTCATACCTCGCGGACAGGTGTGATCTCTTCTTAGGCGCTGTGAACGGTGTCGCGCGATTGCACTGTCACCAATTGCGTATAACAGCTGCAATATCAACAGCTGCTATGCTGTAGCTGGAGCTGCCCTTGACATGAAACGTTGGCTGCTTGCTCAAAATTCTTGCACACAATTTTATTGCTTCCTTGATGGGCTTTGAAAACACCAAGAGCATATTTGGATCTGACTTACTTTACGTGTGATGTTTGGGATCTGGGACGTGCCATAGGCATTGTATTGCTGGGCAGTGTTGTTGTGATGTAATGGATTGCACTGGCCGATGATGCAAATGCACTTGTGAGGCTGTTCTTGAATGGGCCTTTTGTGAGCACACATCGAGCTTGAATACAGCACAGCATTTAGAGCGAGTCCGGACCACATCTGTTACACGCAAAATCAGTCTTCAAAAGAGTAGTGAGCCGCTTCAGCAACGTCACTGTCTGCCTCTATCAACTGGATGCGCTCTACTGTGACGGATAGCTGGCATTTCGTTTCAGCAGAAAACTAGACAAACCACAGATTGATCACTGGCCTAATGTTGCTACCTGCAAGGATAGCCTCTGACGAATCTGCCAAAGTGGCAGGGGTTATATCATTGCATGACCTATCATGTTTTTTATTTTTGTCCAAGAGACCACTTTGCCACAAGTCAAAGGAGCCAAGCTAAAGTCCTTCTGGCTGTAAGCTAGCAGCTAGATCAGCCTAGGCTTTGAGAAAATACCAACGCTCTTCTTGGAAGTTTAGAAAAGCTGTGTACACCCTGTGTCCTGTGTATGAGACAGGTGTATGTGCAATACAGTGAATGTACGTGTGTCATTCTGCTGATAGCAAACAACGCGCTCTTGCTTCACTCCAGTCACCACCCAGACTCGAAAAAAATAGTACTAAGCTCACCCACTGAGTGCTGGATCTCGCTGAAAAGCACTGTGCGACCAGCATTGCGGACAATACTATTGAAGTGTTGGACAACGCGCCGAGAAATAGGCTTGCTAATTTGTGCCACAAACTGTAACTGGACATTGCCTACTGGCATGACACACTCAAGATTTTGACGCAGCTTTCTGATGTGAAAAGGCTAGGTTCCTGACCTGTTGAAGAGGTAAAAGCTGCGTAACATTGCTGCCGGACTGTGACCATAACACAACAGGCTGTGAGACATGACATGTGCATTCCCTAGCCTGCAAGTACTTTGTCGTGCTACATACCAGCTAGATCTGCAACTTGATGCAATGCTGTGCTGTGGTCCATCTTGTCAGCAGCCTGAGCAAGTCATCAAGTTCATTGATAGTGGTGAAGAGGGTGCAAAATGCAAGCAGGCAACAGAAGGTCACCAGTCATCTCTCACTTGACTGAACACACTCTGCAGTGTTGCCAGCATTGATGTGGTCTGTTGAACCCTCCTCAGCTTGTCGACATCAGATTCCTTGGTGCATCTGTAATGAGTGCTCATCTGATATCTCATTGCTATTGACTGGTGCATCAGAGAGTATGCGTGAACATGCCCTTGACTGTCAGCATAAGGCCGCAGCTGTCTGCAAGTACAAGGCCATCTGTCAGATCAACATGTTGGTGTCCCAGCTTGGGCAAAGTGAAGCGTGCCTGACTTGCTTACACACAAGCAGCACTGCCACACGGAGTTGACGTATGCAGCAGAGCATGGTCCAGCACATGCATGGCAGACCCAAAGGCATGTGCGCAGAGTGTGCCAACAGCAAATTTGATGCTTTGTAGCCAGATATAGCCAACAGAGATCCTGTCCATGTGCACAACAGATAAGGCAGATGCTGCTGTCCTAGACCTTGACAGGGGCTGCTGACTGGGGAGCAGTTTGGTACCAAAAAGTGCTGCAAACCTTGCAAATTGTGCAGTATAACTACCAAGTACTCACGTGATTACCTGATGCCATGCTCTGCTTCCTCGTGGCCACCTACAGGAAGACTCTGCGCCTGATCTGGGTGCGCAAGGAAGCTCTGCAGCAACTGACAGACATCGCAGATGCATTTTGGTGCCTGCTGCATGTCAGGCTGGTGGGGCTGAGCCGCCTGCTTGAGCTGCTGCACACACCGCGCCAGCAGCTTGATTGCCGCAGGAGACCCTGCAGCAGCAGATTATATCCCTCTCAACCCCAAGGGAACAGCTGTAACTGGCCAGCTTGGCATGCCACGCTTGCTAGGCAAATAGGATTGACTTCTGTACCACCATCACATGAAGCAGCAGCTGCAAAATTGAGGAACAGTGTGTGAAACATGGGTGCAACTACAGTACACAGCCACTGAGCCTGCTGAGTTAATGTAGTTGAGAAGCAAATTAGCTTCTTGCTCCAAGATTTTGCAAATGTGTCATGACAGCTGTTTATAGCTTGCTAGGTACAGCACCGCTTTGGACAGGTGAGTGCAGAAATTAGCTCCAGGTTGCTGTCAAGGGACATGCATGCATTGTGTGGCCTGGTGTTCTCCAGTGTTGTGCAACTCACTTGTAAGGCTTGATAAGTTTGCTTGAAGGCCAAAAATTTCCATGCAAGCGGGTCCCAGCACCTCCACCACATGAAAGTAATGTGGGTGTCTTAGATACAAGTCTGTCAGGGTGCAACCCACTTCCTTCAGGCCTACAGAGAAGCAGTGGGAAGCTGAATATATGCAAGATGTCATTGGCAAAATTTCCGACTCAAATTCATGCCACAGCAAGAGCGTGCTGCATCAGGCGAGTATGCATGGACTTCAGAATCAGTGTTGCAGTCAGCAAGAATTTTCAACAATGGTCTGTTGGCTTGACGCTGTAATGTATTGATTAGAGCTCTTGTGCACACAATGTCTACTTCAGTAAGGCTTCCCCTGGTCAGCCAACAACGCATGTACTCTAGCAGGAACCCTGTTGCTTGCATACCGTTTGCTTGCTCTGGCATTAAACTGGGTTGTCACATGCCCCGCTACACTAAGTGCCCAGTTCCAAGACAGGGTTTCAAGGATGCACTGACACATGTACAGATCGGCAACACCTCAGATACTCTACATGAACATGCGTGGTGCATGAACACACACGTTTTTGCAAAAATAAAAGGGTCAGAACCAGTATGTCAGCACCTTTAATGGAGCTTGTTTTGCATTTGCTGTCAAGGACTGCTCAAATGCAATCACAATCAGTTTGCGGGTGTCAGCACGCATGCCGTGGTAATAAAGCCGTTTGTCAAGATGCGGCCATAGTGTGCCCATTGCAGCAGCTCCACCATGTTTGCTGCCATGTGTAGCATTAGTGGTGGAGGCGTCCCACGGCTTTGTGCTGTACGTGGTTCCTGTTGTGCTAGCAGGAGTCAGCGGATCATCTGATATGACCTGCTGCAAGACACCAGCCAGCTGCACAGCAATGGCAGCTACAGCTGACTGCATGGCTGAGTCATCAACACCTGTGAGCCAGGACAGCAGGTTCAAGGTGCACAGCACACAACAAGCTGCTTGCGTAGCACAATGCAGACTGCTTGCAAAGCACAGACCAGGCTGGCTTGCATCTCACTACATGCCATCAGTGCCAATCCGCAACGTTGCCTGCTTGACTGGTAGAACAAGGCTGTAGCAACATGCATTGACACGTTACAGCACATGCACAATTGCAACAACAGCTGCTGCAAAGAGGAACGCAGGAGGATACATTGATACAGATTTGAATATTTTGTCTCTGTCGTGATAGACGACTTCGCTGCAAAATTGACACTAGCTTCCCAAGCAACAATTTCAAGCCTTGAAAGGCTTTCAGACTAAGCCCTGCACCCGAAGCGCTCTCAGTGCAGGCCCAAGCATAGGTGGCATCTGCCAGCCTGGTGAGGAATGGATACAAGCTGGACCAACCCATAGCCTTTGATGCATGTATTAGCTCCTCTGCTGTGCCTGTGTTCAACTTCATTCCCTGCAGCACGATGAGTTGGCGTTCAGGACAAACCATGTAATGTGCTTGCCAGAGCACTTGCATCATTCCACCGCATTTTTACTCAACCACACAAGGGCATGGTGATTTGACACACAAGGCAACTTTGTTGTGCTTGACAGAAGTCCACCCCAAGCACATCCCCACCTCAATAACCATGCCCAGGCAAGACAAGTATAGCCATGTTTGCAATGCTGAGTGCAGCGCTACACCATGCCACTGTGACTTACATGATCCATGGCGGCTGGAATACAAAACCAGGCAGCCAAAGGCAGAGTGCAAGAGCTGTGCCCAGGCAGTACAGCTGACCCACATATTCTATTTGATCAGGACCAGTGCAGGCCCAAGTAGCAGCATGCATGCTATATTAGCTTGGTCAATCTGGGAATACGGCACACCTTGTTCATCTGACGCTTCTAAACTGGCAGTAGCAGGTAGAGCAACAAGGCTTGTGAAGCTGAAGGTAAGAATAACAGCAAAGGGAACCCACCTTCAACTTGTTATTGAGGAACCCTTCATAGAGCGGCAGGCCAAATGCCAAGGCAATGTCCCCAAAGCTTCCATAGCCAGGCGTATCGACACTGGTCAAATCATGGCTCCCAAAGTGGCTGAACATGGCCTGTATGAGACTGACTATATCTTTCCTGCAGGCTGTCAGGTCTTGCTTCTCCTGAGCTGGCTGAGAGGGGGACATGGACCCATCGCCATCTGAGTCTGCCTTTGCAGTTGGAGGTTCTCTTTGTGCTGTCAAGGCCTCATGATTGACCAACAGCTGACGCAGTTTGGCATGGGCGGCTGAGCTGCCTTGAAGGCAGAGGACTGGCCACCGATTCTTGGGATGCCAGATCACAAACCCAGCCGTGGAGTAGCAACTACAGAATACGCTCATGCTTGCAGACGTGTAAGCTTCAGGCTGGCTGAGATGAGCCTATGCATTATTGCTCAGCTCTACAACATCCAAGAACAGCAGATGCCTGCTTTCCAGGGCAACCGGCAGCCAGTCAACAGCATGCAATATATATGTATATACGCACTCTTGACACATGCACCTTCTAGGGCTCATTTTGGAGTGAGCCAGTATGGTGGCAGAGTGGAGGGACATGCTGACAGAGTTGCAGGAAGTTGGTGACTGACCAATAGCGCCACGTGTACCCTTGGTCACTGTCAGAATCAGCTCGGCAATCCTCCTCATCCAAAAAAACCTTACCATGATCCTCGCTTTCATCGCCTTTTTCCTCATCATATGTATGCTGACTCAGCCAGTTGGCACCATGCACACATGATACATGAAGCAGCGTCAGTCAGGTAAGCAAGCTGCAACAAGCTTTGCTTCATGCTGCATTCACGTCTGAGTCAGGTTCTTGGGACCAAACCTGGCTCACAGCTGCAGCTAGACTGCATGTAGAAGGCTATGTTTGATGTCAGCAAAGGCACATGCTTTCATGTTTGGCTGAGCCCTTTTGGAAGCCATTGACATGGTTTGAGTCTCTCGCAAGTCTGCCAGTTTGAGGGGGGGCAGCCTTTGCACCCACAACAGAATTGAACCTGCATGTGTGTGTGTGTGGCAAGCAGCAAGCACCTTGCATAGCAGCTTGTCAGCAATGTGACAGAAGAGAGGCCATGCCTTGTCAACCTCTTATTGTGTGGTATGCTGAGCTACAGTTGAGAAAAGCTTGCCACGCATGCAAAGATCAGCGGCAGCCTGTGCTGCACATCTCTCTTCCAGCAGTAGCACATCAATGTCATAGACAACTTGGGGACACAAGCCCGTAAGTGAGGGTACCTGAAGGATGCAGTCGCCCTTCTCTGAGTCAAGACTCTCCTGCTCCCATGCAGGCTCACTTCCGTCCAAGCGCCTCCAGTGATCAACAGTAGTCTTTTGGTCTTCCAATTCACCATAAAATTGGTCAGCCTTTGATTGGCCCCTCTGATGTTGTAGAACTGAAAGCCCCTGGCGGGTGACCATGACCAGGAAGACATCAATGAGGCCTTGCTGCTCTGCCTGTGCCAGCAGGCTGGCCATCTGCTGGTGCTCCTCATGCAGCTGCTTTATGTTGTTTAAGTGCTCGGCTTCATACCTTTGACCCAGACAGAGAGCATATCAGGGCTAAAATTTCACGGATCCACGGCGTTGCATTATGCTTTGAGACAGAACTGTAAGACTGCTGCAGGTTGCTTAGGGATGCATAAAGCCTTGCTGCATGTTGCTGTTAAACTGTACAATGTCCACATCCTGCAGGAGAGGCGCCAAGCGAAAACGATACTTGTTCCGCTACCACGCGGTTCACACGCAACAATCTGGTTTGAATACTGCATTGAGCAAACCATGCAGACATAGATGCAGCTTATAGGCAGCAGCTTACTGGTGTTCAAACAAGTAGAAGCTGCGGCGTGGACTTGGAGTGCGCTGTGCCGCGGCACCCATGAGTTCCATGAGGCAACTTAGAAACCAGGCTCGATCCTTGATGATGACGGGCAGGCTAGTGGGCTGAACAAGCTGATAAATCATGAATGCATAGCACTTGTTCCCAGTGACTTGCATCGTGTATTCGCACCCTGTGTCCAAATAGCTCAACTATTGCTTGAGCTGACAAGGTATGCCACTGTTGACTTGAATGACAAGGTGCATTAGCAGGACATTGTGAGACCAGATTTTGCATTAAAATGCCAGTGCAGATACTTGCCGGGCCTTGCAAGCAGTCCAGGCATATGCTGCAAAAGCAATGCACAGCATAGAGGCAGGCACACATGCAAAGCTGTGCTCTCAAATACTTAATAAAGCAGTCAAGATGCTGTACCCAGGCAATGCAAACAAGCCGATACGATGCCCATGTGATATTGCAGCGTGGGTGATTGCTGACGGCCAGCACTTGGCGGCCCTGATGCACTGTAGCTTGCACTTTCTGCAACAGCATTTCCAGGTTTGCACAGCTACTGATCTTGCACACTATTCAGGCCACAGGCCATAGACATGACTTTGCCTGTTCCTAAGCGTCTGTTTTTGAGCCTGGCATCGCAGCAGACACATACCGCATGGGGTGGAAGCAACAGGACTACCATGGTGGCAAAAGCATATGGCGGTGTGTCTGTCTCCAAGCTGAAGTTGAAGCTGTCGGACTTGTCACATAGTGTGACCTGTTGCAGCACAGCCTCTAGGCTTGCTCAAGACAGTAGACCAAGCTCCTTGCTGAGGTGTTCCGCAAGGCTACATACTGTGTCCTCCCAGTCTGTGTGCACAAAGCCCCATGATTAGCATTCACAAGGCTCCGTGAACTCCTTAAACCAAGAACGTTTTCGAGCAACAAGCCAACAGCAAGAGGATGATGCATCAGGTGCATGCATGGGCTCCAGGACCAGTGCTGCAATCAGCAAGTATTCACAAGAATAGTCTGTTGGCTTGTTGCTCGAAAGCATCGATCAGAGCTCTTGTGTGCACAATGTCTGATTCAGTAAGGCTTCCTCTGGTCAGCCAAAATGAGAACCCTGCTATTTAGACAACTCTAGGTTGCTCCGGCATTGCACTCGGTTGTCAAATGCCGCGCTACACTAAGCGCCCAGTTCCAAGACAGTGTTGCATAAATAATTTGACACATGCACAAGTTGCCAACATCTCAAATCCTCCACATAACTATGCATGGTGCATGCACATATATGTTCTTGCAGTGCAACAAACAATAGTCAGAACCAGTATGTCAACACCTTCAATGGAGACTCCAGCTTGTTTTGCTTTTGCTGTGAGGGACTGGAACAGCTCAACAGCAATCACAACCAGTTTGCAGGTGTCAGCACGCATGCCACCGTCGCTGCCATCACCGCCATCCTGTCTGACCATGGCGTGTTCATTGCTTGAAGACATCTTCCGCTATATAGCATCTGCTTAAGCATCAGCGACAGAGTAGTCCCAAATCTTTGTGCTGTACCCCGGGACCACATATCCAAAAGAATTCATCAGCATCCTGCAGGAGTCAACTGATATGACCTGCTGCAAGGCACCAGCCACCTGCACACCAATGGTGGCCACAGCTGACAGCGTGCCTGAGTCATTGACACCTATAAATAAGGACACCAGGTTTTCAGTCAAGATGTGCAGCCCACAAGCATAGCACAAAGCAGACTGCTTGCAAAGCACAGACCAGGCTGGCTTGCACCTCACAACATGCCATCAGTGCCAATCAGTAACATTGCCTGCTTGACTGGTAGAACGAGGCTACATCAGCATGCACTGACACAGTACAGTACATGCACGGTTGCTACAGCAGCTGCTGCAAAGAGGAGCGCAAAAGGATAAAACGATACAGAATTCATGATCTGCCCCTTGTCTAGGTACATGTCCTTGCTGCAAATTGACAGCGTCTTACCAAGCAACAAGTCTAGCCCTTCAAGGGCTCTCAGAAAATGCAACACCCCCCAAGCGCTCCAAGTAGGGGTCCAGGCCCAGGTGGCTTCTGCCAGCTTGGTGAGGAGAGGGTACAAGCTGGACCACCTGATAGCCTTTGATGCATGTATTAGGTCCCCTGCTGTGCCTGTGTCAAGACGCAGTCCCTGCAGCACAGTGCTTTGGCACGCACGGCAACCCCTTTACTGTGCTTGACAGAAGTCCGTTTGTGTGACATAATACTCACAGAACTGTTGTGGTGTGGATTTACAGTAATGGGGATCTTCAAGGTTCTATATATGCAGGTCCACAGTGTTTCACACTCAAGTACTTAGCAGGGACACGCATGGGAAGATGTATGCATGTTTCTGCATATATAAAACATGCTCTGGGATACACACAAATGCATATTTAGGCAGCTCTTGCCCTCTAAACTTTAAGGATGGGTTGTTGGGGACAGCAACATCATTGTTTTGTCAGGATATGCTTTACTGCAGCGCACCTGCACCACACAAGCCATGCCCCAGGCAAAACTGTCACATGTGCTATGCTGAAGGTGGAGCAACACGGTGCCATTGTGACTTACATGCTCCATGGCAGCTGGCATACGATGTCAGTCAGCCAAACACAACATGCAAGAGCTGTGCCCAGGCAGTGTGGCTGGCCCACATACCCCATTTGATCAGGACCAGTGTCAGCCCAATTTGCAACATGCATGCTATACTAGCTTGGTCCACCAGGAACAAGGCACAACTTGTTCATCTGACGCTTCTAAATTGGCAATAGCAGGAACAACAACAAGGCTTTTGAAAGCTAGAAATGACAACAAGGACAACATCAAAGGGAACTCACCTCCAACTTTTTCTTGAGGAAGCCTTCAAAGATGTAGGGCAGGCCAAATGCCAGGGTGCTGCCTCAACACTCTGCTGGCACCCACTCAGGTAAGCTTCACCCTCAGGTCTGTTCTGTCACCAAAGTTGGCGTTTGTGTTGCATGTCAAGGAACTTACCAGCTTTCCATTGCCTTGCTGGTTGATTTATCTCAAGTATCAATATTGTCCAGCCTGTTTGCAGCACTGTTGTAAGCCCTTTGCTACTGTGTCCAGCAAACAATGGGCCAGTATGTGCACACGTGGTGTCCCTGCTTTTGTCACCCTCTGGGCTCAACTTGGAGCATGCTGAGTTGCAATGCAGCCCGATACAGTGTTTCATGATGATTGCGAACCTAGGCGCATGCTAAACCCTTGGAGCAACAAACATGTATAGCAAGCCTTGTATGAAGCTATTTATGCCTTCTAACATCAACAGGCAGGCTAGTCAGCTGCTCAATCCACCAGTATCTTGTTGGTTTTATGTAGCTTCTCATGTGGAATCTCCCGTGTTGCAAGCACGCACCTCATGATGCAAGATCCCAAATGTGGTCCTTTTTTTGTGAGACTAGCGCAATCAATCCTGAACTAGTAAAGAGTTTGAGCGACTGACGCAGGCGAGGTTGTGGTCAAGTGCTAAACCCTAAACCCTAAACCATAAACCCTAAACCCTAAACCCTAAACCCTAAACCCTACGGACACGCTGCGCGCGCGCGAAGCTCCGTGATCGGCAGTCTGATCCGTCTGAGCTGCGGGAGTTCCACGTGACTAATCCCGTAACGACCAGACTCAGGTGCACTAGAGCTGCAGGGCAACACTACAATCGAGGCATCAATTGCTGCTCCAAACTGATATCAGTGTCGAGCTGCATTATTGGCGTTTCCAAGGGGCCGCGTAAGGCAAACCTGTCTTGGGATCGCTAAGTACAAGGTACGAGAGTCTGCTGACGTTCGACTGGTGCATACTTTCACGTAGTGGCCGATCGTGTGACGCTGGTGGAGCTGTGACAACGAGCCCCGAATATCAGGTTTGACGCCTTGCTTGTTCACTTCGTGCAAAGTTGCCTTGTCTGAGCTTCTTTGAGTTGCTATATCCTGTATTTCACGTCCGCTGCCTTCATCTTCCGGTGCGCTGAGTGACAATCCGACCTCTGCATCAGGATGACGAGTCCCAGTCAGCTGGAGACAGTCCAGAAGGAGATAGACGATGTCAAGGCAGAGATACTGGGAACCATGGAGGCTCTTGCTGCTGCTCAGTGTGATGCAGACGTACACTTCCTGCGCAAGAAAGGGGAGCAGCTGCGCAAGAAAGAGGAGCAGCTGCGTGAGAAGGAGATCATTCTGTTGCAAGGCCAAGCTTCAGGTGAGCACTGCCTGCCATGCTACCTTTTGCCGGGTTGCTTGCACACTGTTGGTTTATGTCCGTGGCTTGAGGGTTTGCTGCTGATGTTGGGACATTTTGAGCTTGGATACATAGTGTCTGAGCATATTCAATGCATACCCTTGGGTTCTTCTGTTGCTTCAATGCAGCCTCTTGGCTTCTTTCAGGGCTTGAGGGGCTGTTGTTGATCTCAAAAGGCATTGGCAAACAATAGTAGAGCAAAATCAAAACATCTGTGCAGTGCTGGCTCATGGTCTGCTGACACTTTACTTTAGTAGTGTCGCAGCCTACATACCGGCTTTCTGTTGGTGCAGGTCCCTCTGTCACTTTTGCAACCGACAAGACTAGCCAGAAGGTGACTGAGCTGCAACAACCAATGTTGAAGCTACCGCCTGCACTGGATGAGCTTCAAACCTTCATTTTCCGAACCCCGGCAGCCAAAATTCCTGTCGTTGACTCTTTTTACAATGGTCTGGTGGCTCACAATGACTCCTTGAAAGCCATTATTGAGCCTGCATCACTGTCAGGGGCTGACATACTGGCAGCACTTGTAGTCTCTGCATTGACATCCGAGTCTGAGGGCGGCGACGAAATTGTCATTGCAGGTAAACAAATGAGGGCTTATGCAAACATGTCACAGCAGTAGTGCAACGCAAACAAGGCTGGCTGGATTTGTGGGTGTTCTGGCAGAGTGGAGTTGTTTGATATGCAGGCAAAGTGGACGAGCTGTTATATAGAATTTGGCAATGCATGAGCAAGTTTGACATGGACAACAAGCTTTCTTTGTCTCGCAAGAGAAATAGGGCTGATGAATCTGCTACATTGAAAGGCAAGAGGCCTGACCTCTGCATCACAACAGCAAGAGCTTTGTTGTTCAAAGGGGAGGTTAAGACTTCAGAGGAGCATCTGCTGAAAGCGATCCATGAGTTGGGCAGTAAAATGTCCAAGTGGAAAGATTCATTTTACGGCAAGGCAAACACTGCTGTTTACAGTGTGCGAGCAGATTGTCAGTATGAAGCTGTTTCTCTGCTGTTACAGGTGGAATATCTCATGTGTTATGCTTGTGCTGGCTCATTGCTCCAATTTTGTGCCTTGCCATGGGACAGCAACGTTGCAAGAACGCTAGGCCGCCAATTTTCCATGGCTATACAAGCCGACCGGCTGTGTATCATTGCTGTAGCTATCCAAGTGTAT
>JAABUP010006009.1_pt1 | contig 17811 bp, 20 predicted proteins | sample 5559201 | NCBI WGS metagenome assembly JAABUP01 (sample SAMN10711887, study PRJNA513373) | rock metagenome | isolation source: Antarctica rocks | place: Antarctica
CCAGGTGAAAGCCAAGGCCCAGCAGGCGGCCGAGGCGACCCGCAAGGGCGTCGCCAGCGCCGGCATCTTCGGCTTCGTGGCCCTGGCCTTAGGCGCCGTGGCGGCATGGTTCGGCGGCGGCACCGGCGCACCTCGTCGCGAGACGACAGTGGTCCGCGCCAGAGCGTAGGCCGCAGCGCCACAACCTTCAGTGCGTGGCGGCGTGTCCAATGGGGCCGCCGCCACGGCTGGAACAAGAATACCGGCGGCAAATAGGACCTACTATTTGCAGAGGGAGCAGCGAGGCACCGCATTTGATGGGACAAATATCCTCATCATGCCGAAAGCACGCGGCGACAGCCAAGAGGGCCGCCCGCTACTTCTCCACGAACGCCTTCTCGATCACGTATTCGCCCGGTGCGCTGTGGCTGCCCTCATGGAAGCCCGCCTTGTCCAGCAAAGCCACCATGTCGGCCAGGAAAACCGGACTGCCGCACAGCATCATACGGTCGCCGACGGGGTCAATGGGTTCGAGACCCAAGTCGGCTGTCAGCTTGTTGGTCTCCAGCAAGGTCGTGATCCGGCCATGGTTGCGGAACGGCTCGCGGGTCACGGTCGGGTAGTACAACAGCTTGCCCCGCACCACATCGCCCAGCAGCTCGTCGCCGGGCAGGCGTGCGACAATCTCCTCGCCATAGGCCAGCTCGGCCACCTCGCGGCAGCCATGCACCAGGACGATGCGCTCGAACCGGTCGTATACGTCGGGGTCCCGGATGATGCTGGCGAACGGCGCGAGGCCGGTTCCGGTGCCCAACAAATACAGGCTGCGCCCCGGCGTCAGGCTGTCTTGCACGAGCGTTCCGACCGCCTTGCGCCCGACCAGCAACGGGTCGCCCGGCTTCAGGTGCTGCAAGCGGGAGGTCAACGGGCCGTTCGGAGCCTTGATGCTGAAGAATTCAAGCTGCTCGTCGTAGTGCGCGCTGGCCATGCTGTAGGCGCGCAGCAGCGGCTTGCCCTCCACTTCCAGCCCGATCATGGTGAACTGCCCCGATAGGAAGCGGAACGCCGGGTCGCGCGTCGAGGTGAAGCTGAACAGCGTGTCCGTCCAGTGGCGGACGCCGGTGACGGTTTCGGCAAGCAGGTTGGACATGGCGGTTCCTCGGTAGGCGGGGCGGTTCCCGGATAAGCAGACGTGTGCTGGGCTGGATGTGGGGTGGCGTCCACGCCCTTGCAGCCTTGGCCTGCCATGCCCGTTCCGCAGTGCCGCCGTCGCGCACTCGAGGCAGGCTAGCCCCGCCGCCCGATCCGGGCCATGAACCCCGCCATGAACGCCAAGCCCCCCACCGCGATGCAGGACCCCACGCGCGAGGTCGCGTTCGACCTGCTGGCCGCCGTGCTCGACCGCCGCCGCCCGCTGGAGGAGGCGCTGGACGCGGCCCCGCAGGCCGAGCCGCGCGACCGGGCGGCGGCGCACCGGCTGGCGGCAGCGGTGCTGCGCCGGCTCGGCTCGCTCGACGCAGTGCTGGAGCCGTTCCTGGCGCGGGCGCCGCCGGAGGGCGTAAGGCACGTATTGCGGCTGGGGGCGGCCGGGCTGCTGCTGCTGGACACGCCGCCCCATGCCGCGGTCGCGACGGCGGTGGCGCTGGCCCGCACGCGGCGGCTCGCGTCCTTCGCCGGCTTGGTGAACGCGGTGCTGCGCCGGGTTGCGGACGCGGGTCCGGCCGCGCTTGACGGGTTGGACGGCCCGCGGCTCGACACGCCGGCCTGGCTCTGGGCCAGTTGGGGCGCCGATGCGCGGGCCATCGCGGAGGCACATGGGCACGAGGCGCCGCTCGACCTTTCGCTCCGCCCCGGCGCCGAGCCGCCGCCGGGGAGCGTGGTGCTGCCGACCGGATCGGTGCGGCTGCCGGCCGGCACGCGCGTGCAGGACCTGTCGGGCTTCGACGCCGGCGCGTTTTGGGTGCAGGACGCCGCCGCCGCCCTGCCCGCCGCCCTGCTGCACGCGCGCCCTGGCGAGCGCGTCGCCGACCTGTGCGCGGCCCCCGGCGGCAAGACCGCGCAGTTGGCCGCCACCGGCGCCCGCGTAACCGCCGTGGAGCGCGACGCCTTCCGCCTGCGCCGCCTGCATGAGAACCTGGCCCGCCTGCAACTCGAAGTGGACGTGGTGCAGGCCGACGCGGCGGCCTGGACGCCCCCTGCCCTGTTCGACGCCGTGCTGCTCGACGCGCCGTGCAGCGCCACCGGCACGATCCGCCGCCACCCGGACGTGGCCCGGCTGAAGCGCCCGCGCGACCTCGTTGAAATGGTGGCCGGACAGGACCGGCTGCTGGCGGCGGCGGCGGCCATGCTCCGGCCCGGCGGCCGGCTGGTCTACGCCGTGTGCTCCCTGCAGCCGGAGGAGGGGCCGGGCCGTGTCGGTACGCTGCCGGGCTTGCGCCCCGACCCGTTCACCGCGGCGGAGCTGGAGGGTGTCCCCTCGGCATTGACAGCCCAGGGTACGCTCCGCACCCATCCCGGCCTGTGGCCCGGCCGCGGCGGCATGGACGGCTTCTTCGTTGCGCGTTTTGTCCGGATGTAGTGGCTTGCGTCCGGCGTGCGCGGCACTAGAACCCCTTACATGCCGCATCCTGATCCTGCTTGGCCGCCTCACGGAGTCGTCATGGCGCCTAGCCTGCTCGCCGCCGACTTCGCCCGCCTGGGGGAGCAGGCCGCGGCGGTCGAGGCCGCAGGCGCCGACTGGCTGCACCTGGATGTCATGGACGGCCATTTCGTGCCGAACATCTCCTTCGGCCCGCTGGTGCTGAAAGCCCTGCGCCAGCAGGTGCGCATCCCGTTCGACGTCCACCTGATGATCGCTCCCGCTGACCCGTATATCGCCGCCTTCGCCGAGGCCGGGGCCGACCACATCATCGTCCACGCCGAGGCCGGGCCGCATCTGCACCGCTCGCTGCAACTGATCCGCTCGCTCGGCAAGCGCGCCGGCGTCGCGCTGAACCCCGGCACGCCGGCGGACGCAATCGCGCATGTGCTCGATGTCGCCGACCTGGTGCTGGTGATGACGGTCAACCCCGGCTTCGGCGGCCAGGCGTTCATCCCAGGGCAGCTCGCGAAGGTCGCAGAGGTGCGCGGCATGGTCGCCGGGCGACCGATTGCGATAACTGTCGACGGCGGCATCAACGCCGCGACCGCGCCGCAAGCCATGGCGGCCGGCGCCACGGTGCTGGTGGCGGGGACCACGGTGTTCGGAGCCGGCGACTTGCGCGCGGCGATGGACGGGATGCGGGGAGCGGCATGATCAACCCACGCCGCTGGGCGCGGGACGTGCGCCGCGCCATGGCCGGAATGCCGGTGCTGCGCATGGGCCGGGTGCCGGACGCGCCGGCGCTGCCGATCCGCGACCCGTGGCCCGGCGACCCCGCCCGCGGCGCGCGGCTGCTGCAAGACGAGATGATCCTGGGCGGCACCATACGCCGGCTCGCCCCCGGTTGCTGGGCCGACACGGGCGGCGACGAGGCGTTGCGCGCCATGGCGCACGGTTTCACCTGGCTGCGCGACCTGCGCGCCCTCAGCACGGACGCTGCCCGCACCCGTGCCCGCACCCTGGTCTCGGACTGGATCGCCACCCCGTCGCTCGAACGGCTGGCGCACCGCCCCGACGTGGCCGGCGCCCGGATCGCCGCCTGGCTGGGCCACTACGACTTCTTCGCCGCCAGCGCCGACGACGCCTTCCGCACCCGGATGATGGGCCGGCTGGTGGCGGACGCCCGCAGGCTGTCGGCGGGCCTGCCGGCCGAGGAGCTGGACGCCCGTGCGCTGACGGCGCTGAAGGGGCTGGTCGCCGCCGCGGTCGCATTGCCGGACCACGCGGCATTCCTGGCCCGCGCGCTGCGCTTCCTGCCGCAGGAGATCGCGCGCCAGGTGCTGCCGGACGGCTGCCATGTCGAGCGCAGCCCGGCCGCGCAACTGGCGGCGCTGCAGGACCTGACCGAAATCCGCGCCCTGCTGCACGGCGCCCAGGCGCAGCAGCCGGCGGCGCTGTCGTCGGCCATCGAGCGCATGGCCCCGGCGCTCCGCGCGCTGCGACACGGCGACGGCGGCCTCGCGCTGTTCAATGGCGCGAAGGAGGAGTTCGGCCCGCTGATCGACCTCGTGCTGTCGCAGACCGGGCGTGGCGGCCGGGCGGCGGCGGGGCTGACCGAGGGCGGCTTCCACCGGTTGCAGGCCGGGCCGAGCGTGCTGCTGGTGGACTGCGCCGCGCCGCCGCCGCCGGGCATCGACCGGCTGGCGCATGCCGGCACGCTGTCGATCGAGGTGTCGATCGGCCGCGACCGCCTGATCGTGAACTGCGGCGCGGCGCCCGCCGCCGGCCCGGCTTGGCAGGACGCCACCCGCGCGACCGCGGCGCACTCCACCCTGGTGATCGCCGACACCAACTCGTCCGAGCTTCGCCTGGGCGGCATCGGCCGCCATCCCGGCCAGGTGGACGTGCAGCGGCAGGAGGCGAACGGCGCGCACTGGCTGGAGGCGAGCCACGACGGCTACCAAGCGGCGTTCGGCGCGCTGCACCGCCGCCGGCTGTACATGGCCGAGAGCGGCGAGGACATACGCGGCGAGGACGCGGTAGAGGCGGCGGTCCCGCAGCCCTACGCCGTGCGCTTCCACCTGCATCCCGCCGTGGCCGCCACCTTGCAGGAGGACCACGAGACCGTGCTGCTCCGGCTGCCCGGCGGCGGCAACTGGCGGCTGCGGGCCGAGGGCGCGCAGGTCTCGCTGGAGGAGAGCGTCTACCTCGGCGGCCCCGACCCGCGCCCGACGCAGCAGGTCGTGCTGACCGGGAACGCCGACGGCGCGCAGCAGGTCAAGTGGGCGATCACGAAGGTCAGTTGAGGCGCGGCTGATCTTGACAACCCCAGGGCGCAGCCGGTCTTGACGGTCCCGCAAATGCGGCACCTGGCACTGGTGCAACCGCGCGTCGGCATCGGCGACATGATCTGGCACCTGCCGCACATCCGGGCGCTGGCGCGGCACGTCGGGGGCCGGGTCACGCTGGTGACACGGCCGCGGTCGATGGCGGACCAGTTCGTCGGGCCGGAGGACGGGGTGGACGGCATCCTGTATGTCGAGCGCGGCCAATGGAGTCCGGGCGGGCGGCACGAGGGCAACGCCGGGATGGTGCGGCTGGTGCGGGACCTGCGCGCGTTGGGCTGCGACGGCGCGGTGCTGATGACCCGCAGCCGGACCCTGACGCTTGCCGTGCTGGCGATGGGCGTCCAGCACCGGCACGGCTACGGCATTGGGGCGCAGCGGCGGGTGCTGCGCGGGCCGTTCCTGCCTCGGCCGCTTTGGAAGGCGCACCCGTATGACCAGGCTACCGCGTGGATGGGAGCGGTCGGCATCGCGCTCGACCGTCCAGACCCCGTTGTGCTCGTCAGCGAGGCGGACCGGCTGGCCGCGGCTCGGCGGCTCGGTGCGGGGGGCGCCCCGGTTGCGCTCGGGATCGCTGCCTCGGACGATTGGAAGAACTGGGGCGCGGCCAACTTCACGGCGCTGGCGGCGGCGCTGCTCGAAGCGGGTTGGCCCGGCGTGGCGCTGGTCGGCGGACCCACGGAACAGGGCATGGCCGACGCGATCATGGCCGGGCTCGGCACACGGGCCGGCCAGGTCCGGCTGGCGCTGGGCTGGCGCTTGCGGGAACTCGCGGCGCTGCTGGCCAGGGCTGCGTTCTACGTCGGCAACGACACCGCGGCGCTGAACATGGCGGCGGCGGTCGGCACGCGGAGCTACGGCCTGTTCGGCGCGACCATGCCGCTGCGCCACAGCCCGCTGATCGTTCCCGTGCTGCCGCCGGGAGGCTTGGACAGGGCGCACGGCATGGCTGGAATTACGCTCGCGGCGGTGCTGCAAGCGGTCGGCGGCGAACAGCGGGCCTAGTTTTTAGGCTGCATCAAACTGGCGCGTTTTCGCCAAAAAGTTGATCAAACGAAATCCGCATATAAATTAACTTGGTGGTAATCACATCTATGTTACCTTACTGGATCATCTCTGATCGAGGACGGCAATGCCAAATTCAGGGTTCAGCACCGGCTACCTGGCCAACTCCGAGGCTTCCCATCTGATGTCCGAGGCGATGCCCGGCGCGCTCGTGCTTCACCTGAAACGGGACATCCCGAGTGAGGCTGCCGCCGGCAAGCCGCCGCAGCGTATGTTCATTGAGCTGACCTTGGGCGAGGCCGTGCAGCACTGGCGCAATGTCGGGGACCTGATCCGCCGGGCCGGGGCGCTGGAAAGCCAGCCGTCCTACGCAGACGCGGCCGGCAACCTCTGAACCCCAACGGTTCAGGCTGAGGCCCGCGCTTGGGGCGGCATCTCGATGTCGATCTCCAGCATCGAGACGTCGGTGCCGCGGTCCAGCTTGACGACCACTTTGTCGCGGTCGATCTGCATGTGCTTGGCGATCACCGCCAGGATTTCCTCCTGCAGCACGGTCACGAGCTGGAAGTGGTTGCTGCCGGACACGCGCTCATGCGCCAGCAGGATTTGCAGCCGCTCCCGTGCGACCGGGGCAGAGGTGCGCTTGGTGTTGAACAGGCTGAAGAGGCTCACGCAACCCTCCGTCCAAACAGTTTGCCGAATAGGCTCTTTTTCCCGTTCGGCACCGACATCGCGAGCTTTTCCCCGAGCAGGCGCCGCGCCGCGTCCGTGTAGGCGCGGGCCGGCGCGCTGGTTGGGTCGGCGAGCGTCACCGGTGCGCCCAGGTTGCTGGCGCGCAGCACGTCCTGGCTTTCCGGGATGATGCCCAGCAGCGGAATCGATAGGATTTCGAGGATGTCCTCCATCTTCAGCATCTCCCCCCTCGTCGCGCGGGCCGGGTCGTAACGGGTCAGCAGCAGGTGCTTCTCCACCCGGTCGCCCTTCTCGGCGCGCTCGGTCTTGCTGTCCAGCAGCCCGATGATGCGGTCGCTGTCGCGGACGGAGGAGATCTCGGGATTGGTTACCACGACCGCCTCGTCGGCATGGTGCATCGCGAGCTGGGCGCCGCGCTCGATGCCAGCCGGGCTGTCGCAGATCACCCAATCGAACTTCTCCCGCAGTTCCCCTATCACGCGGGCGACGCCGTCCGCTGTCAGCGCGTCCTTGTCGCGGGTCTGGCTGGCGGGCAGCAGGTGCAGCGTGTCCAGCCGCTTGTCGCGGATCAGCGCCTGCGCCAGCTTGGCGTCGCCCTGCACCACGTTGATCAGGTCGTAGACCACCCGCCGCTCGGCCCCCATGATCAGGTCGAGGTTGCGCAGGCCCACGTCGAAGTCGACGACGACGACTTTCTTGCCGGTTTGCGCCAGCGCCGCTCCCAGTGCGGCTGTGGACGTGGTTTTGCCCACGCCTCCCTTTCCCGATGTCACGACCAAGACCTTGGCCATTGCGCTCACCTCATATCTGTAGAAATCTAATCGAGCGCAGCGATGGCCAGCTCGTCGCCGTTCAGCCAGACCTGGACGGCGCGGCCCTGCAGGGCCGGATCCATCTCGTCCGCGGTCTTGTAAACGCCGTCGATCGCCAGAAGCTCCGCCTCTAGGCGCCGGCAGAAGATGCGCGGGCGCGTGCCGCCCGGCTCTGGGGCCAGCAGCCCGGCGATCGCCCGGCCGCGCAACGCGCCGTAGACGTGGATCGACCCGCCGGCGATGACCTCGGACCCCGACGCGACGGAGCCGACCACCGTCACGTCGCCCCCGGTGAACGCGACGCTCTGGCCCGAGCGCACCGGGCGGTCCACGATCAGCGCGGACGGCTCGCGCTCCGCGGGCGGCTCCGGCTCGGGCGGCGGCTCGCCCGCCACCAGGACCGGCAGGCCCACGGTACGGCCGCCGGCCAGCACGGGCGGCAGGGCCGGCAGCAGCGGCCCCAGCGCCGCCTCGTCCGCGTTCTCGATCCCGATGACGCGGATGGCGCGGGAGGCAAGGTCTTCGATCAGGGCAGGGAACCCGGCCTCGGCGCCCGCCAGGCCCTCGAAGTCGAGCACGACGGGGCGGCCGTCGAAGAACCGGGGCGAGCGGGCGAGCTGCGCGTCGAGCTGCGCCATCCAGTCCGCGAGCGGCTGGTCCGGCATGAGCACGACGGCCATGAACGAACGGCCGCGAAGGCGCAGGAAGGGGCGGGGGCGGGCTGCATTGGTCACGATCAATTCGGCGTAATGGCACACAGCTTGCGCGTCAACACGATTAGAGGCGCAGAATGATCGCCAAACGATCGATGACCGGGCCGCCTCGCGGCAGGCGCTTGTCGCGGTGGCGGCCGGCGTTGATGGCCGTGCCCGATTGTGGAAGGTTCGGCGCATGGCCCCTCTCCCCGTCCCAGCTATCGACCACGTCGTCATCAACGCCCGCGACCGGCTGGACGAAGCCGCCGCCGCCTACCAGCGACTCGGCTTCGCATTGACTCCGCGCGGGCACCATACACTGGGTTCGAGCAACAACTTGGCGGTCCTCGGGACCGACTACATCGAGCTGCTCGGCGTCGTGCCCGGCGTGGGCGACCGGACCGACGTGCTGGACTGGCCAGCCGGCCTGAACGGCCTGGTGTTCAAGACGTTCGACGGCGACGCCACGTTCGCGGCCTTGCAGGGCGCCGGGGTCCCGGCGCTGCCGCCACAGGCGTTCTCCCGCCCCTTGGAGATGCCCAATGGCGATGGCGCACGCAGCGCGGCGTTCCGCACCGTGCGGCTGGAGCGCGACGCAGTTCCGGCCGGCCGCGTGTTCTTCTGCCATCACCTCACGCCTGAACTCGTATGGCACGACGCCTGGCGCCGGCATCCGAACGGCGCGCTCGGCATCCTGCGCGCCGTTGTCTGCGCCGCCGAGCCGGCCATGCTCGGCGCCCTGTTCGCCCGCATGTTCGGCGCTGACAGCGTGCGGCAGACCGCCGATGGTTGCACCCTCTCCGCCGCGCTGGCCCGCATCGACGTCGTCACCCCGGCCGCGCTCGACGCCGAGTTCGGCGCTGCCGCCCCCAAGGCCGATGGCCGCGACCAGTTCATGGCGGCGCTCACCCTGCGCACGCTGTCGCTCGACCAGGCGGCCCGCGCGCTGCGGGAAGGCAGCATTGGGACCATGCAGGACAGCCGGGGCATCACCGTCCCCGCGAACGAGGCATGCGGCGTCGCGCTGGTGTTCCAAGATTGACGAAAACGCCCGGCCCATTCTGCGGCGTCGTTTGCCCGCCCATCACGGCCGGACGGCAGGGGTCTCCACCCTCAAGCCGTTCGACCGCCAGCCAAGGTAGAATTGCAGCGCCGCCATCTCGGGGCCGTCGGACGGCAGCGGCTCGGCCCGCACGCCCGTCAGGCAGTTCCGCAGCCGGCGGTCTAGCGACCCCATCGACTGCCATTCCAAGCGGTACAGCGGATAGCCGTTCGGCTGCCCCTGCGGGATGCGCGCCCCGCCCAGGCGTTGCCCGGCCAGGCCGTCGTGGCACTGCGCGCAGGACAGGTTCAGTTGGCCCTGCCGCTGGGTGAACAGCGCCTGGCCCTGTTCGATGAACGGCCGCGCCGGGCCGTCGCCGTCGACCGCGACCGGCAGCCCGCGCGATTGCTGGCCGACCAGCGCCGTCACCGACAGCATCTCGTCGCTGTCCGGGGTCCATGCCCCCTGCCCCGTCCGCGCCCGGCACTGGTTAACCCGGCCCGCCAGCGTGATTGGCCGGCCCAGGCGCGGGTCGAACTGCGGGTAGCGGGCCGACACGCCATGCATCGACTCGGGCATGCCGTGGCACGACGCGCAGCCCTGGTCCCAAAGCGCGGCGCCCTGCTGCGCCCACAGCATGGCCGGATTTTCCGCGTCGTCGTCCTGCATGGCCTGCACGGCCGGGCTGGCGTCGTCGCGGCCACTATGCGGAGCTGCGGCGCCTATAAGCAGCAAGGCAGCGGGGAGAAGGGCGCGCACCGCCCAGGGCTGCATCATTCGGGCTGCATCATTCGGGCCGCATCACTCGACCTCGATATGCGCCGTCTCGGTCTGCGTCGCGCCGCTGTCGTCCGCCCAGGTGAACTCGAACGCGCCGCTGGCCTCCGCACGGGCCGAGAACGCCAGGAACGGGTTCGCCGCGATGGCCGGGAACAAGGCCAGGCTGACCACCTCTACGCCGTTGTAGGTGCAGCGGAAGTCGTGGATGATCATGCGCGGCACCACCTGGCCCATCTCGTCCCGGCGCTGCCCGCTCTCCATGGGATGGCTGATCAGGATCTTGATCTCGACCGTCTCGCCCCGCTTGGCCGTCTTCGGCACGTTCAGCAGCACGCGCATCCCAGCTACTCCAGGCAGGCCGCGAGCGTGACGAGCACCGTCACGCTGTCGGTCCAGCACGACCCGTCGTCCATTACCGCGACGGCCACCACGGTCTGCGACGTCGCCAGCCGGATGCGGGTCGAGAGCTTCGGCGCGAACGAGGCCGGGCCGAAGGCAGCATGCAGCACCTCGGGGTTCGGGTTGCCCTCGGCGAACAGGTACAGGCTGGCGACCTTGCGGCCCTCCGGCGCGTCGGCGCTGACGGCGACGCCGACCGCGTTGCCGTTCTCGACCATCTGCGCCAGGTCGAGCTTTACCCGCCCCGGCTGCGGCGTTCTGCCGCCCGTCACCTTGGCGACCTGCTCCGCGACCTCCCGTGGCGTCGCCCAAGCGGGCATGACGCCAGCGGGCACCGCCAGCACCGATGCGCCGGCCAGCGTCAGCGCCTGCCGCCGCCCGATCATTTCAGCCCTGCCAGGTACGCCACCGCATCCTCGATCTCCTGCGGGGCCAGGATCGGCTTGCCCTGCCACTGCGCGCCCACCCGTGTCCGCCCGTCGACCGTACTGAAGGACGGCATCACCGTATCGGGGTTCATCTTTGCGGCGTCCATCAGGCGCTCCCGTATTGTGTCGGCACTCAGCCGCGCGCCCACCCCGTGCAGGTCCGGCCCGACCGTTCCCTGCAAGTGGGGATTGGGGAACGGCCCCGCGTGGCACAGCGTGCAGGTGCTCGTCTGGCGGACCACCACGGCGTAGCCCCTTTGCGGGTCCCCCGGCGCCGGGGCTGCGGCCAGCAGCAGCAGCAGGCTAGCCGAACACAGCGCCCGTGATGGTGCGATACCAAACATCCGCGTAAGCCGCCTCCTGCGCCCGGACCGCTGGGCCGGCGTCCAGCGGGCTGGTGCCGCCGGCGCCGTCGACATCGGTCAACTGCCCGTTCACCGGCTTGTAGACCCCGGCCACCGAGATGCCGTACTCCGGCGCCACCAGGCTGTAGCACGTGTTGATCAGCCGCGGCACCGCTGGCTCCTGCCCGGCCAACAGCGCCGTGACCGCCTGGGCGCACACCTTGGCCTGCGCGTTGGCCGCGAACGCCGATTTGGGCATCGCGCCCATGATCGCCGCGTCGCCGATGACGTGGATGCTCGGCACCTGTTTGCTCTCGAACGACACGGGGTCCACCGGGCACCATCCGGTCCGGTCCGCGACGCCCGCCGCCTGCGCGACGGCCCCGGCCCGCTGCGGCGGGATCACGTTGGCAACGTCGGCCTTATGGGTTGCAAAGTCGGTCGCGAGCGTCATCGCCGCCGGGTCGACCGCGGTGACTGCGCCGCCATCGGACAGCGACACCCACTCCAGGATGCCGGGGTACGTCCGCGCCCACGCCTGCTGGAACAGCTTCTGCTTGCTGAACTGGTCCTTGGCGTCCAGCACCAGCAGCTTGCTGCGCGGCTTGTTGTTCTTCAAGTACCAGGCAATCAGGCTCGCCCGCTCATAGGGGCCGGGCGGACAGCGGTACGGGTTGGCGGGGACGGACATCACTACCGTGCCGCCGTCCGGCATGGCGCGGAGCTGGTCGCGCAACAGCGCCGTCTGCGGCCCGGCCTTCCAGGCGTGCGGCATCTTCGCGGTCGCCGCCTGGCCATAGCCTGGCAGCGCGCCCGGCTCGTTGCCCAGGCGCATGTCCACGCCGGGCGCCATGATAAGCCGGTCGTACTCGATGCTGTCGCCGTCCAGCAGGACCCGCCGCGCCACGCCGTCCACGCCGGTTGCCCGCGCCTGCACCAGCTTGACGCCGGCCGCGGCCACCTTGTCCCAGCCGAACCGCTGCTGGTCCAGCTCGCGCATCCCGGCCACCACCGGGTTGCTGAACGGGCAGGACACGTACTGCGCCTCCGCCTCGACCATCGTGACCTGGTGCCCAGCCAGCGCCAGCATCCGGGCCGCGGTGGCGCCGGCGAACCCCCCGCCCACGACGACGATCCGCGCCGCGCCTTGAGCCGTCCCCTGGGCACGGGCCACGAACGGCATTGCCAGCGCCCCGGCCAAAACCGTGCGGCGCCTCATTGCGCGGCGAACCAATCGGATAGGGTCGCGACCTCGTCCGGCGTGAAGCCCTTGACGATGCGGTTCATCAGGGTCGCCGGCCGCGCGCCGGAGCGGAAGGCCTCCATCTCCTGTGTGATGTCCTGCGCCGGGCGGCCTTGCAGCACCCCCATGCCCGCGCCGTTCATGTGACAGCCGGTGCAGCTTTCGGCACCGAGCGGCTCGGTCATCGCTGGCCCGGTGGCGGCCAGGAACACGGCGGCAACTGGAAGCAAAGCCCGCATGCGCCCCCTCAAGCCTTCGCCAGGTCGTGCTGCTTCAGCGGCAGGCTGCGGATGCGCTTGCCCGTCGCCGCGAACACCGCGTTGACGACCGCAGGCGTCGCCACCGCGATCGTCGGCTCGCCGACCCCGCCCCAGAAGCCGCCGGACGGCACCATGACCGTCTCCACCTTCGGCATATCCTCCATCCGCATCACCTCGTACGTATCAAAGTTGCCCTCGACCACGCGGCCCTTCTCGACCGTGATCTCGGACGCGAGGCACGCGCTCAGGCCGAACACGAACGAGCCTTCGACCTGCGCCGCCACCATCTCCGGATTCACCACATGGCCAGAGTCCGTACCGGCGACAATGCGGTGGATGCGCAACCGGCCCTGGTCGCTGACCGACACCTCCGCCACCGCGGCGGTGTAGCTGCCATAGCCGTAGTTCTGCGCGATGCCGCGGAACACGCCCGGCGGCAGCGGCTTGCCCCAGCCGGCCCGCTCCGCCGTCGCGTTCAGCACAGCCAGGTGCTTCTTGTTCTTCGCCATCAGCGCCTGGCGGAACTCCAGCGGGTCGCGCCCGGCCGCGTGCGCCAGCTCGTCCATGAAGCATTCCAGGTAGAACGCATTCTGGTTCAGGTTGACGCCCCGCCACGGCCCGACCGGCACGTGGGTGTTGCGCATGGCGTAGTCGACCAGCAGGTTCGGGATGGCCATGTAGCCGAACTCCTCCGGCACCACGCCCTGTAGCTGCCGCAGGTCGGTGCCGGGCAGGTTGCCGTCGGGGCGCAGCCAGACGTTGATGCTCTGCCCGCTGATCCGCATGTGCAGCGCCATGAGGTTGCCCTTGTCGTCCAGGCCGCCCACCAGTCGCGCCTGGCTCACCGGGCGGTAGAAACCGTGCTGCATGTCCTCCTCGCGCGACCACAGCAGCTTCACCGGACGGCCCGGCACCTGCTTCGCCACCGCGACCGCGAACCGCACGTAGTCCTGCTGCCCGCGCCGGCCGAAGCCGCCGCCCAGGGCGTACTTGTTGACCCGAACCTTCTCCAGCGGCACGCCTGCCACCTCGGCCGCCGCCGCCAGGGTCGCGTCGCCGTTCTGGGTGCCGACCCAGACCTCCACGCCGCCGTCCGCCACCAGTGCCGTGCAGTTCATTGGCTCCAGCGTCGCGTGGTTCAGGAACGGCGCACCATAAACGCCCTCGACCCACTTTGACGCGCCCGCCAGCGCCGCCTTGGCGTCGCCGATCACGTTGCCGGCGCCCGCATCCGGGGCGTCAAGGCCCTGCGCCACCCGCTCGGCAATCTGCTTGCTGTCGACGCCGGCGTTCGCGCCTTCGTTCCAGCGGATGGGCAACGCTTCCAGCGCGGTCTTCGCCTGCCACCAGGTGTCGGCCACCACCGCCACCGCGTTGTCGAACACCGGCACCACCTGCCGCACGCCGGAGCGCTGCAAGACGGCGGCGCTGTCAAAGCCCGCCAGCTTGCCGCCGAACACCGGGCACTGCGCGACCGTCGCCGACAGCATGCCCGGCAGCTTCACGTCGATGCCGTACAACAGCAACCCGTCCAGCTTCGGCGCGGTGTCCAGCCGCGGCAGCGCCTTGCCGATGATGGTCCAATCCGCCTCGGCCTTCAGCGGCACGTCCTGCGGCACCGGCAGCCGGCCCGCCGCCTCCGCCAGCTCGCCATAGCGCAGCGACCGCCCGGAGGCCGCGTGCGTCACGACGCCCAGCTTGGCCCGGCACTCCCCGGCGGGCACGCTCCACCGCTCGGCCGCCGCCTGCACCAGCATCGTCCGCGCCGCAGCGCCGCCCTGCCGCACGTAGTCGACCGACGTGCGCAGGCCGCGGCTGCCGCCGGTCAACATGTCGCCCCAAGCATGCTTGCTGGCGAAGTTCGCATGCGGCGGCACCAGCTCCGCCCGCACGTGGCCCCAATCGGCCTCCAGCTCCTCCGCCACCAACTGCGCCAGGCCGGTCATCGTGCCCTGGCCCATCTCCGACCGGGCGATCCGCACCACAATGATGTCGTCGGGCTGGATCACCACCCAGATGCCAAGCTCGGCCGCCGTGGCCCCGGCCATTGGCGCAGCCTGCGCCCGCAGCACGCCGCCGGGCACGGTCCAGCCGAGGGTGAAAACACCCGCCGCCGCGAGGAGGCCGCGCCGGCTCAGGGTGGGTTCGGGGCGGCCCATCACGCGCGGCTCAGGTCGGCGTTCTTCAGCGGCAATGACCGCACCCGCTTGCCCGTTGCGGCGTAGATCGCGTTCAGCACCGCCGGCGCCGCGACCGCGATCGTCGGCTCGCCCACCCCGCCCCAAAACCCGCCGGACGGCGCCAGCACCGTCTCGATCTTCGGCGTGTCCTCCATCCGGGCCACCTGGTAGCTGTCGAAGTTGCCCTCCACCACGCGCCCCTTCTCGACGGTGTTCTCGGAGTACAACAGCGCGCTCATGCCGTAAGTGAAGCTGCCCTCGACCTGGGCCGTCACCTGGTCGGGGTTCACGACATAGCCGGGGTCCGTCGCCGCCACGATGCGCAGCACCTTCAGCTCGCCCGCCTTGCTCACCGAGACCTCCGCGACCGCCGCCGTGTAGCTGCCGAAGCCGCAGTTCTGGCAGAGGCCGCGGAACACCCCCTCCGGCAGCTTCGTGCCCCACCCGGCCTTCTCGGCGGCGGCGTTCAGGATCGCCAGGTGCTTCGGGCTTTTCGCCAGCATCGCCCGGCGGAACTCCAGCGGGTCCTTGCCCGCCGCCGCCGCCAGCTCGTCGATGAAGCACTCGACGTACACGGCGTTCTGGTTGTGGTTCACCCCGCGCCAGAACCCGACCGGCACGCCCGTGCCGCGCGGCGCGTGGTCGACCAGCAGGTTCGGGATGGAGTTGTAGCCGAACTCCGCCGGGATCAGGCCTTGGAATTGCAGCATGTCGAGGCCGTTGGTCAACCGGTTCGGCGCCAGGTAGGCGAGGATGCTCTGCCCGCTGATGCGGACGTGCAGCGCCTCGACGTTGCCCGCCCCGTCCATCGCCGCCGTCAGCTTGCACTGGGTGATCGGGCGGTAGTAGCCGTGCTGCATGTCCTCCTCGCGCGACCAGATCAGCTTGACCGGACGCCCCGGAATTTGCTTGGCCAGCAGCACCGCCTGCCGGGTGTAGTCCTGTTGTCCGCGCCGGCCGAAGCCGCCGCCCAGCAGGAACTTGTTCACCCGCACGTTCTCCAGCGGCACCCCGCCCGCCTCGGCGGCGGCGGCCAGCGTCGCCGTTCTGCGTGCCGACCCAGACCTCCAGCCGGTTGCCGTCCACCTTCGCGGTGCAGTTCATCGGCTCAAGCGTCGCGTGGTTCAGGAACGGGGCGCCATAGGTCGCTGTGATGGTCTGCTTGGCCTTCGCCAGCACGCCCAGCGCGTCGCCCGCCCGGTTGCCGACCGCCGTCGTCGGCGCGTCCAGCCCCTCGGCCAGGCGCGCGGCAATGGCCTTGCTGTCCTCGGCGGCATTCGCACCCTCGTCCCACGTCACCGGGAGTTTTTCCAATGCCGTCTTGGCCTGCCACCAGGTGTCGGCGACGACCGCCACGGCGTTGTCGCCCACCGGCAAAACATACCTCACGCCCGGCATGCCCAACACGGCCTTCGCATCGAAGCCCGCGGCCTTGCCGCCGAACACCGGGCACTGCGCGATGGCCGCCAGCAGCATGTTTGGCAGCACCACGTCGATCGCGTACTGCGCGGCGCCGTTGGTCTTTTCCACCGTGTCCAGCCGCGGCAGCGGCTTGCCGATGATCGTCCAGTCGGCCGGCGCCTTCAGCGCCACGTCGCGCGGCACCGGCAGCTTGCCCGCCGCCTCGGCCAGCGCGCCGTAGCGTAGGCTGCGACCGCTGCCGGCATGGGTCACGGCGCCGTCGTGCCCGCGGCACTCCGACGCCGGCACGCCCCACTGCGCCGCCGCCGCCTGCTCCAGCATCGTCCGCGCCACAGCACCGCCCTGGCGCACGTAGTCCACCGACTGCCGGATGCCCTGGCTGCCGCCCGTCAGCATCTCGCCCCAGGCGCGTTTGCTTGCGTAGTTCGCCTCGGGCGGCACGTATTCGGTCGTGACCTTCTTCCAGTCCGCGCCCAACTCGTCCGCGACCAGTTGCGCCAGGCCCGTCAGCGTGCCCTGTCCCATCTCGGAGCGCGCGATGCGGATGACAGTCGTGTCGTCCGGCTTGATCACGACCCAGATTCCAACCGGCGTGCCGCCCGCCGAGGCCGGGGTCAGCGGGGCGCCCGCCGCGGCCGTTTGGGCGACAGCCTCGACGACGCCGCCGGGCAACGCCCAGCTTAGCGCGAAGCCGCCGCCCACGGCCGTAGCCAGGAAGCGGCGGCGGTGCATCATTCCCACGGCGCTAAGCCTTCCCGCCGGCGATCGAGTGGATCGCGGTGCGGATGCGCTGGTAGGTGCCGCAGCGGCAGATGTTGCTCATGGCCTCGTTGATGTCGGCGTCGGTCGGCTGCGGCTTCTCGCTCAGCAGCGCCGCCGCCGCCATGATCTGCCCGCTCTGGCAGTAGCCGCACTGCGGCACCTGGTGCGCCAGCCACGCCACCTGCACCGGGTGCGTGCTGTCGGGGGACAGCCCCTCGATGGTCACGACCTTGCCCGACACGCTGCCGGCCGGCAACTGGCACGACCGCATCACCTGCCCGTCCACATGCACCGAGCAGGCCCCGCACTGCGCGATGCCGCAGCCGTACTTGGTGCCCGTCATGCCGAGCTGCTCACGGAGCACCCACAGCAGCGGGGTTGCCGGGTCGACCTCGATCTCATGCGCGCGACCGTTCACGTCCAACTTGACCATACGACCATCCCCGAGCAGTTCTGACAAATTCAAAGCATGCGATGTTGGCCTAGGTTGAGGCCTGGGCGCAACGGTTGACCGTGGGGCAGCATGCGTGGATGTCGCCGGGCGGCGCAAGGGCGCCGTGCGACCGAGCGGCCCCATGCCATCATTCAGCGCCGCCATACCGGCAGCGGCGCCTCCTCCTACGACCGAAGCGATCAGGTTGCATAGTTGCCATTGGTCCCGTTGCATTCGGGAACACTGGTTTGGACAGCGTTGCAGCGGTGTCGTCAGTTAAGTTAGAGCGTTCTCAGGCTGACTAGAATTGAAAAGAGCTTGCGGCTGGTGTCGAGTTGCGAAAGGTTCCCGGTTGGTTTGGGCCGGAGGGTTGGGATGCAGTGGCGGCGTGGCAAGGCGTATTCTCAG
>JAABUP010006010.1_pt1 | contig 17810 bp, 18 predicted proteins | sample 5559201 | NCBI WGS metagenome assembly JAABUP01 (sample SAMN10711887, study PRJNA513373) | rock metagenome | isolation source: Antarctica rocks | place: Antarctica
ACCTCCCGCGCCGCCTGCATCTCGTGGACGGAGCCGTCGGTGCGGCGGGCCACGCAGCCCACCGCGAGTCCGCCCTCGACAATCAGGCGCTGCGCCGTGACGCCGGTCAGGACGCGCAGGTTCGGCCTGGCGCGGGCCGGGCGCAGATAGGCCTGCGCCGTGCTGGCCCGGCGGCCGTTCCGCACGTTCATCTGGATCGGCGCGACGCCCTCGATCGCGCCGCCGTTGATGTCGCGGTGGCGCGGGAAGCCCATCGCCTCGCACGCGGCGATGAAGGCGGCGCCGCCGGGCGACAGGCCGCGCGGCTCGCCCACGGCGATCAGCCCCTCGGTCCCTCGGGTGTTGCCGGGGGCGCCGGTCCAGCGCTCGATGCGGCGGAACACCGGCATGACGTCGTCGTGCGACCAGCCGCGCGCCCCGGCCTGCGCCCAGCGGTCGTAGTCGTGCGGCGAGCCGCGCAGGAACACGAGGCCGTTGATGGAACCCGATCCGCCCAGCACCCGGCCGCGCGGCCAGGCGACGCTGCGGTTGTTCAGCTCCGGCTCCGGTTCGGTGGCGAAGGCCCAGTCGTACTTGCCGCTGGCGAACAGGCGGGCATAGCCGGCGGGGACATGAATCCAGATGTCGCGGTCCTCTGGCCCGGCCTCCAGCAGGACCACGCGGCAGGAAGGGTTCTCCGACAGCCGCGCCGCTAGGATGCAGCCGGCGGTGCCGCCGCCGATGATCAGGTAGTCGGGTGTCTCGGTCACATCGCCTCCAAAGCGCATGGGGGCGATGCTAGCCTATGCTGCGGCGGGTGCCATCCCAGCCCCTGTCATCACGGAAGCGCTCGCGACGCGGCGATCCAGGGCCGTGCAGGCCATCCTGGATTGCCACGCCGAAGCTGGCTCGCGATGACGCTGTAGATTGCCGGGCGGCTGCTACGAAGCCCCAATCTGCTTCGCCGGCCCGCCGAGCTGCTTCTGCCGCAACGCCGCGAGCCGGTCGTTGAGGCCGGTCGGACCCGGCAGCTTGCCCTGCACCTGTTGCAGCGCCATCGCGATGTTCTGGTCCTCCTGCTCCGGCCGGCTCGGCGCCAGCAGCTTGGCCTTGGCGTTCGCCGCCTCGGCGTCGGCGAGGTTGCGTGACGCATTGTCCTGCATCGCCTTCAGCGCGACGCTCAACCCGCTCGTGGCGGTCGACAGCCCCGCCGCCTGCCGCGCCGCCTCGGCCCGCTGCTGCGCCATGTCGCGCTGCTGTTCCGCCCGGCCCATGTCGCGCTGGGCGCGGTTCAGGTCGTCCCGCGCCGACTTCAGCTTCTGCCCGGCCTGCTGGTAGGTCTGCTCCAGCGACTGCAAAAAGTCCTGCGCGTCGGCCGCATCCTGTTTCTCGCGGTCGATGTCGGGACCCATGCCCTCCAGCATGGAAACCAAGGTGTTTAGGCTGTTGTGCAGCTCGGCCTTGCGCGCCGGGTCGGTCTCGGCGTCGGCGCGGTGCTGGATCTGCTCGGCGGCGGCAATGCGCTGCTGTGACAGCGCCAGGATGGCGTCGGCCTCGCGCTTTTCCTTGTCGAACGCCATACGGGCCTCGGCCACCTGGCGGCCCAGCACGTCCAGGTGCTGCTCCATGGTGCGCAGCTCGGCCTCGGTGGCGGATTTCGGGTCCCACCGCACGATCGCCTCGACGGCGCCGTTGACGGCTTGGTCGGTCTTTACGCCAACCAGGTTACGGATGAACGAGATCATTGCAGCCTCCTGTGCTTTGATGGAGCCAACCGGGGAGCTAGCCGGCCATTGCGCCGGCGTTGAGCAGCGCCACCGCGACCTGGATGCCGACCAGCACCAGGGCCGCCGCGACGTTGCCGGCCTCGATCATGCCGCGCAGCCCGCGTATCAACGCGGTCGCGGCCATGAAGGCGATGAGCTGGATAATGAGCGACACCAGCCCCCACAGCACGATGTCGAGCACCAGCACGCTGGTGGCCAGCGTCGCCGCCAGCGGCATCGCCAGCGCCACCAGCGTCCCGGCGATCACGACGCCGGCCGCCACGTTGCCCTCCCGCATCAAGCGCCACTCGTTAAACGGCGTGATCGCCATGTAGCAGGCCATGCCGATGCCGAGCAGCGCCAGCGTCGCCGCGAGCTGGCCGATCAGGACCGGCAGGCCCTGCTGCAAGGTGGCGAGGATGCTGCCCATGCCGGCCTATGCGAGCTGGAGGGTGGCGGGGTTGAGGTCGATGCCGGCCCTGACCTCGACCCAGGCGCGGCCGGCGTCCTGCACGGCGGCGACCATGATATACTCGGTGGCGGGCGCCGGGGCGGGGCTGCCGGTCGGCGCGGCATACAGCATGGCCTGGCTCTGCACCGTGCGGCTGCCGGACAGGCTCTCGACGGTTTCGTTCAGGATGCGCGGCGACACCCGGCTGTCGCCCGGCGCCCAGGCGCGGACGTAGACCTTGCCGTCCTTGGTCTGGAACTCGGGCCAGCCGATCATGCCCTCGTTCGGGTCGAGCCATGCGCCCCACTCGCCGGGATCGGTCGGCGTGATCTCGTCGATGGTGCCGAACAGCCGGCACTCGTCGGGATCGCCGGCGGCGTCGAGGTGGAGCTGCACCATGCTGCGGCCGTCGGGCAAATAGAGCCGCACGAGCTGCGTGTTGCCCGACGCCACGCGGCCCACGGCGCTGACGCTGGCCTGGCCGCTGCCGGCGGGCTGCGGCAGCTTGATGGCGCTGCCGGCCAGGATGAACGGCGTCGGGTCGAGCGCCAACGTCATGCCGACGCGGAACTTCGACGGCGTGTAGCCCTCGCCCGACAGCTTGTGCCGCAGCAGGTTCCTGGCATTTTGCAGGGCGTTCGCGGGTGGGGGGCTCACGGCTGGTCCTTTGGTGGCGGGACGGCGTTGCCAGGCAAGGTAGGCGATGCCGCCGCCGCCGGCCAGCAGCACGGCCCAGACCCACTCCGAGCCGGCGTTGCCCGGCACGCCAGGCGTCCGTTGCGGCGGCGCCATCGCGATCTCGGGCGGGACATCGGGCGGCAGTTCGCCGGGCGTGCGCGGCTGGTTGTCGCGCTCGGCCAGCTTGCGGTCGAGCTCGTCCAGCTTTTGGCGCAGGTCTGCGTTGTCCTGCGCCTGCCGGTTGGCCTCCTGGCGCCACTGCTGGTAGCCGGGGTCGTTCTGGTTGTTGTGGAAGAACTCGCCCGACCCGGACCGGCCGAGGTTGTTCAGCAGCGACCACAGGAACAACCCGTCCCACACGCCGAAGCTGCGGTTGCCGCCGTAGTAGTAGGCTGGCGACGGCGCGGACCAGCCGCGGCTGTTGAACCAGCCGGACCGGTCGGCGCCATATTGGCGCTGGGCGTACTGGCCTGGCGCATATTGCGGCGCGGGCGCGCTGGGTGCTGACTCGCGTGGCCGCCGGGAGTTGTCCTGCTGGGTGCAGTAGCTGTCGAACGCCGAGCCTGAGCGGTCGCGTGAGAAGCTGCTGTCCCCGGCCGATTGGGGCGGCGTCCAGGTCGGGCGCGCATAGGAGGGCGGCGTCCGGCTGTAGCCGCCGCTGCCGCCGAACGACGGCGTGCGGGACGCGCCGCCACCGCCGAACGTGGGCGTCCGGCTGGCGCCGCTCGGCCGCGAGTACCCGCCGCTGGATCGGGCAAGGCCATCCAGCGGCGCCGCGGTGCATGCCAGCGCCGCCAACAGGACAGCGAGCCAAAGTCGTGGACGCCTGGGGTGGAAGTGCCGCACGAAGCTGTCTACCTTCCGACGAGACCGTCACATTGAAATAATTATAACACAAGGGTTTCTGTTTGTCGCCCAAAGTGCATGATGCCAACAAAATAAGGAGGAACGACCAGCATGTGGCAGCCCAGCACCTACTATCCGGACCCCGCGGTGCAGACCCTGCACCCAAGCTTTGAAAAGTACCGCCTCGGGCTGGCGGCGGTCGAACGGCTCGCCACCGGGCTGCGCTGGGCCGAGGGGCCAGTCTGGTTCGGCGACGCCCGGCACCTGCTGGTGAGCGACATCCCGAACAACCGCATCCTGAAATGGGAGGAGGAAACCGGCGCCGTCAGCGTGTTCCGCCGCCCCTCGAACTTCGCCAACGGCAACACGCGGGACCACCAGGGCCGCCTCGTCACCTGCGAGCACGGCGGCCGGCGCGTGACCCGGACCGAGCATAATGGCGAGATCACCGTGCTGATGGATGGGTTCGAGGGCAAGCGCCTGAACTCGCCCAACGATGTCGTCGTGAAGTCGGACGGCTCGATCTGGTTCACCGACCCGCCGTTCGGCCTGCTCAGCGACTACGAGGGCGCACGGGCGGAGCAGGAGCTGCCGGGCAGCGTCTACCGCCTCGACCCGGCGACCGGGCACGCGGCGCTGCTGGAGGACAGCATGTCCGGGCCGAACGGCCTCGCCTTCTCGCCTGATGAGCGCACCCTCTACGTGGTCGAGAGCCGGGCCAGCCCGCGCAACATCCTGGCCTATGACGTATCGGCGGACGGCACGGGGATCAGCGGGCGGCGCGTGCTGATCAACGCCGGGCCGGGCACGCCGGACGGGTTCCGCCTCGATGAGGACGGCAACCTGTGGTGCGGCTGGGGCATGGGCAAGCCGGAGCTCGACGGAGTGATGGTGTTCTCGGCCCAGGGCGAGCCGATCGGCCGCATCCAGCTTCCCGAGCGCTGCGCCAACGTTTGCTTCGGCGGGCTCAAGCGCAACCGGCTGTTCATGGCGTCCAGCCAGTCGGTCTACGCGCTGTACGTCAACACGCGGGGGGCGCCGTGAGCCGGAACACCGTGGTCGCAGCGAACTCCTCGCCGGGATGCAGCACCGTGCTGGGGAAGGCGGGCTGGTTCGGGCTGTCGGGGAAGTGCTGGGTCTCGAAGCAAATGGCGTCGCCCTGGCGGTAGCTGTGCCGGCTCGGCCCGCTTAACGACCCCGTAAGGTGGTTGGCCGTATAGACCTGCACGCCGGGTTGGGTGGTCAGCACTTCGAGCATACGGCCGCTCGACGGGTCGTGCAGGCGGACGGCGGGGCGCAGGCCGGGGCCGGGCCGCAGGACCCAGGTGTGGTCGTAGCCGAGGCCGCGCCGAAGCTGCTCGTCCGCCTCGCGGATGCGGCTGCCGACCGGCATCGGCGCGCGGAAGTCGAACGGGGTGCCGGCGACGGGCCGGATCTCCCCCGTTGGGATCGAGCTTGCGGTGACGGGCAGGAAGGCGTCGGCCTCGATCTTCAGCACATGGCCGAGGACGCTGCCGCTGCCCTCGCCGCCGAGGTTGAAGTAGCTGTGGTTCGTGAGGTTCAGAACGGTCGGCCGGTCGGTTCGCGCCCAGTAGTCAAGGCGGAGGTCCGCGCCGTCCACGGTGTAGGTGACTCTCGCGTGCAGGGCGCCAGGGTAGCCCTCCTCGCCGTCCGCGCTGAGGTGGCCGAGCGTCACGTGGCGGTCGCCGCTGTCCTCGATGGTCCACACCCGCCTGCCGAAGCCGGTTGGGCCGCCGTGCAGCGCATTCGGCCCGTCGTTGCAGGCCAGGCGGTGTTCGATCCCGTCGAGCACGAAGCGCCCGCCCGCGATACGGTTGGCGAACCGCCCCGGCACCGCGCCGAAATGCGGGCTGCGGTGAACGTAGCCGTCCAGGCTGCCGAGGCCGAGCACGACGCTGGCCCACTGGCCCGACCGGTCCTGCGCTTCCAGGCGCTCGATGACGGCGCCGAAGGTCAAGATGTCGACGCGCAGCGCGGGGCCACCCAGGGAAATCCGGTGGACCTCGGCGCCCGCTTCGGTGCGACCATAGACAGCTATCGCCATGCGGACGGCAACGGCCCGGCTGCGCCATTGTTCCACGGCTGCACCCCTCCGGCTGCGTTCCCCCGACTGCATTCCAGGATGCCCGCCATGCAGAACCGGAGTTGGCCGAGCCGGGCCGACGCGGGTAGCATCCGCCGCATGTCAGCCATAGCCGAGACCACCGGGGACCGCCGCGCCAAAGCCAACGTGCTGCGGCTGGCGGCGGCGCAGGCGCTGGCCGGGGCCAACGCCTCCGTCGTGTTCGCGACCGGCGCCATCATCGGCAGCACCCTGTCGCCCGACCCGGCGCTGGCGACGGTGCCGATCAGCGTGTTCGTCGTCGGCATGGCGGCCGGCACCTTGCCTGTTGGGTGGCTGTCCCGCCGCCACGGCCGCCGGGCGGCGTTCATGGCCGGCGGCGGCTGCGGCGTCACGGCCGGGCTGGTCGGCGCCGGCGCGTTGCTGCTGCAATCGTTCCCGCTCTACTGCCTGGCCACGCTGTTCGCCGGGCTGTACGGCTCGGTCGTGCAATCCTTCCGCTTTGCCGCCGCCGACGGCGCCAGCGCCGCGTTCCGGCCCAAGGCGCTGTCCTGGGTCATGGCCGGGGGTGTGTTCGCCGGCGTGCTGGGGCCGCAGCTCGTCACCTGGACCATGAACGCCTGGTCGCCCAACCTGTTCGTCGTCAGCTACTTGGCGCAGGCGGCGGTGGCGCTGGTCGCCATGGCCGTGCTGTTCGGCGTGGACCTGCCGCGGCCCGCGCCGGCGGACCTCGCGCGCGGACGTCCGCTGCCGGCCATCATCCGCCAGCCGCGTTTCATCGTGGCGGTGGTCTGCGGGGTCGTCAGCTACACGCTGATGAACCTGGTCATGACCTCGGCGCCGCTGGCGATGCGGATGTGCGGGCTGCCGCTGTCCACCTCCAACTGGGCGATCCAGTGGCACATCGTCGCGATGTACTCTCCCAGCTTCTTCACCGGCAGCCTGATTGCCCGGTTCGGCGCGCAGCGGATCGTGGCTGTCGGCCTGTTGTTGACGGGCTGCGCCGCGATCATTGGGCTGTCGGGGCTGAGCGCGCTGCACTTCTCGATGGGGCTGGTCCTGCTCGGGCTCGGCTGGAACTTCGGCTTTGTCGGCGCCTCGGCGCTGGTGCTTGAGACGCACCGGCCGGAGGAGCGCAACAAGGTGCAGGCGTTCAACGACTTCCTGGTGTTCGGCACGATGGCGGTGGGGTCGTTCTCGTCGGGCCGCCTGCTCGTCACCTTGGGCTGGGGGGCGGTCAACTGGGTGGTGTTCCCCCCGGTCGCGCTGGCGCTCCTGGCGCTGCTCGCGTCGGGGCTGCTGCGCCGCCGCACAGCAGCCCTGTAGCCAAGCCGCCGCACAGTGGTTTTGCAGCGACGCCGCCGCTTGCCGGCCGCCTAGACGGAAACTGCTATGCTCTGGGTCCAACTCATACGCGCGCTCGCTCGCACCATGGGAACGCCGGCCTCTCCGGCGGCAGCCAGCCAACCATGCCACATGCTTCATCCATGGCAGGTCGATGTTCCGGTGACGGACTCATATCGACGGCCTTCTGCACTGAGAGCTTTTCGTCATTGCGATGAGCGCAGCGATGCGGCAACCCAGGGCGGCAGGCGCAGTTCCCAGCAACAGGCCACGCAAAGCAAAGGGATTACCAGCTTGGACGGCTTCACTGAGTTTGCAGATCGGGTCCAAGGCCGGCTCGACCGTCTCGACCTTTCGCCGGAGCAGGCGGCGCGGGCCGGCGGGCTCCCGGCCGACTTCATCAGCAGGCTGCTGGACGGCAAGGCGCCGCCGCCGCGCGGCCAGCGCCTGGTCAAGCTGGCGGAGGCGTTGGCCACCTCGGTGTCCTATCTCGTGGGCTTGGACCCGGACACGCCAGTTCCGGCCGAGTACCTTGAGGAGGAGCAGGGCAGCCTTGGGTTGCTGGCCGGCGACGAGGACGCGCTGTTGCGGGCCTACCGGCGCCTAGACATTTCCTCCCGCGCCGCCCTCTTGCAGGTCGCGCTGAAAATGGCGCCGGAGCCGGAGGCGCTCGAACACAAGGCCCGGCAAGGCCGTACCGGCAGCTAGCTCGGCTACGCCTCAACCATGGTGCTTCGTCGACAACCGGTCCATCAGCGCGAGCAGCAGGCCGGACACCACGAAAGCCATGTGGATGCCCACGTCCCAGCCAAGCTCGCGGTCGGTGGCGTGCTCGGCGTTCATGAAGCTTTCGAGCAGCTTGATCGCCGAGATCGCGACGATGGACCCCATCAGCTTCAGCTTGAGGTCGGTGAAGTCGATGTGCCCCAACCAGCTCGGCTTGTCGGAATGGTCCACGTTGTCGAACGTGGAGACGAAGTTCTCATAGCCGGAGAACATGACCATCAGCACCAGGCTGCCCATCAGCGACAGGTCGACAAGCTTCAGCACGCCCACGATGGTCTCGTCGCCGGTCATGGTGGGGACGCGCATGACCAGCTCGACGAGATACTGCACGAACTTGACCAGGAGCACGGCCAGGCCGCCTATGAGGCCCAGGTAGACCGGCGCCATCAGCCAGCGGCTGCCGAACAGCACGGCCTCGATGCCGCGTTCGACCGGCGGCTGCGCGGGGCGGCGTTCCCGTTCCTCCAGCGTGCTCATACCCCTCGTTCCTCCAACTCGGCGACCGCTTGCGGCACCCGTCGCCGGCGGCGCGCGGCCAACAGGTTCAGCGCCTCGACGACTCCCGAGAAGCCCATCGCGGCATACACGTAGCCGCGCGGCACGTGAACCCCGAAGCCGTCGGCCACCAGCATCATGCCGATCAGCAGCAGGAACGACAACGCCAGCATCTTGACCGAGGCGTTGCGGTCGATGAACGACGCGAGCGGGCCGCTCGCGGCCAGCATCAGCGCCATCGCGACGACGATCGCCGCCACCATCACCCAGAGCTCGTCCGCGATGCCCACGGCGGTGATGACGCTGTCGAGCGAGAACACGATGTCGAACAGCATGATCTGCACGACGGTGCCGACAAAGCTCACGACCGGGCGGGCGCCGGGGTCCTCGTTTTCGCCCTCGACCCGCAGGTGGATTTCGCGGGTGCCTTTGTATAGCAGGAACCCGCCGCCGGCGATCAGCACGATGTCGCGCCAGGAGAAACCATGGCCGAGCAGGGCGACGACCGGCTCAGTCAGGTGGACCAGCCAGGCGATCGAACCGAGCAGCGCCAGCCGCGTCAGCAACGCCAGCGCCAGCCCGAGCCGCCGCGCCCGCGCCTGCTGGCGCTCCGGCAGCCGCCCGGCGAGCAGGGCGACGAACACGAGGTTGTCGACGCCGAGCACGATCTCCAGCACGCTCAGCGTGAGGAAGCTCGCCCAGATCTTCGGGTCGGCCAGCATGTCGGTCATGGCGCCCTCGGTGCGTCGTGACGCCGCGCGCCCGGCGCATCTTGGTCGTGCAAAGGCTGGCAGTTCACCGGCTCGGCTCCTTGGATCAAGAGCGCCACACCAGAATGGCCGAATGCGGGCATGGGTGCGACAAGCCGGACCCAAGCGACGACCGGCCGATATCCCGGCACAGCGCGGCGATCCGACATCGCGAGGTTGGGCGGCCCATGCCGCCGTCCTCGCCAGAGGGGCCCGGATCAGTTGCCGCCGCAAGTAGGGGCAACCGTCGCTGGTATCAAGTCCGTCGCCGCAACACCGGTCCTGTTTTGCCGCCAGGGCACACGCCCCGGCCCATTACTTCCAAAACCATTCAGCCCGTGTGCGCCGCGCCTGCCAGCGCAAGCCCGGCGGCACCCGCCAGCGCCTGCCGCCGCGTCACGCCGGCTGGGGTCGTTGGAAAGCTTATGGCCTGGCCCACATTCGTTGCAGAATTCATCGCTTAATGTTCAACGATAGCTGCCAAATGACGCTTGGGTTGCAGCGTCGTGGCGCGCCCGGCGTCGCGCGGGGCGATGGATTGTTCCAATCCGGAGGCAGCCGTGCTCCCACGTTCGTTCCGCACCTTCCGCGACCAGCGGCTCTCGCTGTTCCAAGCCGCGGCGGCGATTGTCGCCCGTCCTGCGGCCCCCGCTCCGGCGCCAGGCCCGATGTCCGAACTGGAGCGGGCCGCGGGCGGGATCGCCGCATTGCAGGCCGCGGCAGCGCCAATCCCGGCGCAGGCCCCCGCGCGCATCGCGCCGGCGGCCTGGACGTGCGCCCGGCTCGGGTTGCGGCTTCTCCAGGCCGGGCTGGGCGGCGACGCCGTGCAGCGCGGCCGACTACGAGGACCAACTGCTCGACAGCCGCTGCGACCCGCGCTGGGCCGACACGCTGCTCAGCTACCTCGACTATTTCGGCCCCGACGGGCGCCGGCGCAGCATTCCCTACGTCCGCCCGGAGGCCGCCGGGCCTGGCGTGATCGAGATCGCCGCCGACGCCCGCGTGGCGCTACTCAGCGATTGGGCACCGGCCGGCGCACGGCGTTGGCGGTGCTGCAGGATCTCGCCCAGCGGCGGCCGGACATCCTGGTTCACCTCGGCGACATCTACTATGCCGGCACGCCGTCCGAGTGCGACCGCAACTTCGCCCAGCCGGTCGCGGCTGCGTTCGGCGCCCGGCGTCCGCTCGTCTACACGCTGTCCGGCAACCACGACATGTACAGCGGCGGCGCCGGCTACTATGGCCTGATCGCCGGGCTGAACCAGGGGGCCTGGCGGCAGCGCGCCAGCTACTTCTGCCTGCGCAGCCAGGACCGGCGCTGGCAGTTCGTCGCGATGGACACCGGGCTGCACGCCTACAACCCCTTCGAGCCGCACCCGCTCACCTCGCTCGACCCGGCGGAGGTGGATTGGATCGAGGCGCGCATCGGGCCGGGCGGGCCGGACCCTTGGAACGCCAACCTGCTCAAAAGCTTCCGGCGCTTCGCCGCGGCCGGGCGGATCGCGGCGTGGTTTTAGGGCCATGAGCACACGATGGCGCTGTATGCGCCCTTTGCCGGCCTGGAACGCGGGCGCTGCATCGGCTGCGGAGCGATCCCGATGTTCGTCGCGGACCATCTCTACTCGCCGCTTGGCGGCCTGCGCGACCCGCCGGCGCTGCTGCCGCCGCGCCTGGCCAACGACGGCTCGGTCCAGGACCACGGCTATGCAGTGGTCGCGCTGGACCCGGCGGCCGGCGAGGCGCACGTCGAATACTATGGCGTTGGCGCACGCACCGGCCTGCTCCATGCCGAGAGCCTGGGTTCGCCGGGCCGCCCTCTTGCTTGAGCTGTTGCACGCCGGGCAGGCTGTCCCGTGCAAAGGCAACAGGCGCTCGCAATGCCGCTGGCGGCGTAGTAAAACGGGCCGTGGCAGATAAGCCACAACGAACATCAAGGCGCCAAGCGCAATAAAGGGAAAGGAACCGCATATGTCCGACGTCATCCTGCACCACTACCCACTCTCGCCGTATTCCGAGAAGGTGCGGCTGGGGCTTGGTCTGAAGGGCCTGTCCTACCACTCCGTCACCGTGCCGGTCTGGATGCCCAAACCCGACCTCATGCCGCTGACCGGCGGGTATCGGCGCACTCCGGTCATCCAGGTCGGGTCGGACATCTACTGCGACACGCCGCTGATTCTGCAAGTGATCGACCGCATGCATCCGAAGCCGTCGTTCTACCCAGGCGGCAGCGCCGGGCTTGCCTCGGCCGTCAGTTGGTGGGTGGAAAAAACCGTTTGGCTGCCCGCCATCTACCTGACCACCAGCCTGATCGGCGACCATCTCCCTGCCGAGCTGGTTGAGGAGCGTAAGCCGTTCTTCGGCGCCGACATCAGCAAGGCAGCCACGCTGCGGGACCAGGCCCTCAACCGCCAGCGCCTGCATGCCCACCTCACCTGGGCGGCGCAGATGATGCAGGACGGCCGCCGTTTCCTGCTCGGCGACGCGCCCAGCGCCGTGGACCTGGCCGCCTACCACCCGATCTGGTTCGTCGTGCAGAACGCCGGCCAGGCAGGCGAGGCGATGCTGCCGATGGCGCCGTTGCGGGACTGGTACGGGCGCGTGGCCGCGCTCGGCCACGGCAAGCCATCCGAGATGAGCGGCGCCGACGCCCTCGCGGTCGCCAGCAAGTCGGAACCCGCCGCCCCGGCGTTCGAGAGCGAGGCGAACGACCCCTCGGGCTGCGCGCCCGGCGACCGTGTGTCCGTCACGGCCGACGACTACGGGCGCGATCCCGTCGTGGGCGAGCTGGTCGCCTGCGGCCCGGAGGAGATGGTTGTCCGGCGCGTCGACCCGGCCGCGGGAACGGTCCACGTGCATTTCCCCAGGGCGGGGTTCGAGCTGGCGCGGGCGGAGCGGCGCAGCGAAAGGGCGGCGGCCTAGCCGGCGCCAGCCTCGCCCTCCAGCGTGAACCCGGCCTTTATCGTCACCTGGTAGCGGCCGACCTTGCCGTCCTCGATGGAGCCGCGCATCTCCCCGACCTCGAACCAGCCAAGGTGGCGGATGCTCTGCGCGGCCTTCTTGATGGCGTTGTCGATGGCGTCCGAGATGCTTTTCTCGGACGTGCCGACGATTTCGACGATCTTGTAAACTGGGTCTGCCATGGTGCGGCCTCCTGTTCGCAACCTGTTTGCGACGGCCGAGACTAGATCGGACTGGCAAGAGCGCCAAGGCGTGCTAACCGTCGGCTTCGCCAGAACAGGTGCATCGCCCCATGTCGAAGATCATCCCGGTTCCGCCGTTCGAGTTCGTCATCTTTGGCGGCACGGGCGACCTGACGCTGCGCAAGCTGCTGCCGGCGCTGTACCACCGCTTCCTCGACGGCCAGATCCCCGCGGAGTCCCGCATCGTCGCCGTCGCGCGGTCCGAGCTTTCGACCGACGCCTACCGTGGCCGCGCCGCAGACACATTGCGGCAGTACGTCGAGAAATCCAATCTGAAGGGCGCGGCCGAGGCGGGCTTCTACGCCATGCTGCACTACGTCCAGCTCGACGCCGCGGCGGCCGACGCCGACTGGTCCGGCCTCCGGGAGCTGCTGACGCCCGACCAGGTCCGGGTGTTCTACATGGCAACGTCGCCCGACCTGTTCGGCCCGATCTGCCAGGCGATCGCGCGCAACGGCCTCAACTCCGACGATGCCCGCGTGGTGCTGGAAAAGCCGATCGGCCGCGACCTCGCCTCCGCCCGCGCCATCAACGACGAGGTCGGGCAGTGCTTCACCGAGGCCAACACCTTCCGCATCGACCATTTCCTCGGCAAGGAGACGGTGCAGAACCTGCTGGCGCTGCGCTTCGCCAACACGATCTTCGAGCGGCTGTGGAACGCCGACGTGATCGACCACGTGCAGATCACCGTGGCGGAAACGGTCGGCGTCGAGGGCCGCGGCGGCTACTACGACCATTCCGGCGCGTTGCGCGACATGGTGCAGAACCACCTGCTGCAACTGCTCTGCCTGCTCGCCATGGAGCAGCCGGTGTCGTTGCAGGCCGACGCGGTGCGCGACGAGAAGCTGAAGGTGCTGCGCAGCCTGCGCCTCTTCGAGCCGTATGAAATTCCCGGTTTGACGGTGCGCGGCCAGTACATCGCCGGCGCCGTCAACGGCAAGCCGGTGCCGGGCTACCTCGCCGACCTCGGCCACAACGAGAGCAGCATCGAGACCTTCGTGGCGATGAAGGCCGAGCTGAACAGCCGGCGCTGGGCGGGCGTGCCGTTCTACCTCCGCACCGGCAAGCGGATGGCGCAGAAGGTGTCCGAGATCGTCGTGCAGTTCCGCAGCCTGCCGTTCTCCATCTTCCCGCGCGAGCACACCCTGGAGCCCAACAAGCTGATCATCCGCCTGCAGCCCGAGGAGGGGATGCGGCTTGAGATGATGACCAAGGACCCCAGCCCCGGCGGCTTGCAGCTCCGCCCCACCGGGCTCGACATCAGCTACGAGAAAACCTTCGGCGGCCGTTTCCCGGACGCCTACGAACGGCTGCTGATGGACACGGTGCGCGGCAACTCGACGCTGTTCATGCGGCGCGACGAGGTGGAGGCGGCTTGGCAGTGGGTGACGCCGGTAATGGAGTCCTGGACCAGCCGCGCCGACCGCCCGCGGCCGTACGCCGCCGGAAGCTGGGGACCCACCGCGGCCATCGCGCTGATCGAGCGCGACGGCCGGACCTGGCACGAGGACCTTGGCGACGGGCAGGTTTGACAAGGGTGCCGTCATTGCGAGGAGCCCTTGCGACGAAGCGATCCAGCGCTTCACGCACCGAAGTTGGTCCTGGGGACCCTGGATTGCCGCGCCGAAGCCGGCTCGCAATGACGGTTGGTTCGGTTTCGGCGGGGGGTGCTTGCCTACCTGGCCAACTCAGCGCATCGCCTTGCGGCGCTCCTGCGCAAGCTGCTTCGCGCGGTATTCGCCCTGCCGCTCGAACATCCAGCCTGGATACTCCTTCGGCAACGCGCTCACTTGGTCGAGCGTGTCCAGCTCCTGCTCCGTCAGTTCCACCCCGGCAGCGCCGATGTTGTCCTCAAGCTGGTCCACTCGTTTTGCCCCCACGATCACGCTGGTGACGACCCGCTGGTGCAGCAGCCAGGCCAGCGCGACCTGCGCCACCGAGATGGACCGCTCCTCCGCGATCCGCCGCATGGCGTCGATGCAGTCAAAGGCGCGCTCGCGGTCGACCGGCGGGAAGTCGAAGGCGACGCGCCGGCTGCCTGCTTCACCGTCTTGGTTGCGGCCGTACTTGCCGCTGAGCAGGCCGCCGGCCAGCGGGCTCCAGACCATCAGGCCTACGGTTTCGCTCCGCAGCATCGGCACGATCTCGCGTTCGAGGTCGCGGCCCGCTACGCTGTAGTAGGACTGCACCGTCTCGAACCGCGCGAGGCCCTCGCGCTCGGCGATGCCGTTAGCCTTCACGATCTGCCAGGCCGCCCAGTTCGACACGCCGACGTAGCGGACGTGGCCGTGCTGCACGAGGATGTCGAGTGCGCGCATCGTCTCCTCGATGGGCGTCGCCGGGTCGAAGCCGTGGATTTGGTAGAGGTCGAGATGGTCGAGCTGCAGCCGCTTCAGGCTGGCCTTTACCGCGTCAATAATATGCACGCGCGAGTTGCCGCGCGAGTTGGGGCCGGGACCGGTCGGGCCGAACGCCTTCGTGGCGACCACGACGTTCTCGCGCGCGACCTTCAGGTTCCGCAGCGCCTGCCCGGTGATCTCCTCCGAACGCCCCTCGGCGTAGACGTCGGCAGTGTCGATGAAGTTCATGCCGGCATCGAGCGCCTTGCCGACCAGGCGCTCGGCCTCGTCCTGCTGCAACGCGCCGATCTGCTTCCACATGCCTTCGCCGCCGCCAAAGGTCATGGTCCCAAGGCAAAGCTCCGAGACGAACAGCCCGGTCCGGCCAAGCTTGTTGTAGCGCATTGTCGTCATCTCCTGATTGGCCCGGCCCCTCGGGACCGGGCGTCGCACCAACCACCTCGGTTGACCGTGCGACGCGCATCCAATCATATCGGCCGCAAATGGCAACCCGCTTGACGCCGCACCTTGCCCAGCGCCTCCTTCAGAACGGCAGCAACACGTCCAACAACTGCTGCCCATAGCGTGGCCGCTGCACGTCCGAGATCTGCCCGCGCCCGCCATAGGAAATCCGTGCCTCCGCCAGCCGGTCATGCCGCACCGTGTTGTCGCTGGCGATGTCTTGCGGGCGGAGCACCCCGCTGACCTGCAACTCCCGCAGCTCGTTGTTCACCCGCACCTCCTGGCGCGCGGCCACGGCCAGGTTGCCGTTGGGCAGCGCCTGCACGATCACGCCCGCCAACCGCAGCGTCACCGTTTCGGCCCGCTTGATCGCGCCGTTGCCGGTCGCGTTTCCCGCACTGTTGGCGGACACCAACTGCTTCGCGTTGACCGCCGCCGCCAATATCCGGGGCAGGGCGGACTCGAACCCGAGTAGGTTCGGCAGCCCCATGCTCTCCTGCCCGGTGCGGCCCTCGTTCGATTGGTTCTTCAGGTCCGCGCCGTCGGTGATGTTGACCAGGATCGTCACGATGTCGCCGACCGCCGCCGCCCGCTGGTCCCGGAAGAAAGCCCGGCTGCCCGATCGCCACAGGCTGTTCGCCTCCGCCGGCGCCGTTTGGGGCCGCGGCATCGGCAGGCTGATCGGCCGGTATCCCGGATCGGCCGTCGGGTCGCCGCTGGCCGTCATGGTGGGCGGGCGCCCGATCTCCGATAGCCGCGTCAGCGTGCCGCAGCCTGGCAGCAGCAGCAGGAGCGCCATCACGATCCTCATCGCGACGCCACCAGCGACCCGGACCGCGACGCTGTGGGCAACAGCCCAGTGGCGTTCAAGGGCGAGGTGCCCGGCACCACCCTAGCCTGGCCAGGCCCCGTCACCTCCGCCTCCACCACGACGCGCGACGCCGGGTTCAGCACGTGAACCAGCTCGCCAAGCCCGGCCGGCTCCATCGCCACGCCCTGCGCGGTCAGTTGGATGCCGGGGCTGTCGAGCGCCAGCAGCAACGGCGTGCCCTTCTGCACCACCATCGGGCGGCCGAGGTCCGCGAGCAGGATCGGCTGCCCCGGTTGGACGGAATGGCGCAGCGCCTGGCCAACGGCGTCGCGCACCGCACGCACGACATCGCCCTTCGCCTGTGCGGCCCGCAGCCGGACCCATTCGAGGTCGCTGGCCCCGACCACGTCGCCGGGCATCATGCGGCGGCGCGGCGCCGGCAGCTCGACCATCTCCAGCATGCGGCCGGACAGGCGCATCTGCGTGGCGGGCGCCCCATCGGCGGCCACGCTGACCAGCGCTGTGAACCGTCCGCTCTCAGCGTCGAACTCCAACTGCGCCACCTCCGCCGACGCCGCGCCCAGGCCCACCATGGGCGCGGTGAAGCCCGGCAACTCCAAGTCGCCGTCCCGCGGCGCGCCGCTGCCGCCAGCGCCGCACGCAGCGGCCCTATCACGTCGTCCCGGCCCAGCGCACGGCCCGGCCGGTCCAGCACCACCCGGTCCCCCGCACCCGTTGGTCGCCACTCGACGCCGAACTGCCGCGCGATCGCCTCCAACTGCCGCGCCTCGACCGTGATGCGCACACCGGGCGCGGGGGAGGGGCCAAGCGCCCGGTCCCCGCCGCCGTCCCATATGTCGGCCAGCGTCACGACCGGGCCGGACAGGGTGCTGAAAGGCCGCAACGTCGCCGCCCCTGCCGGAAGCGCGCAACACGCGAGGAGGGCCACCAGGATTTTCATGTTTGTCACCGCAGGTTCGTCAGCGTGGATTGCATCTGGTCGCTGGTCGTGATCACCCGGCTGTTCATCTCATAGGCGCGCTGCGCCGTGATCAGGTTGGTGATCTCCGTCACGACGTTCACGTTCGACGTCTCGACGAAGCCCTGCATCACGCTGCCGAACCCCGGCGACCCCGGCACGCCGGTGATCGCGTTGCCCGACGCCGCGCTGGCCATCAGCAGGTTGTCGCCCTGCGCCTCCAGCCCGGCGTCGTTGGCGAACGCTGCGATCTGCAGGGTGCCGACCGTCTGCGGCGCCGTCGTGCCGTCGATCTTCACCTGCACCTCGCCGCCGCCGTTGATGGTGATGTCCTGCGCGTTGGCCGGCACCGTGATGCCCGGCGCGATCGGATAGCCGTCCGCCGTGACGATCTGCCCGTCCGGCGACAACCCGAACGTGCCGTCCCGCGTGTAGGCCGTCTCCCCGCTCGGCAGCGTCACCTGGAAGAAGCCATGGCCCTTGATCGCGACGTCCAGGCTGTTGCTGGTCTGTTGCAGGTTGCCCTGCTCGTTGATCCGGTAGATCGCGGCGGTCTTCACCCCGAGGCCCACCTGCGCGCCCGACGGCACCACGGTTCCGGTGTCGCTGCTGTTCGACCCGACCCGTCGCAGGTTCTGGTAGATCAGGTCCTGGAACTCCGCCCGCCGCCGCTTGAACCCGGTTGTGGTCATGTTGGCGATGTTGTTGGAAATGACGTAACTGCCCAGGTCTCTCAGCGGGGTCAAACCATCCGTAGGTCGTCGATCAAGCGGTGGGGCTGAGTGGTCAGTGTCTTGAGCATATCCCAACCTTGCTTCCTGGCGGTCGAGAGCAGCGAGCGG
>JAABUP010006014.1_pt1 | contig 17800 bp, 15 predicted proteins | sample 5559201 | NCBI WGS metagenome assembly JAABUP01 (sample SAMN10711887, study PRJNA513373) | rock metagenome | isolation source: Antarctica rocks | place: Antarctica
GCGGTATGGGGCTGTATCCCGCATGCTGATTCGCATCCTGCATTTGCGGCGGCGGTTGCGGTTGCGTTGGATTACCATTCCCAGGCTTCTGCGCAGTATCCGGTCTCGGCACCACCAACGGCCACTCCCCCCCTCCCTCCTCCCCCAACGCCTTCTCATCCGCCTCCCTACTCGACGACGGCTGCAACCCATTCACCGTATGTTCCGCCAACGGGCTGAATTCCCTCGGCAGCTGCGGCGACGCCTTATCCTCGCGCCGGCGCTGCTCGGAATCCCGTTGCGCGCGGTCCCATTGTTCTTGCTGCAGGCGTTTGGCGTGGGTGGGGAGGAGCTGTTGGTCGGGGGGGAGGCGCGGGTCGGGTTTGTACATTGTGGCTAGCCAGGGGGCGTCGCCTGAGGGGCGGTTGACGGCGGTGGGGGGGCGGGGGTCGAGGCCGGAGCGGGATTTGGGGCGGTAGGTGGAGGAGGGGGTGCGTGGGGTTAGGGTTGGGGTGGTGGTGGTTGTGGAGGGGTTGCGGGGTTTTGGCTGGGGGGTGGGAGGGGTGTTTGTGAGGGAGGGTTTTCGAGTGTGTTCGGGTTTGGTGCTGGGGATTCGAGATTTGGTGGGTGAGTCGCGGGTTGCTGGTCGGGAGGTGGGCGTGGGTGTGTTGTAGGCTAATTCTGGGTCATCGAGGAGGGCTTGGCTTCCGACGCTGTTTCCTCGACTTCGTGCTCTGTTGTAGGATATGCCGTTTTCTTCTCCGGTCCAATTGCCGCTCACTCCTCGCTTTCGTGGTAGGGGTGTGTCTCGCTCGATGTGCTCTTGTGGTATTGGCATGGGACTTGATCGCGGGAGTGGTATCCGGGAGGAGCTTTTTCGAAGATCTGGCTGACGGTACACATTCGAGAAGCTTTCCATATAACTGTCCGAAGCTATTTCTTCGGGCGTGCGCAGATCGAAATCATTCACGAGGGTCTCCTCACCAAAATCTTCTTGTTCTTGCCGAACTGGTGATCGCATTCTCCGTTTCTTTCGGTCTATTCTTGGAGCCAATTCTGTCTCTTGACTTGGCAAGTCAGGTACCTCGTGGCTGTGTTCTCTCCGTGTCTTCAGTTTACTTGGGGATCTTATTTGTTGTGGCGGTAATTGGATCCCGGCCTCTTGCATCTCGTGGCTTTCAATCACGGCTAGCTTGTCTCGGTGTATCCATTCTGATCGCTCGGGGTCTTCATCATCCAGGTAAGACTCTTCGTGCGATATGCCCCGCTCTTTGTCCATGCTATTCGCTGCACTTCTCTCCCCAAGGCTTCTGGGATGGCCGTAGAGGTCTAATAAGCTGTCTGCTTCACTGCCACTTCGGCTTCCGTTCAGACCTGGCCGTAGACCTCGACTTGGTGATAGATAGGAAGGATCGAAGTGTTCGTCTGGCTTCGATTGGCCTTGGGACACACCGTTGGAGTGCGCGTGATGCGTCTGGTCTGGAGTTCTAGGATGTACTGGGGGGTTGAACTGAAGCTTCTGCGAAGTATCTTGATTTAGGCCGAACGGGTGTGAGTTCAGGGAATCGTTCTAAAGGCTCAGATGCGTTAGATGAAATTGATGAGAAATTGCCACAGATGGGACGGAGTCGATCGATGTACCAATCGACTCTAGTATATGATGGTCGACCTACCTCTACATCTGCAGGTGTACTGAATTCCCATGGGTTTCCCTCCCCGTTCTGTCTCCGATGAGAGCTGTAACCCCCCTCATTCGTGTACGCGGAAACAGAGGCCATCGCAGCCAGATGTCTCTTGTATCTATGAATTGAACCCCATTTCTCTGCTATGTTCTGTATGGAGAGGCGTCTGTATTTTGATTTTGCTTTCTTCTTGCGGGCTTAGATGTCCCGATCCGCCATGTGCGTTGTAGTCAGCCAACGAATGCTATTCCTCCGCTGTATCGTCAAATTGAGAAAGCCGCTCAAGCACGGAATCGTGTATTCTCAAAGGGAGCTTTCAAGTCTCGTCTGGCTTAGATCGTTTCTATTGCGCTTTTCAGTCGAAGATTTGAGAACGCCCCATTTGAAGGTAGATGAACAGCGAGATTTGAAGTTGCGGACGTGATCGATGCAACAGGGCCGGCCGTTGCGAAGGGTTGGGCACAGAGAAGGCAGGAATTGATGCGGCGAAAATAAAAGCATCACTTGCAGCATGCATGTGGAAGCTGGAAAGCGCTATCATTTAGGCCAATCAGCTATCATCAGCGTCCGTGATCACTAAGGTAAATAGTTCAGCCCTACGCATCGACCAGGATCACCATCGCCTGGACCGTGCTCAACTTGTACACAAATTCCTTTATCGTAGACGGTCGCGGTGTCGAGGTTGAGAAACATGTCTCACTTCCAGGGTCTACTGGCGTACGCGTACGCTAAAGCTTTTGAGGTTGCGTAAATGCTCTGTATGTCTTCAACACGTCGTAGATTCTAAAACTCCATCGCTATGCATCATTGAAATCGTTACAATCGTACTCGGCCGTCGGCTGGCCTTCCACCGAACCACCGCCCCATCCCTCTGCCAGATTCCGCTCTCCCACTGGTCTCCGCGTTCCCTTCCACGCCACCCATCCATTTCGGCTTTTTGCCCAAGTCGTTCATCCATTCCGGTCTCTCCACACTATCAATCGTGTTTTTGACTCGATGTGCAAAGCCTTGAAAGAAACTTTCGTCCTCTTCTTCTGCGGCCGCTGTGGCTTCGGCGAGTCGTTGGGCCTGCCGTTGGGCCTGCGTTGACTGTCTAGCAGTACTGGGCCGTGAACTTTGGTTGCCTGACGCCTGGTTTTGTTGATGCCCTGCTCTCACTGGGCTTTGCGCTCCAGAAGGTAAAGGCGAAGACGGTCCATCGATCTGGCCAGCAAGACCTAGATTTGAGTTGCTGTGCAACTCTCTTTGAATCAACTCACGGCCTTCTCTCCAGCCCCCAGTGCCAAAGCCAGATGGATTTCCCTCTTCGTCGTCTTCAAGAACGCCAAAGCCAAAGATGTTTTTGGCTCGTCCGTAAAGATTGAAGAGTGTTGCGCCGACCGGTACCAAGATGAAAATTGGGAAAAAGTAGTCGAAGCCTTTTCCTAGTGGAGTGAGGACGATCAATCGGCCTAGAAAGTGGTAGAAAGTGGTCTTTCTATGTACCTGGGGTGGAAAGAAAGTCAAGAAGTTATACGCTAACGGGACCGTGAGTTTCGCGATCTGCGTCCCGTACCACGTTGCACTCTCGCCATAAGTATTCCTTCGCACCAGAGCACGGTTTCCCCATAACGTGACGTCGTCGAAGCTAGCAAGTGCGGCCATTGACATGTAGAGAAGCCACATTGATGCAATGACTTGGCCTCCGAAACCAATCTGGGGTTCAGCATCTTTCCTGTATGACAGAATCGTCAAGCTGATGATCGACAGCTTTGGGGCGATAAATTTGATAAGCTCAGACCACACGATACAGACAGAAGCAATAGAAAAGAGTGTTGCTGAAGCTACTCTCACACCAGGCACTATCTTGGAGTATAGCAGGTAGCGAGTGTAAGGTGTGAGGAAATCTATGCGTTCGAACCATGACGAATGTGGTGAGGCCTTTCCGAATTCTAATCGCTTTGATGCCCCTGCCTCGAGGACTGCCTGAGTATCCACAGCTTCTTGAATGAGCCGATCCCAGGCATCGACAAAGCGAACTCTTTTATGGCGTGCCCGAGTCAGTTTCCTTGTCAGTTCGGCAAGATAGCGATCAGTGATGACGGCAGGCAATGCCGGACCCAATGTGCGGGCCGCTGTTGTGGCGAGTCGAGAATCAAGCATGTTTGACGTGTCTGAAATGTCCTCAATCCACTCCTCATGATCTCGAGATACAGCGTTCTTGCGTTTTCTGAGCTGGGTCAGTTGAGCCTCCAGCTCTTCAAGTTCGGTTGTGGCATCAGTCAGGCGGTCGTTGACCTTTGGTGCCTGGCTTTGTATTCTCTTCAATCTTTCAGCCAGATTTGCATTACGGAATAGCCGTCGAGGTACGGCTACCAAGCCATGTCCCATCAGATAGATAGCCATGACCAATCCCCAGCAGTACGCCAGCCTGATCACTGGTCAGCGCGCTTGTCAAATGCGACAAGGGGGGTATGACCATACGCCATGACTAGGGATTTGATGGAAACTCCTTTGAAGCCATTCTGTAAGAATACATATATCCCCCCAGCAGCGGCGCAAGCTATCACGATGAGTTGATAACGGCCGTTCGACTTAAGGGAATATAAGACTCGGTCCTTTGGTGTCCGGTAGCCCGAGTCCGCATAGTCGCCCAGTAGAGGCAGAATGAACCTGGAATGATGAGCGACCAGCAAACCAGACGAAGCGCAGAGGGTTGTCATACCAGGTGAGCGCAAAGGTCAGCCAATAGGTTAGTCGCCATGCCACCAGCAGTACACCCTGAGGCAGCCATATTCCCCGTAGCGCTTCCTCGTCGGTCCTCGAGCTCGAGGCTAGATCTATCGGAACCAGGAGGTTGATGCTGATGGGGAGAGCGAGGGCGAGAAAGATGGGGACGACGAGGTAGGCAGGAGTGGTCCTCAGCGGCAGGAAGTGGCGGAGGAGAAGAAGCACGAAGAGGGAGATGAATGCGAGGGCCAACAAGGTGAATGCGTCCGAGCCTATCGAGGACTTCATTGTATGGTAGGTAATGGCGGCATTCAGGAGTCGATTGAGGGCAGGTCCATCCCAGCCTTCCGGTGCTGTCAGGGACATGTTGTGCAGGATGATAAGCGTGATAGCGCCCGAACAAGGTCCCCCCTTCCGGGCTGGAGCTAGCCTAGACTAGCCTGGGGCGAGGAGCGAATCGGCGGGCCGGACATGATCGTCCCTCGTGGATGGCGCCAGTGTTGACCCCAGGGCGGAGCGTTCTGCTTCGGCTTGATTCTGAATTGCAATCAGACTCATTCTCGCTCACTTCTCGTCCAGCGCGCTCCCTTTTGCTTCTGGTGCCGAGCACTCCCGCTGCTCTTCTCACTGCCTTTCCTCCTCCCTCCTGCTCTTTGTCTGCTATATTGGTTTGGGGCGACCTTGCGTGGTAAGTGCTCCGCTGACATGGCTGGCTTACCCTTTGACTGCCGAGCAAAGCCAATGAATTCACTCAGCTGACAAGTCGCCCAACATCTAGAACTCTCTGGCTTTTTCGCCTCTACATCTCGACAACACTCACCAACTCATCAACATCTTCAACAATAGGCACGACGCACTTCTCGCTCGCTGGCACAGTGTGAGGGTGTGCTTGTGGTCCTGTGGTGGGGCTGCGGTTGCTTTGCTGTCACACCCACCCCGGCGAGGCTTCCATTTGCCTCGTTCTCCTCTCCGCCCTTCCAACCCTTCTCACCTACCCTGTCCGCCCCGATTCTTACTCTCGGCGAATCAGCAGAGCCTCTCGCAAACACAAGAGTGATTTTCAACTCCGTTGTTCCACATTTTCAGTACTCGGAACTGCTGAGGGTATTATCATCTTGTGAATGAAATTTAGCTAGGGGGCCTCGCGTGAAAAGATCATCCCGATACTGCAATCGAGGAACTTCGGTGCATAATCGACTCGACTTCGTATCCCTCTTGAGGTCTGTCTACGAATTGAGGGGCAGATGACAGGACGTAGGAAACATCTTGACGAGCTGTACCGTATCGGTGAAGTGGGTTCGGGTTGTTGTCAAACTGTCTTCCAGATATCATGAATCAGGGCAACTTCCCCAACATGGGTGGGGCACGACCTCCTCAACAACCCAACCAACATGTGGGGGGGATGCAAAGGAACGGCGGTACCTCTTCCGATATCCAACTACACATCCTCAATATATTACAAGGCGAGCCTGTGCCGCCGGGGTGGCAGCAAATAGTGCCTCCAAAGCAGCGAGCGGCCATCATCCATCAAATGTGTGTTTCAGTCAGCATGTCTTGACTATACCGTAACGTGCTGACCATGATTGTCAAGGGTCACTGGACTGCAGATCGTGAAGCCTGATATGAACGTGCAGTATGCTGTTGGCGTTGCGACCGGCTTTGAGATGCAACAGTTCGCTATCGCTCCTGACAAGGTAGCTATTCTGCGTTGAGTACAATACACCGTGCTTATGTTTATCGCAGGAGTCTTACGACCGATCATGGCGGCACAAGCTCCAGGAAATCCAGGCCACCCGTCAGAGTCAGGCAAATATGCAGCAGCAGCAATTTCAGAACCAACAAGCCGCTCAGATGGGTCTCACACAGCAGCAGATGCAAGCACGGGGCATGATGGGCAATCAGAATCAATTTCAACCTGGCTTTGCTATGCCCCAACCACCACAACCTGGGCAGGCTATGGGAGTGCCAATGCAACACCAGCTATCGCAAAACCAACGCCTGGTGCAGAACGGTAATCCGACGGAGGTGCAGCACATGCAGCATCCTCTCCAGAATAATCAACCTATGCAAAACATCCCTCGGCCCGGTCTTCCAAACCGTGGACAACAACAATTCACGCCTGAAGAGAACCACCAAATAAACAATATGGCCAGACAGATGCTGGCGAAGTTGACAAATGAGGATCGAGTGAACCTTCACCGAAAATTGGCAACAACGCTTCCAGCGGCACAACAGCAAGCATTACAAGCCCAGGGTTATGATCCAGTAGCGGCGTACATACGCAATCAAGCCTCTCATGCGTTTGCCAACGACAGACAAAAAGTGCTACAAGCCAACGGACAAGGCGCCCCACCTCCAGCTAATGGTGCAATGTCTGCACCGGGACGTCCGATGTCCCAGGTTTCGATGCGTGCTCAACAGCAGCCTCATCCTCCCCCAACAACACAGCAACCGGAGCATTCCTTTGGAATGGGTAACTTAGACCAATTCCTTGGTCAGCAACAAGAAGGTCTTCGTCACCAGGCAGCCGGTCAAGATGTTGTACCTGCAAGTAACGGTCAAGCAGCTGCACCTCAGATGCGAGGAACACCTCATCAACCGCTCCAAGGTCAATTTGCTCCAAATCGACCTATGCAACCTCCATCGTTCCCATCGCAGCCTCAACCACAATGGAACGGCCCTCAGAATCAGCAACCAAACGCTCATCAGACAGCCCGCATGCCGATGCAGCCAGCAACACCCAATTTTGCTGCTATGCAGGGACAAACTCCCCATCAACAACCTTTACAGGGACAATTAGGAGGTTTGAGCAACAACAACGCGCAACGAACACCCCAACAAAACCCCAACATGCCCACCCTTAACCAGCCCATGGATCCTCCCAATCAGGCCCAGAATGTGCTCAACCAGAGACCGTCACAGCCAACCCCGAAGCAAGGACAACAAAATAGGCTCAGCGGACAACCGGCAGCGGCAGAAAATACCAAGCCAAACCAAACGCAGCAGGGTCAAGGAGGTGGCAATCTGCCGCCGCAATTCGCCAAGTTACCCCCTAAACTTCAGCAGGAGCTGCAACGGATTCCCGTGGACAAACGTAGACAGTTTTTATTAAACCTGCAGAATAACTCGCAGCGCCAGAAGATGAAAGCGGCAGCAGAAGCCCAGAATTCTGGGAACGCACCAAATGTAGCTCAAAGAGGGGCCCAAGGTCCAGCCATGGGAGCGACGGCCAATCAAGCAACCGAGCCTTCACAAGCAAGCAATCCTCAAGCAACCTCTACTGCGAATTATAGTGGCCCGCAAGCTGGCGGCAATCCATTTGCTCAAACCAACATGATGCATTCTCAGGGATCGCAACAAGGACCTGATCCCAGTCGTCCGATGCCACCTAGAATGATGCCAATACAGTTGAATGAAGTTCAGCTTCGCTTTATGGACAGCCAACCTTTTCCTCCGGCAATCCTCAACAAGAACAACAGTCTAGGGCAGTTGCCTGAAAGCGTGAAGACATGGCGTCAGTTGAAAGATTACGTGCAGCAAAGGGGCCAAAGTCTTCCACCAGGAAGCATAAATAACGTTGTTGGTTTGCAAAGTATTCACATGCAACAAATACAGAACTCAACGGCGAACAAAACGAGGATGCATCAACTTCAGGTTATGGCCCAAGGCGGCATGAAACCCGGGCTAACAGGTCAAGCCCCTCAAGCGCCGTCAATGATACCGCAACAAAGCAGCCAACCACAATTACCAGGTACTGTTCCGCCAGGGCAGTTTCCGATGCCTCACCTACCGCAGCCAACAATGCAAGAGATTCATGCTGCGCGAGCCACTCTACCCGACAATGTGAAAGGGATTTCAGACAACCAGCTTCGAGGAATGATTTTCCAACGGCGTCAACAGGAGTTCCTTAAAGCAAATCAGCAGATATTGAATCCACAGCAGCAAAGGATGATTCAACGCAACAACATATTGCAAGCTCAGCGTATGAATTCTCAACAAGGTCAACTTCCTGTAGGACAAAATCAAACTGGACAGCTGCAACAAGCCCCACGAGGTCAGCCCCAAATGCCACAGCCTGCTCCGCAACAAGTACTACCACCGCAAGCTCCGAAACAACCTACTGAGCCTCAGGGAAGACAATCTCAACCAAATCGTCCTAATCAAATACCACCAGCCACTCAAAAGGGAAATAAACCCATTACCAATGACGATGTAGTTGAGGTGCCAGATCCCAAGACGCAGCAACAGCCGCGTTCATCAAACATGAGGCCTGGTCAAACTCCGCAAATCACACAGGAAGCTTTTGCGCGGTTGCCGAACGAACAAAAAGCCCAATTCCAAGCAAGGATTCAAGAAGCTCAAATGAATCAACGTGCCAAACTAGGAATGGCGAGTCAGATGTCATCAACGCAACCCCCTGCAGCATCTGCAAATCAAAACACTGGGCTCAACGCCGGACAAGGTAATTTGCGGGACCCGGCTATGGAAGCACTGATGCATGAAGTGGCTCGAAACACGCCTCGGCGCCCAATCGTACCCATGAGTCCTAAGACAAGGCATCAAATGGTAGAAAAGTTGAAGGACAAGACTGCGAATCTTGTACAGAGAATTGAGCAGACCCTTCCGGTCTTTCTTCGGATTTCCAAGAACGTGGATCAAGCCAAAGAGGTGCTTCGCATGGTAAGTATCTCCCTCATCCATGCAAAGACTAGATACTAATATCGGTCAGCGTTTGATCCTGCTCCGACAAGTCCACGAATCAGCATTCAACAAGCCAAATGAGAATTTCACGTTGTCAATACAGGAATTAGACGAATACAAAAATAAATTGAATCAACACGTTGTTTCCGTATTGAGAAGCGTCCAGTCTAATCCCGCCGCTGCCGCCTCGCATCTTCCGCCAGGTCAGCCTCAGCAACTGAATGCCGCAAATTTGCAACAGCAACAGGCACTCTTTAACGCAGCAAGGGCTGCTTCTGCGCAAAAGAATCAGACTAGCGGTAGCAGTCGAGCACCGGCTGCACCAACGGCTTCCCATCCACCGTTTGCCTTTGGATCTCAGTCTCCGCAGGGCGTTCCCCAGTACAATGCTGGAAAGAACGAGCTCACTCAGGAACAGTTGAAATTACCCCAAGCGAAGAAGAGAAAACCTAATCAAGCTCCCAGTGCAGCATCCACACCGGCCCAGACAATGAATACACCAGTGACTAAGTCATCACCAATCGCAAAGGTTGAGTCCCCAGAAATTCAACGAATACCAGCGGTACCAAACATGATGAAGTGTAATGTACTAGATTGTGAGACTGAGAAAAAGGGCTTTGTGACTAAAGAAGAGCTCGAGAAGCATCGAACAGAGGTGCATGAACCTAAAGAGCCGGCTATCAAAGATCCTCTCGATGCAGCTGCATATGCCATCGAGAGTCTGCGGATTGCCCTTAATCTGGATGAGAATGGGAGATCTAAGCCCGTCGCTACACTCAAAGATGATAAAGCGCCACCCAAAGAAGACAAGGGCAGTTTCCAAGCCCCTGCGATGAAAGCCTCAGCGTCTTCCCAGAGTCAGACTGTGAAACAAGAAGTGGCAACGCCAATGAGCCGAAACCAAACTCAGATGGGACCTTCTCCGTCCTCGAATTTGCTCAGAACACCCCAAGCTACGACTACTGGAAAGACTCCGGCATCCGATGTTAAGCCGACAGCCAAAGCTACTGGGACTAAGGGACCAGCAGCAAAATTTGGTTCGGTCACGGAGCCTGATCCTTGGGCTAATAGTCACGTCAAGCCGGAGTGGTTCAAAGAAGTCTTCTCGGACGTGGCCGACTTGAATCGTGCTGTACCCGATGAGTTCATCGCTGATTGGTTAGAAAGAAATCCTTTCACGCCGCCAACTAGCTCCTCCAGTGGGGCTCTTGATAAAGACAGCCCGCATAAGAGTGACATCAGCGCGAATGACAACCTCAATATCAACGTTATGGCTGGCGTTGATGACTGGTTGCCCTCTGAGTGGTTTGACGATGGTCTACGAGGTGATATGGAGGCTTTGGATGTGGGAGATCTAATGGAAATGGATTGGGACACAGCTTTCGTCAAGCATGAGGAGGAGACATTAGGCAAGGGCAAGAGAAGAAGGGATCCGATGGACCCAAGCGATGAGTGGCTCAAGGCCTGGGCGCCAGAGAAATGCGAAGAGATTAAGAAGAGAGATGCGGAGAGGAAGCGCTGATTCAGAGTGAGGCTAGTGATACGAGTTTGGACTGTCAGATTTGGAGTATGATTTTGGGATTATTGGGGTGAAACTCACGAAGCGATGGCGCTGGGGATCGATTCTGGACATCATTATAGACTGACATTTCAGCGTACCAGGAGCATTTGCATATCTCCATTTCATTCTAGACATCTAACTTTACAGATTGCATGCGAGTGTAGAGCAGACATTGATAGATCTAAACTGAAGACATTTATTCATCAATATGAAGCGAGCCTCAAGTACAACCGCAGACTGGCTGTCACTGCTAGCTTTCTAGATATCCCATACATATTGGTAGATTGCAAAGTTCAGAGACTCAGGATCTGAAATTTAGGGTATCTGTCTCCTGGAAGAAACGTGATATAGGGTTGTTTCTAAAATAATGCAGTTGAGGCACTGACCGCTTAGGTCATCGCCTCTTGAAGCCCACTACCTACGCTACTATTCTCGTACTGGAAAATAGGCAGATCGAAGGTGAACTCGCTAAGATAAGATACATGCCTGGGTGGAGGCTATCGTAGACAGTTAATATCAGGGGCAATCTGCCCTGTGTCTGCTGTCATCCATGATGATGGTAATCTCTGAAGGAACTGTTCTCTGCTTATGATCTCTTGTCGTTCTTCAGCTCAGCCTACCGATCTCTGTGATACTTTCACATCACACCTCGAATAATTAGTCCTGTCATCTGATGTGCAGCGTGATATCATCCAATCGGCAAAACAGATCCCGACTCGCCGACACTTCGGCCTTAGCATTGAGGGAGCTCCATCTTAGTGTGGACGATCACGAAATATACAAACGCGAGAAACGTTATACACACGAGCTTGTTTATTGTCATTCGAAACATTGAGTACGCGCTTTGAGGAGTGCGGGCGTCTAGCATTGCTTCCTGGCATTACCTTATCCATATTTATCCTTCTCATCAAGACTGCCAGGCATTCTTCCACCTTGCCTTCATCGTCTACTCGTAACGGCTTCCCAAGCGGGCTTCGAGTTTCTCTTGGCTTCTCACACGCACCGAGACCTCGTCCTTCACTGGGACCCGCTTTTGTAGGGCGTCACAAAGAAATAAACATGGCTCAAGCAACCCCGACACGACGCGCGCTTGTTGACTTACCAGTAAACACGTTTGGCACGCCCTCGGCCTTGAGCAACCCTGGGAAGGGTACTCCAAGTCACAAAAGAACGGTTGACGCCGTGTCAGAGCCAGAGTATCCTCGACTGAAGTCACCTGTCAAAGTGCTGCACACAGATCCACAAAAAGGTCGGAAAGACGAGATGGAAGTAAGTCAATGCCGGTCACGGAGTTGAGGTCAAAGCTCATATTCGCTTCAGATCGAGTCTGTCGTACCTTCGGAAGTCGCACCCTTACTGAAACCAACTATACCTGCTACGGTCGTCGACCCAGGAGAACCAGCGGAGGATGTTGGGGACGGAGACTCGCAGAACAGCTATATTTCGAACATGGATTTCGATGCTGATGATACAATGGTATCCCAGCAGACCGCTGCTACGGAGGTGTCTCAGCCAGTGCAATCGAGAGCTAGACAGGTAAGCGAATGCGTTTGTAGTGGTAGTCTTGCTTTAGCTGACAATTTTTAGTACGCGGAAAACCTGCGTCTGAGGTTACGACTAGCCCATTTCAAAGTCAGGACGAATCAGACCCACACCCCACTCTCTCAGCTTCGAGTCTCCACAACCAATAATCAAGAGTCACCACGAACACAGGAGCCCTCACTGCCGCAACTTCTTCCAGCTCCGATACTAAGGCCGGCAGTATCCTCAACACGTACTATCGCAGAACCTCATCTGCCCTCTTCACCTCCCATCTCGCCCGAGAATGAAAGTCTGCGCGACGAAGTTTTCAGGACTCCAGCATTGCCGCGGCATTCGATGGCCATGCGCCAGACGAATAGCCCGCCGGACAGTCAAGAGAGGGCTTCACGTCAGGCATACAAAGAGGAAGACAGTTTGACTAGTAGCGTGGTGCGAGGGAATGCCGCCATTGGGTTGTTAGGGTTAAGGCAAGAACGGTGATAGTGGCATGCCATTGAGATTTTGCAGCTGTTGTTTCTTTGGGCTTAACATCGTGAGCGTCATTTGTGAAAATTATTGCATTGCTGGAATTTGTTTCGTGAGTTTAAGAACTGGAGAGGATATTGGGCATAAAGAGCACAGAAGCTTACATATCCGGCCCATCGAAGGCTTTGCATTTATCTCCAAAGATAGGAGTGACCCCTCGATGATGCTGGTAGGGGTCGGGCCGAAAAGGCTCCGAAGAAGCACCCCTGCTAGCTGTTCGGGTGAGCTACTTTAGCTGCAGATCGGAAAGGCCAGAGGGGCCAGAGCAGTCGTTGGCATCTGCTGACTGTTCAATTTGCTCCATGAGATCAGCTCTTTCCCATCTCGTTAAAGTAGGTTCTCATTGTTTGCCTACCAGAGCTGAAGATACGTGAGCTTCTCTTTGTTCTTCTGCCCTTACGTTATTTCTAGCCTCAAGCAACCATGGCGAGTCGAGTGATGATCCCGTTCCTGGTAGCCATGATGCTGCTCACTGGAGTCTGCAATACATTACTGTCAAAGTACCAGGCGAGTCTAACCAGAACCCGATGTCTCCTGATTCTGACAGATTTCAGGATCTCCAATGTGTAGCCAACTGTGATTCTACAAATCCTGATGAAATCAGACGCTTCTCTATGCCCGTCATACAAACGTGAGGAGACAGTTCCGTAACTTCATTACTTCCCGCTCACTTTCATTAGCGCCCAAATGTTCGTTGGTGAGATGGGTTGCTGGCTGGTTGTCTTTGGCTTCTACCTCTGCAAACGCTTCCTCACTAAAGACGCACCACTTTTCCAAGGTGGATACGAACAGGTCGATGATCATGATTCAGGCATTGAATCCGACAACGAAGGATTGGACGGCTCTTTTTCAGCGGTCGAGACAGCAAATCCAGTTGCAAAGTCACTTGTGGCTAATACGGACGGGCGAAAGGAGCTTGTGGGTTGGAGGGTCATACTATTGGCATTGCCTGCATGCTGTGACATCACTGGCACTACGCTGATGAATGTCGGTCTTCTGTTCGTGGCTGCCAGCATCTATCAGATGACCCGCGGGGCTTTGGTGCTATTTGTTGGGATCTTCAGCGTCATCTTCCTGAAACGCAAGCTCTATCTATACCACTGGTCCGCTCTTTTTATCGTGGTTCTAGGCGTTGCCGTTGTTGGACTGGCAGGCGCTATCGCTCCACATCCTCAAGCACAGCCAGAGCCAGATTCGTTGGTCCAAATTGGTCTTCTCGCGTTACGAGCAACAGTAGAAGATGTCAAGACCCAAGCCAAGAGTACAGAAGCACTGTACACTGTTCTTGGAGTCCTCATGATTGCTGCTGCTCAGATCTTCACAGCTATACAGTTCGTCCTGGAGGAGTGGATCCTAGAACAATATGCTTTAGAGCCTCTCAAGGTTGTTGGCTGGGAGGGTGTCTTTGGCTTCATTGTCACCGTTGTCGGGATGATCATCCTTCACTTCGCTATTGGAACGACTGAACAAGGAAAGAACGGGTACTTTGACGCCAAAGAGGGTTGGAGGGAGATCAGTATGTCATTGAATCTCTTACCGTCCCTAATTTTAGGGTTCTCCCGCAGAATCACTTGATTCAAACGTCGAAGAAATGTGCTCGTACAGATGGAGATGCTGACCTATCGCTTTCAGCGCACTACAAGGCTATCGCAATATCTTCCGTTCTCATCATGATCAGTATTGGTGGCTTCAATTTCTTCGGATTATCTATCACGAGGTCCGTCAGTGCCACAGCCAGGTCTATAATCGACACCTGCCGGACTCTTTTCATATGGATTGTTTCACTTGGTCTACGATGGGAGACCTTCAAATGGCTTCAGATTGTCGGTTTTGCCTTGCTCGTGTACGGAACCTTCTTATTCAACGATATTGTCAGCCCACCCCTGAAGGCCTGCGTCAGAAAACGAAAGAATGAAGCACTTCTGGCCGAAGAGCCAATTGAGCATTCATGATCATTTCACTATCCTCGCCAAAGCATGCAGATTGGTTGAAGATCCGCAGAGCCTTTCCATTACAATAATTCTTTATCCACACATTATGAAGTTGAAGGCTTCTGCTCGCCCATAAACGCTCGGCTGAAAGTAATGCATAGCGCTAAGGCCATCAGATTATTAGAAGCAGCTAATGCAATGCTGCTGGACGCAGAGGGTAACGTTCCCCGCCCCAACGGTCCAATGAAGGGTATGAAAAAAACGCTGTCCTAATTACATGCACATGCTCACCATCCCCAACGTCTACTCGCCCGATCGCTCTCTCAACCCAATGCCATCCCTCTGGAAGTAAGCAACTGCACCAGCCCGGGAGCTGGATTGCGTGATGCCGAAACGGAGGTTGATAGTTGGCTCGCATACCAATTGATTGATAAAGATCAATTTTGGTGTGCTGGCGTCAGATCCAGTTGGCAACTCGAAAGTGCCAATCAAGCTTCCGGTGATAGGCTGGACCGTGTTGTATGTAGGTGGATTGGGAAGGGCACCGTTTATCTTGAAGACGTCGATCTGCCCCTTGCCGCTGCTGCTATATTGAGCGTCCGGTACGAAATTGAACTCGAAAGAGTATGCCCCGCGGCTCGCTGGGGGGCACGGCAGGTTGGCGAAGGAGACGACAAGGTCTTGTTCATTGGTATTGTTTGGCCCTTGACTGACCTGAAAGCTGAAGGGTACGCCTCGGTAGGCGAGATTTCGAGGACGGAATGCCATAGCGGTTGAAGAATTGCCGCTTGAGTTGGATGAGCCCAGGTTCATCGACTTGTCGGGCTGGTCTTTGTATATCTGGAATGCTGCACTAGGACCGATGACATCATCGCGAGCTCTTAGATTGCTCGAAGGAAGGGCAGTGGAGAGGGTAGAGAGCGAGAAGAGGACGGCTGTCAATGAAAGGAGCATCTTGACTGATGCCAAATGTCTTTCCTTGGATCTTGTTTCTGGGTACTTGACCTCTCTATGCAGGATTTCAAAGGTTGTATGCCAGGTTATATGCCCTTCGTCGCACAGCATCGATCTTTGGCAACATTCCACTGAATTTAGGTTTCATTGCGGCTCCACAACGTCAGTAAGTCTCTTCATAGGTTTGACTTCCGACAACTCCGCAACCATCAGCTCCTACAAACGTCCTCTAGTTCACAGATATCTAGGATTGACTGAAAATCTGTAGATGTCATAACTTGCAGTGAGACGGCGCGGCTGTCAATTGCCTCAAGCTGTCAGTGGCTCATGCTTCAGTGGCTTGGACTTTCCCGATGAATCTCGTATTCCACTGGGGGAAGCAACCCTGGGTCAGATGGACGAAAGCTTGCCTCTTGGCCTCGATACGCAGGGCCTGGACCTTGCTCCTCCCATTGTGTTGAGCAATGAGTCCATGGATGTCTGTGAAGCCGAACAGCCAATGTGACAATTGTGGGCAAGACATTTGGTCCAGCGCAAACCTAGGACTGCCCTGAGGTGCTGCCAAAGATGTCATCACAATTGGTAAAATGTCGCTGTGGAGAAGCTCTCATCGGTACTGAGCTCCAATCCACCATGACGTCTATTCTTCGACTGGACTTTCAAAGACGGTGGGAGATTTGGCATGCGCTTCCACCCTTGTTAGCGGTCTCACCCGGCTTCGATGCATGTACGAGCTGGTGAAGAGTCCAATTCTTGCAATTGGGTGTCCAGTCATTCGACAACTTCATGGGCATTGAATTGTCAAGATTCAGAAGATTTCTGTGATTCACTATTTGCCGATGATCTAAATCGGGCAGGGCAAGCTTTCGATGGTTATATTTTTCCCGGCATTCACATGCCATACATCCTTCGCCAGACTCACAACACCATGCTCAACCTTGATACCCGACCTAGCCTAGCCAATTCCGAAAGAGACGCGTGCGCAAGGAAAAGGCTCGTTGAATGATACCAGCTTCGAGCAGACGCCATACCAAAATCCACTGCCTTCAATGCTCAAAATTCTCCATGCTCCGTCTTCCCTCAAGGCTTATGTCCATCTATATGGCAATGCTGACGGGGATGCACTGGATGTTGATGAGCCCGGTCTATGGATGGTGTGTCAGCTGCAAGATCTCTATGTCACCACGGGAAGCATCTCACCTGGGTACCACTGCAGCAAGCCAATGACTGAGAGGCGGTGCATGTTGGATTGAGGATGTTCAGGGCTGTTTTGCTAGTCAGATGAGATTGATGCACATAGTTGGCATTGGGCTCACTGGAGAAAATGCAACCCAGGCCAAACCCGCCTGAGAAAGAGGAACAGCATGCCAGAACTTGAGGGGAGCTACATGATCCGGTGGAGGGAGGTGTGCCAGTGGACATTGGAGCTGGTACTGCCGATGCGACCACAGCGAGAGTGAGGGCAACGATGACGGATGGGAATTGCATCTTGAAGATTGGAGTGGAAGACTGAAGCCTTGTTGTTGGTGGGAAGACTGGTATGTTTGTTATTATTGAGGATTGATGATTGAGAAGCTGATGAGTGTGGCAGACGAGAGAGGACGAGCTCCTTCTTATAGATCTTTTTGACATCTACGCTGCCCTCCTATCGATACCATCTTTGCATCCCTGACCGCTTCCAAGCGATACGCATGCCCATACTTGGAACGCTGGCTCTCCCACACCAAGGCTCGCCATTATCATGAACAGATCATCATGACAATTTCCTGCTGCGTCGCGATCAGCAATGCAGTGCCCTATTTTGGAAGCGTTGAGGGCATTTGTATAGAGCGAACCAGTAGCGGAAGCGGCAGCGATGCAAGGATGTCCAGAATGGGGAGTTGCAACTTCGATTATGCAGTGTCACGAACAAATTGTTTGAAGCTATTGTACAGCACGGGAGCGCGGAGAATAACTCGATTGGAGGAAGACGAGCAATGGCCTGTACGATGATGCAGATCACTCCCCTTATGTTACACCTCGCACCGAAAGTTTCAGCCAGCCTCGTTTGAAAGCGCTTGAGTTCTACTAGCCGACTACGCCAGTCATGGTCGACCCAAGCACGGGGAAACACGCGCCTCTGCAACGTGCTGCAGCCCTTGAACACAAGCAGCATCGTTTAGCGAAAGGATGTCAGTAATGCCAAACTGGCCCTTTGATTACAGGACCGTCAACGG
>JAABUP010006016.1_pt1 | contig 17795 bp, 22 predicted proteins | sample 5559201 | NCBI WGS metagenome assembly JAABUP01 (sample SAMN10711887, study PRJNA513373) | rock metagenome | isolation source: Antarctica rocks | place: Antarctica
GCCAGGATACGTCGGCGACTACGACAAACTGACCAAGGCCGGTGCGGAAGTCATCGCGTGTCTGTCCATCAACGATGCATTCGTCATGGCGGCTTGGGGCACAGCCAACGGCAGCTCTGGCAAGGTAAACTCCGTTGGTCTTCACTCTTCACCAACTTTGCAGAGGACTCGTGATTTGAGCCACTTCGAACTTGCCTCTGAAGATGATCAGCTGTGGATCTGTCCTTGAGCCCCTGGCTTGTTTCTTGCATGAGACACCCAGACTGCATGCTTCAAAGCTCATCTTCATGCCATATTGTCTAGAAGCGTTCAGCTACCTTCCTGTGGCAATCCCATGTACTAGTTGCACACCCCAGAGAGACATATCAAGATAGCACAAGTTCATGCACCAAAGTCAGTGGCCTTACTTGCCCTTCTGCAGCCACTGGTTGCTCTGTTATACAGGTACGCATGCTGGCAGACCAGGCTGGTGAATTGACCAAGGCTTTGGGTGTAGAGCTGGATTCGGTTGACATGCTGGGCAATGTGCGGTGTAAGAGGTGAGGAAGAGCTTACTGACACACTCTGGCAAATGCTGCTCTCTATTCTGTGTCGTGCATACATGCTATGTAGCATATGTAGTCCGCAATGTAGCATATGTAGTCAATTGTTCAACCTGTGCTAAAAGTCCAGGGCCTTCTGTTCTTGTGTCGTGTGTCATGGGAATCTGCACTGCTTGACAGTGCTGCAGGCCATTTGTACTGAATTTACCTGCTGTGATTCCAGGTTTTCTGCTGTCATCGTGGACAATGTCATCAAGACTTTGAATGTAGAGGACAACAGTTTGGAGGCCACATGCAGCATGCCTGACACAGCTTACAAGCAGCTATCCCAGTTGACTGAGGCGTGATTCAGTTGCAAAAGGTCTGGCAGAAAAAGGGCAATTATAAGGCCATATTCCTGCTGCACGCTGGAGGCAATGACACTAAATAATTAAGGGCACTGTTGACAATTTAGCTGTACAGTATGTCTACTTCTACTCTTTGCCCTTGCCTACAGCAATTCTTTATAGCATGCAGCTTGCATGCATGATGTGTATAAAAGCAGAGGATTTGTCTGGCTGACCCTTACGACATCCAGAGTTCCTTTGACATTGGCACAGACCATGAAAAACAATAAGCTTAAGCAGTGACAAAGAAAATATGTAGATGTTTCTGGTCCCTATGTGGTCCTTGTAAATCTCGTCATTGTTCATGGCTAATGTCGCGCAACTTGCACAAATGCTTGTTTGACAGCTGTCTGCAGACCGCGTGCTTCTGAATTACGGGTTGTGTGTCAGCTGACAACAAAGATCACGAGCCTGCTTTGCATCCTTGCCATACTGTTTTATGCAGCATTTGTCTGCACAATTGTTGCAGCGCCTCACTCATGTGCAAGCAGTGCTGGGCGATTTTATGTCAAAGTAACAAATTTATGCAGTCTGTGACACCAAAACTTATTTGTGCTGGAGCTGTCACAGCCATATTTTGTTGCTCAACGCTCAAGCTGTTTATTCTGGCAGGAGCTACTCAACCAAAAAGTACGCTGCATTGACAGCAGTGACACCTAAACTATTGGCATGTGGTGGCATGTCAGCTGACTGCTGTGTTGGCTCCTCTGAAAGCTTGGCATGGTCTGACAGCTGGTGCACATCATAAGCATACAAGGAGTATATGCCTGGCGACAAGAAGCATAGGGATACAGGATGCTGCAGCGTGCTTTGTGGTTGTATCTTCAGTAGCAGACCTGCATTCAAACAACTCACTTCGGCTTCAGTGCACAAGAGTGCGTAATGCTGTACAGGCATGTCAGGCAGGGTGGATTGATTGGAAAATCACGCTCAACAGTGAACATTGTTGTGACCAAAGTTTTTCTGCTTTCAGAAGAGAGTTTCAGCATGTGCTTGTATGTTATGTTACCGTCAACACAGCTGCCTGATACAACAAGCTAAGCAGGCTGGTCAACACTGCTGAAGCAGAATGAACTTCCCTATCAACAGACGCATTGTGTGGCAGCAAGCACAATTTAAGCAAGAAACAGCCATGAACACAACAGCACCAGCCTGCAGGGAGAGGGACAGATATAACAAACATGTAACAAACATGTTTGTTCCAGCAGAACCAGCATGCAACCATATCTAAGACAGGTTAGAACCAGCATGCAACCGTATCTAAGAAAGGTTAGAACCAGCATGCAGAGGAGAAACTACAGAGTTGTGCAGAAGGGAGGGGGTGGGCAGGCTTGCCTGAGAAGGCCCCGGCAAACATGACGTTGGGGTCTTCCAAGGGCCTGTCACGGCTGCTGCTCAAGCTGCTGCTACCATGGCATGCTAGCGAAGCTCCCACCACCCGCTCCTCATCACTTCTGTTCTCAACCTGCAGTCATGGAGTTTGCTAGGTCAGGCCAGGAATAGACACAGTAGCCCATCACAGAATGCTGGAAAATATGTAGTTGTAGCATCATGTTTGGACATACAGTCAAGCTTTGCCCTGAGTCTCTCCACTGCACACCTCAATGCTCTGAGTAGGGACGCACCAACTTGTAAGCCAAGTTGACAAAAAGCCACAAACTTGATCATAAACCTGCTTGCTGCAATGTTGAGGCTGTATGGAGTGACTGTGACACTGTGTGCATGAGACTGCAACTTACCTGCATGGTGAGCGGCACAAGGGAGCCAACAGAAGCAACCATAGCCCAAATGCTTCCCCTGTTACCCCCAAAGCCTGCCCCCTCAGGCCCCCCAGACAGCCTTTGCCACTGGGGACCCTGCTGAGATTCGCCAATTGCCTGCTGACTCAGCTGCTGGCTCAACTGCTGACTATACTGCTGACTCCCCTGCTGACTGGACTGCTGACTGGACAATGACGACAGCTGGGGATGCTGTTGGGGTTGACTTGACTCTCTGTTGCTTTGGGGCTGGGATGCTGACTCCTGACTTGAGCTTGGCTGTGTGGAGCTGAGCTGATGAGGGTGGTGTGGGGGTTGGAAGGATATGTGGAGGGTGGGGGGCAGTATCAAGCCCAGGGCCTGGTCTGTCAGGGCTCGCTGAAGGGTGTCAGGGTGGAAACGCAGAGTACCAATGGCAGCTTGCGGCGCTTGTGCTGCTCCTGCCAAAACGCAATCTTGTTCATGCCAGATGTTGTCAGGATTGTCCTGGCAAGTGCTCTGGATACATGATGCCATCAACTCACCAGCTTGGCTTTACATGCTCTGCGTCTTGAGCCTCTGTTGACTTTGCTACTGGCAAAGCAGCCAACAGCAACAATTGCCAAAGCAAGTTGAAGCTGTGTTTGGTGTCAGACAGCTGGCTTGTACAATCACACACAGGTATGATGCATGCGACAGCATCCTGGCCCCAGCGCATAGCTGCTGCTGCTGCTGCTGCTGCGGCGTGTTCAAATCTATGTAGGATGGTGCATCTTTCAAGATTCCTGAACACACAGATAATGAGTCCAAACCTGCTGTCGGCGTGGAGGGAAACTCAGCCCCCTCACGACGCCAATACACTGACAGGTTGCCACATATGCAGCTGGCGCTTTGGCGCCAAACGGCGCCTTCCCGCTGTTTCTGCTGAGCCTTCTTCAGATTCTCCCGCTGAGCTGCTGAGCCGCCGGGCAGTGCTGCTGCCTCTGGCGGAGTCATCGCAGCTGCCGCAACAGCTTCTGCACTCACCACACACATCTGTCATTGCTTGCGGACAGACTTCCCAGCCACTTTGTGAATGTCAACAGCTGCATCACAGCATCAACAGGGTACATGTTCAATGATACCTTTGACTGCTGCTGGAAGTGCTCTGAACTTCTGGATAGATGCTTGATAACATGCAAAGGGCAAACGCAGCAGATGGGTGTTGACAGCTTGCTTCCGTCCAAGACCTTGCTCACAGCAAAAGCTGTTGAGCAGACAGGTTTGAAAACTGCACATGCTGTTGCTAGTAAGCAAGTGACTGCCACGCCCCTCTTGAGCAGTGGCAGACTGCTCTCATTGAACAGCAAGCCTCACAGATGGACTAAGACACACCAAGACAGCCAGACTGAGACACACCCAGACACACAAACTCAGACACACCTACAGACTCAACTCAAACCTCAGACAGACAAGCTCAGACACACCTACACAGACAGACACAACTCTTTCACAACACTACTGGAGCAGCAAACTGACTTGCGCTATCACACTTTTGGACATCATGAGCACGCAGCCTGGTTGCAGTCCCCACGGCTAACTCGAGAAAGTGAACAGTCAGAGGTCTTCACCTGAGGGCAGGTCCAGGACAGTTGTGAGGGTGACTCGCTGGCGAGGCCTGAGTATCCGAGAGCCTCCCAGCTCATCTTGGTCAGAAGGGGCGGCTGAGCTTGATCTGTGAGTGCGACTCAGCTCTTGCCAGGTGGGGTCATTGTGATCAGCCCCTATCTGACGCCCCATCCACACCTGCAGCCCCAAACTGACTTTGCAACTTCCAGACAACTGATGCTGAGTTGTGATTGTGAGCTGAGACACCCAAAACTCTGGATCATGCATCCTAGGCCGTAGACAAGGTTGCCTAGAGCCATGGAACCAATACAGCTTTGTTGTTGCTGACAGCCACATTTACACAAGACTGCCTCACACACCTGAATGTTGATTCTTGTATACTGTACTGTACACTGTATGTTGTACTGTACAATGCACAGTGTGTTGCATGTTGTATATTGTATGGCATGCTGTATATGTTGTATTGTATATTGTATATTGTGTGGATCCTGACAGGTCTTTGACAGATGGATGACCTACAGAAAAGCAGCAATATAGATGTATCTGTGCTGTTTTGCAACAAGTGACGCTTGAGGAGCTAAAACTGAGAGCAGGCAAAAGCGTGTGCAGATGATTACCTGCAGAGGTCCGTCCGTGCGGTTGGTCACTTCGGCCTCCATCACACACTCACGGTGCAGCCTGTCAGCAGCTGCTGCATCACTCCTTCCAGAAGTCTCTCCGCCGCCCTCCAGGACGTGGTGCTCAAAAAAGGAGATGCTGTTGACCTGCGTTCGGGCCTCACATACGTCTCTGTCACTGCCACTGATCACAGGTACATCACTGTTCCTGTCACTGATCACAGATGAATCTCTATCAGTGTCAGTGATCACCAACAAGTCTCTGTCACTGTCAGTGTCACAAACAAGTCCCTGTCACTGCCGCTGATCCCAGATAGATCACTGTTCCTGTCACTAATCACAAACAAGTCGCTGTCGCTGTCACTGATCACAGATCATTGACGGAGTTGGATCACTGCAGCTGATGGTGAAACAGATGCCCACTACAACCCCCAGCTCAGACCTCAGATCGTGTCGGAGGAAGCATGCTGAACCACAAAATATAGCTGCACAGCCTGCCAAAATTCCCATAGATAGACCTGAAAGGACCGTTCTGCCTGTGCATGTTGGCTGAGGCCTGTGTCTAGTAGGCTTTCAACTAGCGACTCTGTAAACGTTTTGCTATGAGGCCTAGTCATCCCTGCTGGGGCACCATCTAGTTCAAAGTAATAACAATAACAATAACAATAACAATAACAATAACAATAACAATAACAACAACAATGATAGTATTAGTAATAGTAATAATAATAATAATAATGCTTTCCAGCTCACGATGAGCTAGGTACGTGCAGGACAAGTCTTGTCTCTCCAAAGCTGTCTGTCTTGCGTCTGCTAGTTCAAAGTGTGACAAGGCTTACCTGCAGGGATGGCACCAGATGTAGGCGCAAGGGGATGAGCAGGTGGCGCCCCACTTTGGGCTCCCCGGGCCCCTCCTCGGGCATCTCTGGACCGCTGATGTACTCCAGCTTCAGCTGCAGTGATGCTTCTTCATCTGCTCCGTGAGTGGAGGCCTGTCACATGGAGGTGACTCTCATGTCAAGTTTGCATGACACTACTCAGCGATGCAACATATAGAGAGGTAGTATCATGATGGCCTTGGCTCATGGGTCTGTCTGCCTGTGAAGTGCATCGACAGCAACAGAAGTTGTGCTGACAGTCAACCATGCCTTTGCAGCAACTCACAGCTTGACTCATCTCGTCTATTGGATAGCCCAGCATTGCAGACATGGCTGCAGGTACACTGGGCTCTGCCTGGTGTCAGTAAAGTGATGTGATGTGCACCGTATGTCATGCAGATGTTGAGCACAGAAGACACGCCTGCAGCTACTGCTGCCAATACCTACCATGAGCATTACGGCAATGGCACAGGAAGTATGAGGATCAGCAGCTGCAGGCAAATGTGGAGACAGCATGTAGAACATTGACGGCTCATTTCAATCTCAAAATGTCTATGTCAACACAGAAACGTCATCTCTACACTGGAAATTTGTAACAAAAAAACGTCTGGGGACAGTGAAAACGCGTTTCCACATTGTGGAGATGTTTTAGGTATGCGCAGTAGACTCAGGACAGTCTGGTTTAGCTGCACAAGGCGTGCAGAAGCAGCAATGCAGGTTGGGGTTACCTGGGGGCAGTGTAGCATGAGGGGTAGGGTCATGCGGGTGCCAGGGACCAAGGGCAGGGCCCTTGTGACTGCCTCCTGATCCACCACGATTTGCAGCCCTGATATCTGCACCAAATGTGTTGCACTTAATGCTGCAGTCTACATGATGCAAGCTGGACAGGTCATACACAGTCCTTCCCCAACGCATGGCTGCTTAAGTTGTCTGGTTACATCACTAGAATATTATCTGTGCTTCAAAAAGCACTGCAGGCATTTGCTTGCATGCCTGTCGCCAAAAAGTGTCAGCAACGACTCGGCCTCAGTGAAAAGCAAATCCCAAGTATGACCATGATGTGATCAAAGACAAGAGCATTGATTGCAAGGCTTGCGGCAAGCTATATCCACCTGCCTGACACAATCTGTGCACAAAGACTTGAGAACAGAGTGCACATAGCCAGGAGTGTTGCTGCCTTGCAGTTATGATGACACGCACCGTGACTACAAAAGGCACATCTGGTTGCAAGGTTGCCTTGTTGCCCTAGGGACTTCGGTTGACCTGTCCAAATGCCGACCAGTTCTCAATGCTGACCTGTCCTAAATGCTGACCTGTCCTAAATGCTGACCTGTTCTACATGCTGACCTGTCCTAAATGCTGACCAGTTCTAAATGCATGCTCTGAAAATAGGTGTCTGCTGTGGCTGTTGCTCAGCATTTTTACTTTTTAGAAAAGTGCAACCAAGGAGCAACAAAGCCAACCACTGGACCAGCTCTTATAGCGACACAATAACCACAACAACAATGATAAAGCAGAAATCGTAAATCAATAACAGCAACCATAATGATTGGAAGATTGTAGGCTTAGCCAAAAGGCATCAGGTGCATGCAATGCAAGTCAGCAGGTGTCACGCTGTGAAGATGCATGCAGTAAGCGAGGGCCCACCTGAGGCTTGACGCTGGGAGACTCATCTGCCGTGTTTTGCTGCTTGTCTGCCCTGGCAAGTTGGAGGCCTGTCAGTACTGCTCCAGTGACTGGCAGCTTGCCTGCAGGCAGTGCATGCATGACTTGGAAACGGTCGGCAAGCATGATGAGCTTGCTTAGTCAACTTGCCCGGGCAGCTTGGATGACACCTTGCCCAGTCAGCTTGCACAGTCAACTCGAATGTCAGCTTGAACAGTCAGCTTGCCCAGTCAGCTTAAACAAGCAGTTTGCATGATCAGCTTGCCTAATGTGCTGATATGCTGGCGGCCGAGTCAAGCAGGTGATAGGTAATAAATGCAGGCAGCCATATGCTGACGTTAGGTGCCTTGTTGGTAAGGCATACACAGAGGAGCAAAACTAGAGGCCTAGACAGGAAGAGTAGACTTGGTAGACACAGCTCTTCTGGGGAACACTACAAAGAGTGTAGACAAGGAAGACAGGAAGGCTCTTCTGGGGAGCAATACAACATCACAATGGCAGGAGGCCAGATCATGCACAAGGGGTTATGACGTGCGACTGAACAAGTGATGCAAACGGTCTTGGTCATCAACAGTTCAGTAAGCAAGCAAGCAAGTATGATAACAGACATCCCATGCCAATCAAAGAGCAGGCTGCACATCATGCTGCAGCTCATGAACACATCAAGATCTGGTGGCCAGAGTTTGGCACACCACAAATTTCTGGCTACAGGCAATACAAGGTGCTCTAATGACAGCTGTGATGAGACAACACTGACCTGAGTTGGCCACCAGCAGACGCCAATGCAGCAGTTGGCCCTTCAGAGCCACAACTGTCTTGTGCTGCACTGCCTTTGCGTCTGCTCCCTTGTCCTGACTCTGAGCTTGTTGCTGTTCAGTGCGCCCAGTGCTCTCAAGCATGCTGCTCTGCATCACATCAGCCTCTAGCTAATCCACTGAGGGAAATTAACACATCACTAGTATGTTTCTGTGGAGAAAGTGTCTCCCAGTGACGGTTGTGTGACTGTTCCGCTGTTCAGTTTGAACTTTTGATACCTATGTGTCTTGAGTTCTGTGGTGATTTCTGTGGTGATTTTTGTATAGCTTCTTTGGTGCGTGTGATCATGCACTGCAGTTGAGCTGGTGATGAGCCTCAAGCAGGGCTGATGGAGATGAAGACAGACAAACCCCAACTGGACGCACAGGTCCAAGCTGCATCCCTTGAGTTGCTGCAGCATGTATCTAGTCTTTGTTCACTGACTCACCTGAGTCTTGATTGATTGTCTCACCTGAATCTGGATTGATCGGCTCACCTGATTCTTGATAGATCGGCTCACCTGAGTCTTGATTGACTGGCTCATATAAGCCTTGGGTGATAAGAATAAGCCTGCTGTATGGCCTTCTGAATCAGGGTGAGGCATACCTGATACCTACCTGGCTAATGCGGGAGCAAAGGCTGGCACAGGTGAAAATCAATCAATCAATCAATCAATGTGAGCCTTGATAGGTTGGCTCACCTGAGTTTGCTCGGCGTCTGTGGTTCTGAGGGAAGGTGCATCAAGGCGCGCCTCCAGCAGTGGCAGCTCAGGCACCACATTCACACGTGTTTCAGCCCCACCCCCTTCCTCTTCATGCGGCACGCCCATGCGGTTCATCTGCAGCTGTTTGCCTGTGCCAACCACAACAGCCTGACTGCTGCTGTAAAATGCTGAGCGAACTATAGCACAGAAAAGACTAACAAAGGTTCTCTGCCTATTGGCGATCCTACTGGCAGCCCCAAGGAAGCTACAGGAGACACTCTTCAAATAAAATTGATTAGTCATGAGTGTGTGATTAGATGCTCTCCAGCTCATGATGAGCTAGGTATGTGCAGGACAAGTCTTATCTCTCCAGAACAGCCTGTAAAAATACACTCACTGACGACAGCACATTGAGTGACAATCACAGCCCAATGGCAGCCTGCACCTGCTGCATAGCTTTTCATCATAACTCAATTGCCTACAGCTGCCACAAAGGTCTGATACTTGACAGAGTGGCTCATTGCTGACACCCAGGCAAGGCCACCACACAGCTGACATCTGGCATTACAAAGCTGATGTTCCTGAGTGTGCATTGAGTATGCCGTGTGCTCACAACGGCAGAGGTAGACTGCATACTGCATGCCATGTGCCAAAAGGCAGAGTCACACCTCCACATGATCAAGGAGAACCAATGTATGCAATGCTTGCCAACAGCCTGACTTGTTTTTTGTGTGTGTACTTTGCGTTGGTTTGCTACATAAGACGACAAAAGTAAAATGGCTTCAAAGCTATAAGCTCTGAAGACAACTTTGCTACCAAGTGCTGGACATGACGCTAGTGTTACACACCAATGGTAGCTTGTTGACCGTTACTATTGATTTGTCGGCAGTACTCTAATAAGAGCGTCATGAAAGTCATCTTCTACAATATCGCGCTGGCTGCGGTTGCTAATGGACACACCAGGACGCTCACTGGCATGTTACATGGCTATATTTGGACTATTGTACAATAACAACAAGTGACAGAGTGCATCTGTTCGATGCAGTGACATGTTGCATATGTTTGATGCATATGTGTGATACAGTGGTAGCTTACCAAAGGTGAGTGGCTTGTGGTTCCAGGGCTGCAGCCATGTGACTCCAAGGAATGTCATCCTACAGCCAGTCATGATGAAGAAGCCCTTCACCAGGGGTACCCCAGACAGGGTCACCTTCACAGGCCCCGTCTTTGGGGGCAGCTGCATCTGCACTGGGTGACCCCGCCAGGCTGGGGGGGTCTGCGAGGGGGCACAGTGATCAACAGGCGCTAAAGCTGGGTCTTGTGTGTGCTCTGCTTCCAGTGTCATGCGCTCAATCTGCAGACGTGCACACACACTCAGATCGGCACTCACATGCGCTCAATCTGCAGACGTACACACACATCTCACTAAGAGGAAAACATGAGGGTGTAAACGCTTACCTTATCACTTCACATTGGATGTTGGAGCAAGACTGATGTACCAGAGTGATGCAGAACATACACAGGCAGAGATTGTGAATTCCAAAAATGCTCAAAAGAATGCATACATCTGCGCGATGATGTATTTTGAGGTACACATGAGCAGGAGAACCTCAAAAAGCAGCACATGATTGAAAGATTTATACAAAGCAGCGCTTCAAACATTGCACACACATACCCTGAGAGTGACTGATGTGGGATTCTGGATGAGGATGTCCACAGAGGCGGTCTCCCCACAGACCCACTCGGCAGGGCCCTCCTGGGGGCGGGGGCGGGCCTGCTCTTCCCTGGCTGCAAATGCGTTGAAGATGAAGGGGCTCTTGGTCCCTGCAAACACAAACAGCCAGCTGTCAAAACCGGCCTACCAGCTGCTTCATGCACGACTTGCCACACCAATGTTTGATCTGTTCTAGATGTATATGTTTCTGGCTTGTGAGTATACAGTCTGAGACTTGTCAGTTGATACCTCACCAGTGACAGAGCAGAGCAGAAGCAATGTCAACAAAGACATCAACAAGCCCAGACTAGCAAGACTGCACACTGGAGTCAGTCCTGCAGGCTCCCAGCTTTACATTTACCTGTTCCAGGCACATTGGGTGTTGATAGCTATACATGAGCAAACCGCATCCCAGACAAGCTTTGTCCATTCTCCAGCAGATACTGTGCATTGCTAGAGGGCACTTGCCCCCAAACCTATGAAGGCGTTCGGGGACAACTATGTTGAGGGTTGATACTGATGTCTGACCCATACAGACTGCTCACATGACGTTGCACTGAATTGTGGATTCTGATGCTGGTTGCACGGCTTTCATCTGTGGAAGCTCAGCAGCAGGAAGAAGTCCGCAAGCCACCCCAGAAGGTGGCTCAGAATGGCCGAGGTACTCAGCACTGTACAGTCAGCATGGTACAGTCAGCAGGGCTCACCAATGGCTGACTCAGCAGGGGTCTTGGCAACAAAGAGGTTGAGATGCTGCGGCCTGAGATGCTCAGCAGGGGGCAAGGCCCGCTGCAGGAAGAGCAAGGGAGGGGGCCCAGCACCCGGCCGGGCCTTGTCTGTCTGTGCCATCTGCGAAGCTGCTGCAGCCAGCGTCTCCAGGAGCGACACCTGGCGGGCTGTTGGCAGCTCCCTGCACACGCTTGACTGTCAACCAGGTTGACAAAAATAGAGTAGTCTTCTGCAAAGTTAGATTTGCCATTTGATCTGCCGTCGGCAAATGATTGCATACCGGACTTATGCACTTGTATACATCTTAGCACTGATGACACTTGTGACCCAGCCACAAAAGCTATCTCTCATACCATTGTCGGCAACTCATCCTTCTGATCACCAACATAGCTTACAAACTACATGTACAGCTTACAGTTACAACCAACAAGACAGCTGCAAAGCTGACGCCATGAGTGCCAATCACAAGCAGCAGAGGTAGGGCCTACTTGTAATGCTCTCTGAGCAACAAGCCAGCAGCATCCCAGACATCAGGATGCTGGCCAGCCAGAATGGCAGTTGCCAGGACCCCCTCTATGCAGCCACAGCGCACTGAGCCCCAGTGGCGGGGTACCCCTGACTGGACTGGGCCGGCCTTCTGCCACCCCTGATTCTCTGTATCCTGCACAGTCAGCCCGAATGTGTCATGCATATTATGCATACAATGGTTCCTGCTGTACAATGATTGCTGCTGTTCCTCTGCTGTGGCTGCTGCTGCTTCTGCTGCTGCTGCTTCTGCTGCTGCTATTGTTGTTGCTGCTGCTGCTGCTGCTACCACTGCATCTGTAGACATACTGCCTCTGCTGCCGCTATGTTTGTGCACATACTGCCTCTGCTGCCGCCATTAGAAGCACATGCCGATTACCAGTGACTAGGCAAGCTTAGCTGCGTGTGGTGCAGTTGGACCTGATGACATGCCATGCTGTCGTTGCATTGCTGTGCAGCTTGGTGGCGTGAAGGAATACTGCAATACAAGGATTCGCCAGCTGATGCATTCTGGCAGTGTTTGATCAGATGTCGACAGAGGCGCAGTGTAGCAACAAGAGGGCACATTGCATGCAAGACCACATCGCACGGCGAGGCAGGTATAGTAAGGCAATGCGATGAGGTCTGTCACGCAACATGAGCACACTGACTGGGGGCTGGGGGGGGGGGGGGGAGGGGGTCGGAAGGAGGGGGTGAGGGAGGCATGATAGGCTTGTTTGGAGGAAAGTGGCACAGTGCTGGAGAGTACAGAAAGGTGACACACCTGATGTGCAGGTCACAGACCTGGTTTGTGAAGACATTAGGCTTTCGCATACAGCAGAAGGCAAAACACCTGATCTACGGATTGCAGACCTGTTCTGAAACATCTGATATGGTACTGGAGGATACAGAAAGGTCAAGCACCTGATCTATAAAGTTCCTGTCCAGTGAGGGAGTGTGCAGCAGGGGTAGAATTGTGGGGCAGGGCAGGGAGGGGAGGGGGGGGGGGGCGTGTTAGGGGTGGCAGACCTGTTCCAGGGGGTCATCAGGGGGTTCCAGGGCCTTGCGGGCAATCTGCAGGGTGGCCAGGTCAGGCCTCTGCATCATGCGAGACAGCTCCACAGCCTGCCACAGCATCAGCGTGCGCTTACGCGAGGAACCCACCAGCCCAATCACCTGGACCACCACAAACCACTTAAACATCTCCACCATGTAGAAACACGTTTTTACTGTGCCCAGACATTTCTCTATGTAGAATTCCAGTGTAGGGATGAGGTTTCTGGATTAAAATGGACGTTTTGGGACTAAGAAGAGCTTCCTTGCACCTGCGATTTCGGGAACATTATGCAGGCAGCGTGTGCAACCTATGCCTTTGGTACTTTTTTCTTTGGTTTTCTACATTCCGCAGTGACATTCTGCTGAGTATCTAAGCTGTGCTTGTGACATTGATCACAGACTCTGGTTTTGCTTCTGAGACACTCATTGTGATGGAAGCAGGGATTCAAGCATGAGCAATGGTCACTGCTGTCACTATTGTGTTATCATTCTCACGACACAACTGAGCAAGCCTGACATGAAGCCAGTGAACAATTGCTTCCAGGAAGTCTTGTTCAGTGAAGTCCTGCACCTGCCCTTGATGGCACAGTTGATATGCCTCTTGATGACACAACTGACGTGCCAGTTGATGACACACGTGCCACTCATGCCACTTCATGCCACTTGTGCCACTTGACGACACAGAGCAAACTGACAGCAAGAGGAGACTCGCAATGGTCAGCATCATCACTGTGGTACAGGACTTTTGGTAACTTGGCTGAGCAAGCCTGTTACAAAGGCCAGCAAGCACTGCTTCCAGAGGAGTCCTGTTGAAGCATGTGCTATGCCTGCCTTGGGATGATGTTGGTAACAGTACCAGGAATAAGATGTGTAACAGATGCGCTATCAGTTACATCATCCGGCTACTGTAAGCTGTTAGAGCTCTCATTCAGCAAGCCGTCTGTCACAAATGGTAAGGGCAACAGGGCAGGACAGTGGAAGGGCTTCTTTACTGTTGTCATTGTACCTTTTCAAACGTCAATCTTGTGACAAAGAGCAAGAAAAACAAGAAAAAAAAGTACATCAGCACCTGAGCAGCCTCCATGATGGTGAGTAAGCGGTCTTCTGGCAGGGGTAAGGCTCCCCCGGCCTCCACCATGCTGCTCACCAGCTCACTCACCTCCCTCCTCGCCTGCACAACACCTGCCACTCTTAGTGGAAGACGTGTCATCACTAACACTCTTGCTGTTTCGTATCACAGTTCTCATTGTGCAGCTGCATCACTTTGTTGTTCTTAGTATTGCAAACTATGCACCCGAAGCTGCTGCTGGATGCTGAGGTGCTGTGCATGCATGACAGTAGTGTGGCAAAAATGTGTGTCCAGCAGGTGGAGACCATGGGGCTGCATGCATGCAGAGGCTTAGTCATTGTGGCACTCATGTCGAAACTGAGAAGCAACCTTTAGGGTGACAATGACAAGCAGCCGCTAATGACAAGCAATTGTCATCAAAGGCTATCTCAGTGCTGTGCTTGTAGACCCCGCTGGAAAGCTTTCATCTAACATGACAGTCTCCTAAAAAGCAGCTTGTCTGCTTGTGGAGCCCGCTAGGAAGCTTCGACCCATGTTTTGATATCCCCCAGAGAAGCAGCTTGTCCACTTGGGACAGAGTGTCTCAGTGGCTGCCTGCTCACTGGACAGCTGCTAGGCGGTGAAAAGGTGGTGAAGAGATGGTGAAGAGATGGTGAACAGATGGTGAACAGGTGGTGAACAGATGGTGAAGCAAGCAACCAGTGGTAGAGCAAACCACCACAGTCACTAGTGTGTATCACAGGTGGAGCAGAAGGACACATTGCAGTCAAAGGATGGTACAGCAAGCACCTTGTGGCTGTACAGGCCTGCCAGGAAGCGTGCCAGCATGAGATCCTGCTCCACCATCATCACAAAGGCTCCCTTACGCTTGGCAGCAGCCTTGGCTTCCATCATGATGCCGCGCACCTGTAACCCATGCTGCAGTCAGAAAGTCTGTTTTTCTGGTCAGGTTTGTGTTAGACAACCCCTAGCAGGTGCACCTTTGTTCTCTAAAACGTCTCCTCAGTGTAAAAAACGCGTTTTCACCGTCCCCAGGCGTTTCTGAGTCCAGATTTCCACTGTGTGATGGACGTTTCTGAAGTAATACAGAGGTTGTGGAGCTGACAAGAGGTCTGCAATGTGGCTGGGCGACATGTTGCCGGCACGATGTTAGGCTCCTGAGACACCTTGTTGTCTGAGCAATTGAGTTGGCAGAAGCAGGCATACTGGCTTCAGACACTGAGCAGACAGATGCTTGCTGCAGCATTATGGCAACAAGGCTGGCTTCTGTTAGGGCTGACAGCAGGTGGCAGTCCGCAACAGATGCAGGATACACTCTGCAGGACTGATTGGACAAAATCAAATGTGAATTGCAGCTATGCAAGCCTGCTGAAGCAGGGCATGTTTTGTTGGGCAGCCTGGGCAGCTTTTCTACAGACAGCAGCGAGACAATGTGCTTGTCTAGACAAACCCAGTCAAGACCATGAGAAGTATGCAAAGGGGGTATCCATGCATGCTGACGCTTGTGAAATTTGACAATGAGCCAAGCTCAAGGTACAGCTACACCACAGGTGCTACATCGCAACCTGTGCACACCTTCACGATGAACCACCTGAGTGCAGATCTGAGTTTTGAAAGTGCCTTGGAACATGTAGTGCTTAGTGTATGTTGTTTTCCCAGTTATTGTTTGTTGACTCCCCTCCTCAAGACAGAAAATGATGATTGGTTGGTTGATTGGTGGGTTGATTGATTGATTGATTGATTGATTGATTGATTGATTGATTGATTGCTCAAGATCTGAGTTCTGAACAAAGTTCTGTAAATGATGCTGACATCTGTACCACACCTCACGTTCCAGGCCAGCATTTTGCAGGGCTCCCCAGAACTGATGGCCCCCAAAGTGTGAGCTGCCCTTGGAAGCTGCCGAGGAAGCTGCCGAGGAAGCTGCCAAGGAGGTTTCCTCAGCTTGCAGGCGAGCAATGCGCTTGTCGGGGGACAGGGGGCTCTTGGGTAGGGTGGGCACTCTGGTGTTGCGCATGGCTCCTGTGCTCAAACAGGCTTCCAGCACCTGCACCACCAGCATGCACTTCTATGAAGACACACTCTCTCACGACATGAGACTCCTTGCCAACTGGTTTGAAGTCACACTCTCTGATGACATGACACTTTCTACCCATTGATTTGGGTGCATCTGCTGGGCTGTTGCACAACCAGCATGCACCTCTCTGGAGACACACTCTCTGACAACATGACAATTTCTACCCATCGATTTGGGTGCATCTGCTGGGCTCTTGCACAAACAGCATGCAACTCTCTGAAGACACACTCTCTGACGACATGCCCCTCCCTGCCAACTGAATTTGGGTGCATCTGCTGGGCTGCATCAGACATCATTACATACATTGCTGCTGGCCATGTCAGAATCACCTGACAGACTGTCTGGTGTAATGATGTCAGACATGACTACAGCAGAAAGTCTGTCAGGTGATTGTGACATGGCCAGCAGCAATGTGCGTCATGATGTCTGAGCAGACGCCATGTGCAATTTTGGCAAAGGATCCAGCCCAAGCTTGTTTGCAGACAAACCCCCTGTGTTGTCAGAGCGCCAACACAGCACCATGTCATTTGCTGTTCTGTACCCTGGGCAGGAGCTGTCAGGCAAGGCAGAGATCGGGCCAGGAAGATGAAATGGAGCTGTGACGCACACACAGACATAGACCCAGACCCAGACACAGACACAGACACATGCACAGACAGACAGACCGACCGACCGACCGACAGACAGACAGACAGACAGACAGACAGACAGACAGACAGACAGACAGACAGACAGACAGACAGACAGACAGACAGATACACAGACAGAGAACACAGGGAGGAGGAAAAAGATGACCTTGGCATTGGCTAAACCCTGTAGTGCTGCAGCAGTCCACAGCCAGTCATTGGAGACCCGGCACAGCTCAGCAGCCGTGGTGTAGTGGTCCTGAGCATCTGCTGGTGATCCAGCCAACAAACTGATGTCCGCCAGGGCTTTTTGCAGCCTGCCATACCTCTTCTTGCGCACGAGCTCCTGAACAGGAGCAGCCTCACAGTGGTTTGGCTGACTCAGGTGTACAGGAAACCGCGCTGATCACATACTCTGACCTGTGAAGAAGATCACAAGGAACACGAGACGAAGAGCAGGACAGCAACAGATGTGCAGTCAGCAGGTGTTGGGAACAGCATCGTGTTGAGATCAAGATGGATGCAGCAAATGAGGAGTTTGAGGTCTGTGTTGCTGGCCACATCATGGCCATCAGAAGATGCAATGTGAGCAACACTTTGGGATTTGTTTCTTCTTTCAGCTGAACAGAAGTACCAGCTGAGAGGTTCAGTACTTCTGCGTGGCCTATTTAGAACAGTCAGACCTGCCCACAGCATGCTCACTGGACACTTGCATGTCCAGGGGACAGTTCCGCATGACACACACTTAGCTTTCCCTGTTTTGTACCTTCTCATGTGGAGATCATGGATTAGCCATGCTGTCACGCTGATTGATGCCCATCATATGTATAAGCAGTCATGCATGAGGGAAGTCGCACCTCATCAGTGTAGAGGCGTTTGGACACTTCCTCCAATGCTGACGTAGGAGCTGTGAAGTAGTCAGACGTGTCTGCGAAGCTGTTGAGATCAATCATTGCCGGGCTTGCATTCAGCATCCAGCGCTCCAGCTCAGCAAGGAGGCAGGCAGCAAAGTCACACATGACCACCTCAGAATGGCCCACTAGCACTTCCACACCGCCTGCATGGCAGGAGCAGTTTGTGACACAGGGGT
>JAABUP010006018.1_pt1 | contig 17779 bp, 20 predicted proteins | sample 5559201 | NCBI WGS metagenome assembly JAABUP01 (sample SAMN10711887, study PRJNA513373) | rock metagenome | isolation source: Antarctica rocks | place: Antarctica
CTCAAAGCTGTAGTAGTATTCTTCATACATGATCTCAGTGTTAATACAAAGACTCATCAGTGAAGATGAGAATATCATTCACATAGACTGAACAAAACTTATTTAAAAAGTCCTGCAAGGCTCAGTTGATATATCTTTGAAATGTGCTTGAGACATTGACTAGCTCAAAAGAAGTCATCATTTATTCATACAACTCATACCTCATACAGAATGTCATCTTTCATTCATTCTCTGCAGCAATCTGAATCTTGTGAAATGTCACTATGACATTCAACTTGATGTATCATTGAGCTCATTCAATGTTTTGCAGAGTCTCATATATCAATGAAAGAAGGTAATGATTCTTTTGAGTGATTCAGTTCAAGCCACAATAGTTCACACAGAACTGAAGTTCATCTTCTGACTTCTGTATAAATAAAACAGGCACTGCAGCAGATGAGTTACTAACTCATATAAACTGCTTATTCAAAAGTTCTGTTAATGTCTTGTGCAACACTAGTAGCTTCTCTCTTGTCATGTTGTATAAAGAATCTCAAAGTACTTTTGACTCTTTCTCATCTATCTTTTCTAGTTCAATTCAGTGATCTGTGCCTTCTTCTCTTAAAAGAGACAACTTCTCAGTCATTGTATGATCAAACACATCTAAAAACTCATGATAATGATCAGAGAGTATAGTTCTCAGATCAGTCTTCTTCTGTGAGGTTAAGACTTTGTTGATATCAGTCATCCTGATTAAGAACACCTCAATCTTCTTCTGTTTCTCTTCTTTCTTTCATATGAGATTTGTAAAGAATGTAGCTAACATCATAACATGATTGAACTCACTCTCAGCAGAAGCTTTTCTGTTTCATATGATTGTTTCTGTGAATTTAACTGTAAGAAAGGCTCTGTCTGCATTCAATATAATTTTGTTCTGCTTCATTCATGATAGATCTAGTATAAGGTTGTAGAATGCTAACTTAAAAACAATATAAAAGAATGTTCTTGACTTCTGATGTCTGTTGATATCAATTTGTATGACAGCTACTTCATTTACTGATGAATCTGAAGGTTTATCAAACTCTGTAATCATACAAGATCTTATCTTCATGCACTGTAGATTGTGATTTTTAGCAAAGTGAGAAGTGATCATTTCATAAAACAGACACCCTGTGTTGTACAAGATATGTGCATATGACTTCTTATTGATTAATGTTGACATAGTGAAGAAGGCACTGTTCATCTGTTTCTCAAACTTCTTTCAGCTTTTATCACATTTTATACACTCTCAGCTGCAACTTCTGCTAAAAGCTACTCTTTTTCTGAGTTCTTCTTTTCTTCTGTTGTCTTCTTCACAGTTTCAGCAGCAGTAACATTGATGATGCAAGGTCATACAGCAGACAGAAGTTTGCAGTTCTTAATGAAGTGATCATTGTCTTTACAGCACATGCATAGTTGTTTCATATGATGTTTTGTCACTTTCTTCTCTGACACTCATTGTGCTCTGCATCTCTCTTCAGTTTCTGTAGCTGTAACAATGATGTGCTCAGTGAGTTCTCAGTTCATGTTGTTCATGTGAGGCTGTTGTGTGATGATAGTAGTTGTTGTATGACACTCTTGAGTAACAGTCTTCTGAATTGAGTTTAAGTTGTGACTGACTCACTGTAGCAAGATAATGTACTCATCATACAACACAGAGATTGAGGTGACAATCAGAGCTTGCATAAGTGTTATATCAAGACTGTTACTAAGAAATGTTTTCTTAACAGCATCATCTCATTTTAAGCCTTCTGCTTTCAACAGCATTTGTTTAAAGGTGGTCAGGTGTCTAGCAAATGGTTTTTCCTTCTGTTTTAGAGTTTTTAAGGTATGAGTCACTTTCTTCTTCAATTTGAAGTCATTGTATGTGTGTTGAAGCTGATTGATCAGCTTCTCAATGATTGTATGATTTAAAACTTTGTTTAACTTGATACAAGCTGCAATTTAAGGTGTGATCTGGCTTAAAGTCAATTCTTCAAGTCAACTGTGTAAGTATTAGAACTGCACACTGACATTGTCATCTGACATGTTCACATTCAATTTAGCAACAATTTGTTGTAGTCAAGGTCTGAATTTCACTCTTTTTCCTTCAAATTTGAGTGAATCAGAAAGACATCATTTTGAGTGTCAATTCACACTCATTGCTGCAATGAGCTGCTTTAAAATGAGATTGTTCATACAATTGACTGATTCTTGAGAAGAAGATGATGTTGCAACAGCTGATGTCAGAATAGCTGTATCTACTGATGTAGTCAATGTGAGGTTGTCTTGATTCATCACAAAGATGTAAAGAAGATCTGTACAAGCCTTCATGTTCTGCATGTTCTTTTTTATACAACTCTTCATGCTGTGTAGTTTTATTATAAATATTTGTGCTCAAGAAGAAATCTTCTCAGCAACAGTCTTTACTTCATCTGTCATAGAGGATTCTGTGCTCATTCTGCACTGATTTTAACAATTGTACAGCAAGGCCTTTAGCGTAGGCCAGGTTTAAATGAGAATAGTATTTTAATGTCACAGGTTTGCAATGAGATCAATGCTCAATTGATAATTTTTAAATACAAGAAGAATACTATAAAAAGAAAAAGAAAAGCTTCATACAGAAGTGAAAAGATAATGTGCTTTAGTCTTAGAATCTTAGTAAGCAACTAGATCATAAGACCTTAGTATGAGTTCAACTCATGACAGTTGCTGACCTCAATAACTCAATTGCGGGGTATGAAGTTGTTCTCATACCACATGCTGATATGAGTCTTCTTCACAAAGATGATATAGAAGAAAGTTGTCAACCTCAGCACATCAACATTCTGAATCATTGTTGTTCAAATTTAACTGTCTGACTAAACTAGCTTAAGCCTTCTGCACTTGTAGGCATCTGTAACCATAAGCTGTGACAAGATGACGCTCATCATGAAGCTTATTTTGTCAAAGTTGTAGGTGTCTTCATTCAGAATTTTAAACTTCTTCTTTGTTGACTGTACAAGGTCAAACCACTTTTTAATAGCCTGCAGATTCTTGTTCAGAGCCTGCTGATGATCATACACTTTAGTTCATTGCATTTTGAGATCTGAAGTCTGCTTGATGAAGTTATCTGATCAGCATTTCTCAATTGAGTCTCTGTCATGTTTCATAAGCAGCTTGTTGATTATATCACAAACCATATTCTTCATAGATGAACATTCTCATAAATCTAGATTAAGCATGTGCTGAACTATCATAAATTTCTTGCAGATAGTGAGCTTTATTAATCTGACAGCAGAATCACATTTCAACTCAATTCAGTGTGTTGATCAGAGAGAGTGCTTTGTGAAATGCTGTAGAGTTGCACAGCGCTTTTAAGGCTTAACAACACATCTTTGCTAAGAGCTTGAAGGGCAAGGATCACATGAGCTTCAGTTGAAGATGACAGAGAACAAGGTTGCATCTCAAGGTGAATTCACATGTGAAAAGAGAAGGGTGTCTGAGTCATCTATATGTTCAAGTCACTTATAAACTACATTATTCAATTTCTTACTTTATGTTACTCAATCAATAAAATTGACTGAAAAGCAACAAGAAAGAGTAAATGACAGACTAGCTTAAGAGAATAAAGAACACCTTGAAAGTACATAAGATCTTCAGATCATTACATCTTTGCAGTTTAGTGACTAATAGTAGCAGTCACACTTTTTTATACTTCAATATGTTTTCATCTGCTCAACTTCATCAGCTTTGTGACACTTTCTGCATGTTTCTTTTCAGGCACATTGATTTCTTATCACATTTGTTGATTTGCATGATTAGCATATACTCATCACAACTCTTTGACATTCAACAAAGGCCTCTTCAGTATCATTGCAAATTTCACATGTGGGGTCGGGTCTGAAATTGCGCAAATAACTTGATAGACTGAACATTTCACTTGAAAAACTGTAAGTTTTAAAACAAATATCTTAAAGATAAGTATTGTCAGAAGGGTGTCACACATACTGTTGAACTATGAATGCTAAAAATAAGAAAATAAAAAAGAAGTTGAGATGATATAAAAAATGAGGATATTCTTCTGTAGATTCATTAGCTTCAAGTTCAAGAAAGATATAGAGAGATTGAGACAAATATTTTAATTATGTACTCTTTAAAACAACTCTGTGTATTGTAGGGAATTTTCATTATTTAGTACAACTTTTTGATGTTGATTTAACTGAAAAAGACTCTCTTTATATACATAAAAAAGAGGCCTCTTCAACTCTTTTTTAAGTCTCTTTCAATGCATCAATAATCTAACAAGTCATAGACCTAATTATTCTAGACATGACACTTCTCTTGTTTTATCAGCAGCTGAACAATACTTTGAATTCTTAGCCTAATCATGCTCTAAACAACTAAACATCAAAAGTTGCATTATTTAAAGCTTCAGCACCTGCACCTAGTAAGTGTGTGTGCTCTGTCATCAACAACACATAATGTAATGCAGAAGTAGAATGCCTCAACACTTCATAGTCAGTGATCTGATGAAAATTTTAATTTTGTCATAAAAGGAATGTGAGGGCTATAGAGGCTAATGATATAAATATCAGACTTGATTTTGTTATTCTTTGATTTCAGCAGGATTGCAAAACAGCTATTATGATGCAGCACTTTTAAAACAAGCTGGTTGTGCAGAGAAATCAGAGGATGTTGAACTATGAATGGGTTAAAACAAGTTTCAGGCAGTGAACCTACGCCATTCTCAACCTAGAGCTGTGTTATACATTGATTGTACAATCTGGTGTTTCAAAATTGACGCACAGCAATGTGCAATAATTAATGTCACAAAGCTCATCTTAAAGAAGTTAATAGTTAAGCAATGTTGAACAGTATGTCTGTCTGCAACTCATTGTCAATGAATTAGCTTCTTCAGCTGTACTTAAAATAGAGCAATTATAGTTTCAAGCTCGCAATTTACAGAGCCTTATGTATAACAAACTTGTATTCATCAATGTTTTTAGATAGAAAAGAAGAAAGTTCCTCATTAATCTTTGAGTTAAACACTGTTATAATCTGTAGAATGTAACACATGATTCTGTGTCTTGCTGTGAAATGATAATGAATTGTTTGATTAGTAGCAGAGGCAATATTAAATTGAGTTGAACTCACAATTCAGTTCAGCAAGATGCCGTTCTACATATTTTGATTCATGATTCAACAGCAAACATAAGGTGTCTTTGCTAAGCTGATTAAAAAGCACCAACACTCATCTTATTCTCAAAAATTGCTTCTGTCAAAGGCTCTGTGAGGTGCATGTTAGTATTCTGTATACAGACTTCAAAAGTGATTGACTGTACTAGAGAAACATGAATGATCTTCAGACAAGATGCTGTAGCAATTTACAAATCTGTTTCAGACTGTGTAAATTGAACTGGCTGACATTCACATGATACTGAGTCATTCAAGCTCACTTGATCTTCTGTTGACATCTAGTTACAGTAGTCAACCTTCTGTTTCAATTTCTACCTCAGGTCAATCTTATTCTCTTGATATGGTAAATCATTAACTTTCTGACTCAACAGAAATCACAAAAACAGCGTTAACTGCTTATTTGAAAGTATTGAAATCAGTTACATTTAATTAGCTAAAACATACAATATGAAGCGTGATGAAAGACAAACTGCCCTTTTCTGAGAGCCGCTCATGACTTACAGATTTTGATGTTATATCTAGCTGAGACCAGCACTAAAGTGCAGGGGGCACTGTGTGAGTTATCATTAGAAAAACAGAAGGGTGTTTGAAAACATAAGTTCATTGATTGATGTCAGCTTTTCTTGACACATGTGAGAGCATACAGAGTAGTGAGAACAACAGACCAATAGCTGTGGTGTTGACTCACTCACAATTTCTTCTTCTTTTGTCATTTGTTGTTCTGTCTGTGTCTCATCACTGACTTGACACTCAGATCAGAAAACATTCTTGTGTAAAGAAGGCTAAAAGCAGATGATCTAAGTGATAAAAGACACAATCAACAGGCTGATGAATCAACATCTTCATCAATTTGAGGCTGAAGTGACACAAGGTGCCTTTCTTGAACAAGAGAAGAAATTAGCACAAAGTGCAGGTTAAAGTGAGATTGAATGAAGTCATCTTGAACTTGCTCAGACAAACCTCATAATGTTATAACATTGCATCAATGATAATGAGACCTTTGCATCTGCTCAGCTTTTCTTTTAACAAAGCATCTGCAGTCAAAGAGACATGTATATGTGACAAGCAGTCATTAGTCACTTTTCAAGACTCAGAAGGTCAGTGACCAGCATGATGTCTCATTCAGTTTCAGTACCTTGATGAGTGAGCAGCATTACTGACGCATTTGTGAGACCTCATTGATTGAGCTGAGCTTTGAGCAGTTAAGGTTCAGTTTGATCTTAAGGTCTCACATTCAGTCTCAGTTGAACAGACAGAGGTGAGGCTATACTTATAAACACCCTGTTCTCAACCTTGACATTCAAACCTTTCTCACTTTGACTGACAAAATCTTCACATCTGTTTCATTTATGTCTTCATGAAAGCACAAGCTATAATGAATCATGAAGCTCACAGCATGTCATTTATTTGAGCAACTCACTGATCATGTCTACCTCACACATGATACTCAAGTTGTCATTCAACTCTTCAGAAAAAGAGTCTATGTGGTCTTTTGTGATGTCTCTGTTAACAGACTTCAGATTTTTCAGTGAATCATTCTTTATAAAGTCTCAGAAGCATGAGCATCTCTTTCTCTGAACTTGTCATTTCATGACATCAATGTCAATTGAATTCAAGTCAATGAGTCATTAAAAGTATCTAAGGTCCGTCTTGACGCTTTCTTCTGCACACATGAGCTTAAAGCAGACAGCATGAATGAAAATCAAACTCAGTACCTCTCAGTTGTGCAAGAATGAAGTGGTTAAAAAGCAAAGACTCTGTTTCACAAAGCTTATGATGAGCTTTTTCAGTTCATCTTCTACAAAGCAATGAACAGCTATTCAACAGTCTTTATGAAGACAGTCACTGCAAAGACCTTAAACTTTGACAACATGAGAGTGCAGCAGATTTTCAACTGAGAAGAAGTGAGAGATTTAAGTTGAAAAACTCTTAGTGTTATTTGATGAAATCTCATTCATATTTGCGCACATTGTTGTCATTGCCTGTTTCTTTCTCTCTGAATTGAACACTTTATGTGTGCTGTTAACAACATCTCAGAAGCAATCATGTCAGCATTTAACCCTCTTCAGTCATTCTCTGAAGCAAATGGCTATGATCTGAGGGTTATGATGAGTTCTGACATTAGTTCAACACAATCTTTCAATGTACTCAATTACAGTGACTAGATTTTCAAGTTTCTGAACTACAGTTGTCATCTTTCTAGTCAGTCAGATGATTTGAAAGCTTGCTATTGAGATCTTTTTTTAAACAAATCATTTTGTTATTCTTTCTTTTTCTTCTTGAGATCTGCATTTTGCAGGTGTAAATATCACTGCATTCTTCAAATGACTGTCAGCACATGCCTCAAAATATCTATGATCTCTGAGGTGAATCTTGTATCAGGTTTACCTTTTTACACCTTGAGAATTAGATACTTTTGATTCATCAAGCACTCTGAAACTAATTGCAGACAGAGTAGACTTGCTGAAGTTGAGACTTCATCTAGATATGACTATGTATTGTAATGAATTAAACAACCAGTAGGCCAGTTACACTTAAGTCAGTCAAGAGAAGCATTTTTGATCAACTGTTTCTTCTTTCTTGTCTGTCAAGACATATTGTATAGTGATGAAGATGATTCTTCTGATAATCATCACTTGTCATTCAGGTCAGCTTTTTGTTCTGTGACACTTTCTTTACATGAGTCTTGAATTGTGTTTTCATCAGATGAATTGAAAGACTGATTTGACTAGCTTCTATTATTCTGCATGTTCATGATCACTGATTCTTAACAATTCTTTCAGAGCTTTTAAGTGACAATCTCTTTGTTTCTTTGCTGAGAATCTCTTATACTTTTACAACATGAGTAAGTTTGATAAGAATCAAGTCAACAATGGTGGCTGCAGAGGAATCAGTCATAAAGATAATATTTTTGCAATTTCAAGTGCTCTGACACCTTGACATGCACAAGTTAACAGATAACATGCATGTTATGTTACCTGCTGAAGATCAGTGAAAGCTCTTGATCAATTTCTTGTGAACAATCACACATTATTGTCTCATTAAAGAGTTGCTCAAGAAAACCCATCTTATCTTTGAACATCATGTCAATCACAAAGGCTGAGCATCTGACAGAGCTGATGCTCAAGATGTATAAAGATGAAAGTTCAATCTCAAATTTTAAGAACTTGTCAGTGTCAGAACCAGTCTTTACTACAGTCATTGTCATCATCATTGTCATCATCATCATTATCACTATTCTTCTTCAAGCTTTCAGCTGTTTAGCTTTATAACCATCACTTGATCTTTCTCAATTTTCAGAGCATAAAGGATTTCAGAGTGTAGAGAATCACATTCTCTACACTGTGCAATTCTGTGAACTATGAAATTCTTTATACTCTGCAATTTTGTAAACTCTAGAGTTAACTCATGAAATAAAGTGTTCATGAAATAGAACGGCTCTTAAAATAGAAACACACTTCAATAGAGTGTTCATGAATAAAATGACACAGGTTCATGAAATAGAGTGTTCATGAAATAAAACGGTCTTTAAAATAAAAACACAGTTCAATAAAGTGTCAATGCAGTCAGACAAACAGATGAAAAGACCTTTTATTGTCATTAAGAATGAGGCATTTCTTTCATTGACAGCACCTGTTAAAGTCATAGCAAACATGCTATGACTTTATCAGATGCTGCACTGTAGAAATTTCGTCTCAAGCTGAAGTATTGTAGACGGGTCATAGATCAGCTGAGCAATAATGAAAACAATTTCTGAGGCGGCAAATGAGAGGGTTTGCTGTATCGCTAGCTCAATCTGTAGACAAAAAATGAACCATGAAAGGTAAAAGCCCATGATCAAGTCAGAGTTCAGACAAAGATAAACTCAACATTTGCTGACAGAGTAACCTGCTAATTACTTGACTTTAAACAGCTTGTGCTGCAAGGCTGACTAAGAGCGTGTGACTAGCAATGATACAATGTCAGAAGGGTACTTTTTGAGCCAATTATGTTAAGCTGTCTGACTATTAACTGCAAATGTTTCTGTCTATTTTTGATGACTTTTCTACATCAATGAACAACTGCAACTCTACATCATCATTCTCAAAGCTTATTTGAACAGATACTGTGTGTTTGAGAAACTGATGAGATTTCATGACCTCTGACTTGAAAGATAGAATCTGATCTAGCAACTTTTAATCATCATTATGTTGACTGTTCACAATGTTACTGAGAGATCTTGTTGAGGCTTTGCTTAAGGTACAATACTTTGCTCAGATTGATGAAGATATATTAACCTTTTGAAGAATCTTGAAGTCCTTAAAGAAAAACTTTTGACTGTCATTTTTAATAATTCAGAATGTCAAGAATTCATTCTTAATTCTGCTCAAAACTTTCTAAATGCTTGCAGTCAGGCTATAGAGAAGCAGCACAACAGCTTTGAGCTTTGAATGTCATCAATTGAAGATAGTCAAAGTGTTACTGACCTTAACACAGATCAGCAAAGCAAGAATGTCTGCAAGTACAGTGTCACTGATGTGTTACATTCAGAAACATCTTCATTTGCTGAAGATAATACTCTATCAGTTAAGAAGCATCAGTGCAGAGCCTCAGTTATAAACTCATTGAAGTCAGCAACTTCTGACACTTTCTTGTCACTCACATCTCAAGAAGCTGAATCTGAAGTATAATCATCAGACTCAGCATGAGGTAATCTCATTGATCAAGCTCTCAAGGGTGACAGGGTTAAACAAACTGAGTCAATCAACAAAGAAAGTGCTGAGGTGAATGACAACACTGACACTGATGCTGTTGTGAACAGTGCAAAGCCTCTGAAAGAGAATAACACAAATTAAGTCAGCACTTTGAAACTGAATGTTGCTGATTCTGACATTGTGAACACCAACATGTGCAACAGACACCATGCTGAATCTGCTGTTAACAACTCTGTTAACTCTCTGATCATATCAAGAGATACTTCTCTGTTTGATGTTCTACATGACCTCAACTCTTACTATACACCTTTTAGTTGAAAACACCTGATCAATAGCCTATTAAACAAATGCTATTACTGAGTTGCTGACAAGGTCAATGAGTACCTCACTGAAGCCCCTTATCTTAATTTTGTCACAGACAAGAGCATCAATACAAGAGGTAAATCTATACACTGACACTGTTTTAAGTGAAGATATCAGAACTCAGTTAAGTACTAATTGACCTTAGTCTGAAATCTTCTATCAAAAGTCTGAGATCATTGATACTCAGAGCTTTTGAGCTGAGCCTTACAGTCAATGAATAATCAATTCTATGAAAGAAGTCACAGAAAATAGCCTCAATAGAATTAATTCACTGACTACAGACACCTGCAGTACTATGAGAGCTGTGTGAAATAACCTCATCAAGAAAGAAAAGCTGAGACACATGTTCTTTGTGCCTTGTGACACTCATGATCTACAGCTACTGGTTAAGGTAAGTACACAGCATTTAGTATATGAAAAGTCGCTAACAAATTATATAGAATATTCTTGAACTAAAATGCTTTCAAGAAGTACACAATCAGGCACAGCAACTTGTGACTGCTTTTCACCATTCACTCTCTCATATGAACCTTCTATGAAAGTTGCAGTCATGATACGGTTGAAACAGCAAGAAATGAGAGCTAGTGACCTCAGCAATTATTCACTGAGGCACTCAATTCATCATGCTGAACAGTGTTATAAGTAGTCAGACAGCTTTAAAGAATCTCATTGAAGACTCACACTGTGTCTTGAGAGATTTCATTAAAAAGACTGTGAATTGTGATGAGATTTGAATGCACTTTTCTGACTATTGAAGCCTATCAGTGCAGAGATCACTACCTCAGAGACAGTTAAGTCTTATATGAGTACTGTAGTTCCTCACTGGCTATGTATAAAGACTCATATAGATCAAACTCAATTGTCAGAGTTTCAGGTGGTCAAGTTGTTGATTGAGTATATCTATCAATTGACTGCCTTATACTGACTAATACAGATGTCTTTATCAACTGAATGAAGGTTCAGGTTAATTATATTCATTGAGTGGTCTGTTGATTGAATTCTTTCAATACTGCCTCAGTTTATTAAACCGCTGTAGGCAACAAGAGTGACTATCAATATAACTCAATGCTCAAGATGATCAGAAAGCATGAGGATCTGAAGTCTCAGCCTCACACAATTACGCAGTTTTTAAACTTTGACTCTCAGCAGAAGATCTTTAGTCTGAGCTTTGATATTTGGTTTGAGTCTTTGAACTCAGTTCTTTTTTGACGGCTAGCTAGCCGCCATTCACCTGAGCTAGTCAGCCTTGCAAAAAGACTCTTTTTGACCTCTGCAAATTCAGTGATGTTTGAGAGAACGTTCTTTACTCAATGTTATGTTCAATTCAAGGTCAAAAATCACCTGTTGCTCTGATGGGTTAATCAACTTCTATATGTTCATATCAACATGTGAATTCTGAGTCAATTGGCCAATCAGAAGGCAGGTAGGCCTATGAATTCTATTGATTTAAATGCTGAAATCAACCTAGTAATTGATCAAGATGCTTCTGCTGCTGATATACAAACAGTCAACAAATTGAATGACAAAGAAGGCCTTTTCAAAAAGAATTTCAGTGTTGTAGTGGCTTCAATTGATTCAATTGAGGCCGCAAATGAGGCTTCAATTGCAGTGTTAACTGAGAAGAAAATGAGTGTTGAGACATCACAAAAAGAAGGTCTAGAAGAGGTGGTTGCTGAGTTGCTGAAAAACCTACTGAAATTAGTAAAGAAATCCTCAAAGAAGAAGGTGGCTATTTTTCAGTCTGATCAAGTCTCAAAGAGAAGAAGGTTGAATTAAACAGTCAATCATATCACATTAATGTGCTATTATGATTCACACTAGGCTCTATTCAGAGTAAAATATCAAATGTATGGTGTTTTACTGATTAAAAAATAAAATACTAGCGGTGTTTTACTTCAGCCAACCAAAGAGTGAAATTGGGCAACGCAGATGTACTAGTAGTCAGATAAGGGTGAGATGACTTTTTAATCTTGTATAATACTGTGTGAAATCTCTGCAGCAACCACCCCTATTATACACCTTAAATAGGGTCTACAGACACATGATGCAAGGTCATAAATCAACAGAAAGCTGTGAGAGCAGGTATCATTCAGACAGAATTCATACAGACTGAATGCACTTTGCTTCTATAAAAGCCTCAGAGCTTTTCTCAATCAATGTTTTCTTTGTTTCTGTATGTCATCTGAAATCTCATTGAACAGTTTCACTGCAGTGACAGTGATATATCTTTATGCATGATACTTAATGCCTCAGTACCTTTGCACAGCAGTGACAGTATTCACAAAGTAGGTCTTGAGTCTTAAGAAGCTGATGATGAGATATAACAGGTAGGCAATAATAAAGAATAGTCAGAGCATGAGTAGTGCATTTTCTGAGAGGTTCTCAATCTGCACATCTCAAAAGCCTGTTGCTTTTAGCATTCTCTGCAGCACATCTTAATCAAATTGAGTGTTGACAGACATAACAGTGTATTTGTTGATGATGTTCATGAAGGCTCAAAGACTGACAGGCACACTGACATTTTTCTGATGATCATATTCATAAAGCACTAAGTGCTCACTCAGTCTCAGAATGCAGTAGAACTTGTGTAGCGCTTGTTCAGAATCAGTGACATGAACAAAGGTCTTCATGATGTAGGCATTGTTTAAGAAATGATCAGCGATGTCATCTAAATGATGATAGTTCATCTTCTGCACATTGATCTCTTGATTAACTGTCTGAATAAATTGTCAAGCTTTGTTAATATAATGATTCACAACATTGATGCCCTGCATGTGCAGACCTTACTGTGTCATGTAAATGATCACATGCCTGACTTCACAATCAGCATTCAAGACTTTGACACCTTGAGAAAGATTTAAACTGTGAAAGAAATAACTTTTCATTGCTTGAAGAGTGTGTTCAATGAAAAAGGGCCAATAGGTGTCATCATCATAATAGCTGAAATGCTGCATTTCCTCAAGAAAGACTCAATATTCAATTTGTGATTCAAGAAATGTATAATATCTTTGCAGTGCCAAATTGTAGTTGATCATCAAGAACTTAACAGAAGACATAGCTCAGAACCTGACCCTTTGCAATTGATTTGTCACTTGACTGTAAGCTTGCTTTAAAAATGACTTTGAGGTTGAAGAAATGATTCAGACATTTTTTGCGTCAGAGAACTCTATTAAGTGTCAGCTTTCATGAACACTAGCATGAGGGTGCAGATCACACTTCAGGTCATGAATTCTTAAATAGTTAAGCAGATGATTTAAAATGATGCTGATAGAAAACATCATTCAAAGACTGATCACTCATCTTTGTGAGATCAATGTCTTGTTGCATCAATCTAGCTTGACTTATGATAAGATCTTTTCCTTACAAATTTTCACTTACACATGAGCTGACACCCTGCTGCTTCTCTGCATCAACATCTGTTGATCAATTAAATGCTTCAAGCACTCACTCTCATGAATGCTGAAACTTTGATGCTATTATTCTAGCATAACAAATGTGGGTCTGCTTAAAGAGGGCTGATGTTCAAGAAAGCAGCTCAGCTGCTTCATCTTCTTGCATGTCAGTGCACAGAAACAGTGAGAACAAGCAGAAGTCTCATACTTTTTCTTGTTGACCTGATGTCAATTTTTAATGATCGTCATACAATATTCATTATCTGTGTCTGCTGTTGACAAAGCTCAATTATCTGCAAGCACTCTTTATCTATTTCTTGATTAAAGATGTAGTGTCATCATCATCAAACTACCCTTTCAGTATGTGTCGCATTTCAGCCTCTGCATTCTTGAATTTTTAAAAGAGAATGTGTCAGTGAGAGTGGCTGACCATCTTCAATCATTCTTGACTCAGAGTAGATTGTGATAATCTGAACAGACTTAAGGGTCCATTTGCAAATCCCATCTCTAAACTCTATATGTGAGAGTTAAAGAGAGGCTTCTGCTGAAAGGAATGAGGATGATTGCTCTTAAGATTGAAAGCAGAATAACTCATTGTCTTTACACTTATATCTTTTGCTGAATCTCAGCATTGACTTTCTCAAATCATTCTCTTGTGTGCATGTATACATAATTGATGATGAGTATCAGCAACAGCATCATTATTGCATCAGAAGATAACATCACTCAACAAGAATGAATCACTCAGTCATTAAAGAGAGAAACTTAAGATATCATCTTAAGTTGTGACATCATTATGATTCTTTGTTCTTGATTGATTCTGTGCCTTAATGTACCTGTCTTTACTGACAGTCACTTTCAGCTTTTTTGAAGAAAGCTTTATCTGACCGCTGTCATGAGTTAAACTTATACTAAGGTCTTATGATCTAGTTGCTTACTAAGACCCTAAGATTAAAGCACATTATCTTTTTGCTTCTGTATGAAGCTTTTCTTTTTCTCTTCATAGTATTCTTCTTGTATTTAGAAATTATCAATTGAGCATCAGTCTCATTGCGAACCTGTAACATTAAAATACTATTCTCATTTAAATCTGATCTATGCTAAAGATCTTGCTGTACAATTGTTGAAATCAGTGCAGAATGAGCGCAGAAACCTCTATGACAGATGAAGTAAAGATTGTTGCTGAGAAGATTCCTTCTTGAGCGCAAATATTTATGACAGAACTACACAGCATGAAGAATCATACAGAAGAGAACATGCAAAACATGAAGGCTTGTACAGATCTTCTTTACATCTTTGTGATGAATTGAGACAATCTCACATTGACTACACTCATAAATACAGCTATTTTAACATCAGCTGTTGCAGCATCACCTTCTTCTCAAGAATCAGTCAATTGTACAAACAGTCTCACTCTAAAGCAGCTCATTGCAGCAATAAGTGTGAATCAGCATTCAAAACAGTGTCTTTCTGATTCACTCAGATTTGAAGAAAAAAGAGTGAAATTCAGATCTTGACTACAACAAATTGTTGTTAAATTGAATGTGAACATGTCAGACAACAATGTCAGTGTGCAGTTCTGATACTCACACAGTCAGCTTGAAGAATTGACTTTAAGTCAGGTCACACCTTGAATTGTGACTTGTATCAAGTCAAATGAAGTTTTAAACTGTATGATCATTGAGAAGCTGATCAATCAGCTTCAGCACACATACAATGACTCAGAATTGAAGAAGAAAGTGACTCATACCTTAAAAGCTTTAAAACAGATAGAAAAATCATTTGCTAAACATCTGACTACCTTTGAACAAACACTGTTGAAAGCAAAAGACTTAAAATGAGATGATGCTGTCAAAAAAACATTTCTTAATAACAATCTCAACACAACACTCATGTGAGCTCTGATTGTCATCTTAATTTCTGTGTTGTATGATGAGTACAGTATCTTGCTACAGCAGGTCAGTCACAACTTAAACTCAATTCAGAAGACTGTTACTCAAGAGCATTGTATGACAACAACTATAATTACACAACAGTCTCACACAGACAACATGAACTGAGAACTCATTGAGCACATCATTGTTGCAGCTACAGAAACTGAAGAGAGACACAGAGCACAATGAGTGTAAGAAAAGAAAGTAATGAATCATCATACAAAACAACTATACATGCACTGCAAAGACAATGATCACTTCATTAAGAACTGCAAACTTCTGTCTGCTGTATGATCTTGTGTCATCAATGTTGCTGCTGCTGAGACTGTGAAGAAGACAACAGAAGAAAAGAAGAACTTGAAAAAAGAGTAGCTTTTAGCAGAAGTTGCAGCTGAAAGCATACAAAGTGTGATAAAAACTGAAAGAAGTTTGAGAAACAGATGAACAGTGCTCTCTTCACTATGTCAACATTAATCAATAAGAAGTCATATGCACATACCTTATACAACACAGGATGTCTGTTCTATGAAATGATCACTTCTTGCTTTGCTAAAAATCACAATCTACAGTGCATGAAGATAAGACCTCATATGATTACAGAATTTGATGAACCTTCAGGTTCATCAGTAGATGAAGTAGCTGTCATACAAATTGATATTAACAGACATCAGAAGTCAAGAACATTCTTTTATATTGTCTTTAAGTTAGCATTCTATGACCTTATACTAGGTCTATCATGAATGAAGCAGAATGAGGTCATATTTGTCATGAGTTTGCAATGAGACTGATGCTCAATTGATAATTTCTAAATACAAGAAGAATACTATGAAGAGAAAAAGAAGAGCTTCATACAGAAGCAAAAAGATAATGTGCTTTAGTCTTAGGGTCTTAATAAGCAACTAGATCATAAGACCTTAGTATGAGTTCAACCTATGACATCACCTCTTTCTTTCTCTTCAAGGTTGTGCTTTAAGTCTCTGAAAAGGTTGTTGTATGATTGTCAATGTCTGTTGACACATGTTTGCCTACTTTGAACAGGTAAGATTAGCAGATGAAAATTTTTCATTGCTTGCGTGATTTTCTTCAACAATTCACTCAAGTTTATCTGTCAGTGAAGTGAGTTATAAACTCCTCACCTCATGTACAACTTCTTTTTTTCTTTCTTTTACAACTTCTTCACTCACAACTTTTGTATGTGAAACCTCTTTTGATTGAATATGTCAGCACTGACTCTCATACAACAAGCTCAGCAGCAACAACATCAACAACAACAATGTAAATGTTGTACAGATATGTATCTCAAAGCTGACAGCTCACAGGGTTCTCATTCTTTACAATGCATATGTTGTTGCTCTCACCCTTGTGAGTGTTGATGTCAATTCAGTTCTCTTTGTTGATCAGCAACAGCTCACTCAGTACACTCACTCTTCTCAGACAAGAATCATCATTATGTTGTCTGATGTGAATGTTCTGTTTGTATGACAACATATCACATCAAATCAAATAAGAATTCATTGTCTGTTGTACATCAATGTGATTCTGATTCAGAGTCAAAGTGTGTTGATTTCTGTCAGTTGTACCAGCTGTCAGACACATGATATGACACTCTTTTTGAAATGTTGTCATACATCAGAACATTTCAATGAGTGTTGCAGTAACTGCAAGTGACATGATCACACATGTCACTGTTCTGTATGCAACAATGATGTTCTCATTGTCATCTCAGACAATGAGAACAATGACAATGTCAATGAGAATGAGCATGCTGCTCAGTCAAGAAGAATCACATTAATGCTGTCACTGATGAGAGCAGTCATCATCTATGTTGTCTCTTAAATACATGTGACTCTTCTTTCTTCTTTGCGCTGTGCTTGTTTAGTCATACAGGCTGTGTGTGACACTTATAAAGCCTAGTTATATGAGCTGTGTGTGACATTTAAGCAATGTGCCTCATCTCTTTGCGGTGCTCAAAACAAGTAGCTTTGACAAAATCAAGAAGACATCATTAGTAATTAGTATAGAAATAAATCAAATAAATTCAACACTAAATTTTGAACTTTGTATAATCCTCTGAACTCATGAAGAACCTCAATCTTCTTGTGTATGGTTAAGATTTAGTCAACTCAGGTTGCATTAACTCTCACTGATTTAACATCACTGTGTCTTTCAGAGTGAACGCTGATTCTCATGTGAATTGAGTATAATTGACTCATTTTGTCAA
>JAABUP010006019.1_pt1 | contig 17777 bp, 24 predicted proteins | sample 5559201 | NCBI WGS metagenome assembly JAABUP01 (sample SAMN10711887, study PRJNA513373) | rock metagenome | isolation source: Antarctica rocks | place: Antarctica
AATGCCTTCACCCAGCTCTGTGATCCAAGGCTGTGAGGCCGCACCAACCCGTGCATTAAGATCTCCAGCTAGGAGGACATGCCCTTCTGAGCTGAGCTGTGCTGCCAAAGCTGCCCAAAACTGCCAAAGCTTCTAAACAACTTCTACGTCCATGACGACGTACAGGGCTTCAAGACGATTGAACCATTTACCACTCTCAGATCAACCCGCGATGCCCTGAGCGATGCCGCGGTTGAGCCTCGAAGGACACTACAAGGCAGACAGCCGTCTGAAAGGCGATATCAACCGTCTTGGTTGCAACAGGTATTTTGAGAGCCTGAAGCTCCTCACTCTAAGTGCATGTCAGCGAGTTGCAAAACCGTAAAGGTCGTCCTCTTAGGTGAAGGTAAGAACATTTGGCAATCGCAGTGGTATGCAAACATGGAGCTACAATGAAAGACATATAAAATTCTGTAATTGACAGATCTGCCAGTGCAGGACGTGTTGGCAAGACTTCTTTGGCCCTGCGGTTTGTGCACAACACCTTCAACCACAGTCAACAAGCCTCTTTGCAAGCCTCATTTTTGACCAAGCAGATCACTGCTGGCAACCAGCAGGTGTGCTGCGACGTGTGACACTGTCCATGTACCTTTTGTCAAGCACCAGCTGGTTCCGCTACTAAGCGATTTTGCAGCCTGGCTGCCAGCATGCGTGATGGCTGACAGCAGCGTGCGCCTGTTCAGGTAGAGCTAGCCATCTGGGACACAGCAGGGCAAGAGCGTTTTCATGCTTTAGGTCCTATATACTACCGTGATGCACAGGCAGCTTTGCTTGTCTATGACATCACTGATGCAGACAGCTTCACTCGTGTGCAGACATGGGTGCAAGAGTTGAGACAAATGGTGGGCCATCAGGCATCTTGCAAGCTCATGACACATGTCAGCCCTCGCTCGCCAGTTACTCAGCTTGCATATTTGCCTGTCCCTGCAGCTCAACTGCAATCACTCTCCTTGTTTGCATCACCAGAAAAACAGCAGCGGTGTGCTGGTTGACGTCAATTCAGAACAAATCCTTTTGCATGGTCTTTGTCTTTGGTCAGAGGGTCTGGTCTGAGGACTGGATCCTCAACAATGCAAACTGCAAATTGCAAATGAGCTCAAGTGTACAATATGGCAGCTCAAGTCAGTCTCCTGTTCTGCTGGTTCCCATGGACAACAGACCCTACAGTTGCAGGCCAGGTCAATTTCCTGCGAGTTGCATACAGCCAGACTGGCTGTTTGGGTCCCGACCAAACACTATCAAATGTGTGGTGTGCCATACATGACCTGTAGGTTGGGCCTGCCATTGCCATAGCGATTGCAGCTAACAAGCAAGATCTACAGACGATGCAGACGGTATCAGCACAGGAGTCAGAAGCCTATGCAGCCTCCATACATGCTTTGCATGTGGGTACATCTGCCAAGACAGGGGTGGGGTTGCAAGACATTTTCCAGGCAATAGCAGACCAAGTTGTAGCCAAGAGCCCAGAACAAGGTATTGTGTTCTCCCTTCACAAGCCATCAGATTATGTGTTTGCCTCTGCATTCATGCACAGCATATGCTCAGGAAAGATGTTCAAACACGTCACAACCAGCTGAACCTTCTGACCCTTACTTCAGACATGATGGTGGGCTGGTCAAAACATTCCTTCCTAACAAGACCATTGTTTTTGTCATCCCTCAGTGTGTAGCCACAAATGAAGTTGTATCAGTGGTGCAAAGGCAAGCTGTTGCGTGCAGGAGCAGCCCAGCAAAGGCCAGCTGGCAGACTGGTGGTCATTGGTGACAATGGGGTTGCCCCTCAGTCCAGCGCAAAGAGCAGTGCATGCTGCTAGTTTCAACCCTGGCTATGTTTCTCTTGAACATGACACTCACTCCCCGTCCGGCTGAACCTGGATACAGTACACAAACCATTGCATGCAGCATCCATGAAGATGCATGCTGCCATCAGCTGACAGAACAAGCTCGTCGTCGTAGAATTCAAGGACATCCGTGACCACGTAAATGAGCTTCTGCAAGTCAACCCATGATGTGGTGCCCACCAGTCAAAACACTTGCTGGCGAACTAAGGCAGTGCATATTCACAAATATAGTACAGTGACTTTGGTACAAAAACAGTACACTGCTCTTTGTGGATCTGAGATCCGAGCTTTCAAGGAAATTTACACTGCATCCTATCATCCCATCATTTGTTAATTTATGGTGTCTTATCATATAGCAAGCATGTCCAAGAGCTGCACATGGTCTGAGGCACTCATGGGGGATTGACTGATCAGGGCGTGTCATGTGATGACCCCTGGAGTGTGCTTTAGTGGTCATAAAACGCTATAGCAAAGCAGTTTTGTAGCAACTGACCATATTGGGGCCACTTGCCTCATGATCAGCACTGCTGCTTTGCCTGTGCACTGGTCATGCGACCAGTCACTGGTGGTGTTTCTGGCTGCAGTTGACAGCTGCTGCCTTGCCCGAGAGTCAACTGTGGCAGGTGATTGTGTCACGACATATTTGGTCCCTGATACAAGGTACAGATCAGCACCAAATTGGGTTGAATCCAGTGGCTTGGATCTGTGTGCTCTATGTGGGTAATCAATAGGTATGCCAGCGCGTGGGTCATGTCGGATTTTGCCTGAGTCCATGTGGGTCTCCTATCAGCAGCCCTTACTTAGGGTCTACTTGTCGTGTGACTAACATAGCTGACATTCTCTGACAATACTCTTCTGCTAGGCTTGCTTGCAAGGCACTCTCTTGCAACGCGCAAGTCAATCTGCACAAATTTGCATCCAATGCCATCTGCTGGCAGCAGCAAATTGATATGGCCATACAGTGTCATTGCAAAAATTGGTGTGCAGCATGCAACAGAGCTATGCATACATTAGAAAGTGCAAGCAATCATTGACAGTCTGATGCGTATTGCCAGAAGCATGACCTCCAGCTGACAAGGCCTTATGGCTGCTTTTGCTGGCTCTGCCTCCATTCCCGCTTTTGCTTGGCCTGAACTGCAAGGGCATCCTCTAGCTGCCCCTTCTCATGCTGAGTACAATCCAGCTTATGCTTCCAGAGCAGGGTCGCAGACCCTGCAGGTCATAATAAGTCATACCAGCGTTGTTCACTTGGTAACATCTTGAGCAAATCAGCATGACGTCATTGCGTAACTCTTGATCTGGGTTGTTGCCTCCGAGGTTGTCTAGCATTTGGCCTGGAGCAGCAGCTTCTGCTGATGCCAGGTCAGGATGTGCAAGTGGCGCCAAGCCTGTCGTTCATGTCCAATTGAAACTACTCACTGCAGCTTCTGGCCCGCCATGTCCAACCCCAATTCTGTATTTCACATGACGCTCTCCATTTGGTGTCTGCAACAATGCATGGCTGCCGACTGCTAGCACATTTGGGGCAGGTGATGCTGAAAAGTACAAGCTAACTTGGGATGTGTGCCCATACATCACATGTGTTTCTACTATTCAAACTTTGGCTTCAAGCCTACCTGTTGCCTCAAGCTTGCATACCACCTCTGTTGCCTTCTGTCTCACTCTCATCACCTCGTCTTCAGCAGAATGCTGACCTTTCCGGGCTGCCTCTAAGCGGCTGTGAGTTGTCCTAAATACACAGAGTCAGGATGTCATCCAAAGCTGGTAGATTTTGCAGGCACCACACATGTCAGGTCAGATTGCACTAGCAGTAAACAGACACAGGGTGAGCACTTTACAGTGCTAAACGTAGGACAGCACTGCAATTGCATCATTTCAGCATACTTTGCGCTGTGAGCTGCTGATGAGTGATCCTGTCTTACTGTGGATAGACAGGTGTGTGACAAAGCATTGTTCTGATTGCCTGGCCACCAGCTCAAGCAAACTCTACCTTGACCTGACAGGCATGCCGAGAATCTGACTGCTGCTTGGCAGACCGAAGGCTGCTGATATGCACAAGGGCATCCTGCAAGTCCTTCTTGGCAGCAATTCTCTCTGGCTCTGAAGCCTGCAGTGAGTCGTGCATGCATGTCAAGCAGTGCAACTTGCATTGTTGAAACTGTCTTTGCATACACCCAAAAAGAGATTGCAGCTGTGAAGAATCTGTAAGCGTAGCTTTCAGCGCTGACAGGAGCAAAGACCAGCCTAATTGTCCATGCCAGCTCAGGGAAAGACAGCTGCCAATGAGCTGGCATGCAACAATGTGCATCACTGATGCCACATGACGTTGAGTTGGGCATGTACTGGTCCATGCAGCAAGTACTGGTCCATGCAGCAAGCAGGTATAAGGCTTAGTTTCAGTGCTACTGCTGCTGATATGTGGCACACATGTATGAATGTATTAGTGGCGGCCACACAAGGCAAATCAGTGACATGTGGGCATAGCCTGCAATGGCAGGACCCATGTCCATGACAATGGCTTGGGCAGTGGTGCAGCTTGCCTGACAGGCTCACCCGTAGTTGCTGTCTCAAAGACTACATACAGGACTTCTGACAGTGCAGGCTGCGCTTGTGTTGCAATACAGATGTTCTGCCTGCTCCAACTGCAGATGTAGAAAAGCTGGCTCAGACACAATAATCTTCCTGCGCAGCTGGGTAACAGTATCACAAGCAGCGACTGGTAAAGTTTTACATGACATGTTGCATGCAGGGCTGCTTTGCATGATGGTTTGTGGCTTGCAATCTGGTGAGCCGCAATGCTTCCGACCTTGGACTGGAAACTAGCCAGGATGGCTGCATCCTGCTCAGAATGAAGCCTCTGCTGCCGCTGTTGCTCCTGTAGATCTGACCATAGCTGCCAATTGATGCCGCTGATCAGCCAATAAGCGCGCATCAGCTCTTGCCTGGTTCTCTAGTGTCACCTGTGAAATTATGATACACCGACAGTGCCGGTAGCTGGCAGCTTGCTAGCTAAACAGGCTGTGTTGTGGATGCCAAACTGATGTCCGCAAAAGATATGGTGCAAAGTACAGGTGTTTCAGGGCTTGTGAATAGTATCTTTGCTTGGGCAGCTGTTTGCAACGGCCTTTCAGCATCGTCTAGCTGTACGCAGGTAGCCAGATACTGATCTGCTACTTCGCAGTGTTCCAGCTGGCTCTGAATTTGAGCCTGGTGGTCAAGAGCATCTTGCAAACCTGACGAAGCTTTTCGATACCTGATGCGCCAGATTGAGTCGCCTTTGACGGACAGAACAAGCGACACAAAATGCTGCTTCTTGACTGATCGAAATTGAGGTGCAGGCAGGAGCAAGCATGCATGCTGCGCACTTTGCGAGAAGTGCTCCTTCTGCATTTGGTTTTATAGCCGCACAGCTCAGCAGACCTGTAAGCGCTGCCGACGCCAGGCACATCAGTTACTGATCAGTAGACGTTGAGCAGCATGCGTGTCATGACGCAGGCTTTCTGGCCATATAGGTCTGCGCGCGATCTGTGCAATGGACGTGTTTTGTCCCCGATGCATGTTGCGATGAAATGTCGCGCTGGTCCCTCAGCGGCTGTGCAGCCGCAGCCGTAACGCACGTAACGCACACGCGCATTCAACCTGCTGTGTTTACCCTCTCACATATCAAAGCATCAAAGCAAATCACATTAGCAACACAAACTCGACTGGTCCGGTCCTCGGGACCACTTACCATACACTAAGCAGGCGACAACCAGCTATTGTTCTGCCGCCAGATCTCCTTTCCTTAGATGCTGATCACTAGTCCTGCCAGACCCCGCGTGCTGCGCGGGGTGCTGTGTCCATATTGCACTTTTAAACGCTAGCATGATGTGCGTATAATTGGACGCGTATGCATATGCAGTCTTATGCCGGCAGCTACACCACTTTCAAGCCGTCCGGAGTGGCCATGGTGTGAAGGACGAAGGTCAGCGGTGTCGTCGTCAATGGTCTTGCTTCCATGCTGATCAGGGTATATGTGCTTTTACGCTTGATGTGTCACTCACTATCGGATGCGGGTATGCAGGCGATGAACTCCACGGCATGTATGCCAACGTAGCCGCAAAACAGTCTGCCCGAGTCTATACACCTTCAAGTTATCACGAACTATGTCTCAGCAATCCCCGGCATGGTTCGGACATCAGCTTCACCAGCATCAGACTGAAGCCGGCCCAGTACAGTCATCACATCTCTCCCATGTCCTGCAGCACAGCATGCTCCTGCCCAAACCACCCACAACCAGTTCCCGAGTCAGGCTCAGTGGTCCAGGCCTACCAAGCCATCAGTGGTTCTCTTCATACCAGACTGGCAGTCAAACTGTGCCCTCTGCTGACAAGCTGCAGCATTCGCAGCCAGCTCACACCCTTCCTTCAAGCAGCATGACAAAGGAGACTGTACAAGCTGGTCTGCCCTCCCCGCGATCCATTCCAAATGCTGTGCAACATGCTGCGTCGCACGCTGTCAGCCCTGCAACTGTCAAGCCAGTGTCACACATCATGTCACATGACACGCTGCCAGGGCCTGCCCTGCAACCTTGCAGTCCCTGGAGGCGCACTGCATCACAGGCAGACACAGCTACTGTTGTCCCTTCAAGTCCAGCTGCTTCTGTAATCATTGCTGTAGACAGGCAACAGCCAAGGCTTGCAGCAGCACTAGGTTTCCCTGAATCCACTGATTTTGATGCAGATCCAGTTTCAGTCAATGAACAACCACACACAGGTGATCATGCTGCCGTGGTGAGAACTTCTCAGTGAGCATAGTGCAGTGCAATAGCTTCTGCAACAGAGGCAGCCCTTTTGTTGTGAGATTTATCCTGCCACAACTTCATGTCAAACACCAACTTGCTTACTGCTTTACCTTTCACCTTGGGTTTCTGGGCTGTGTGATGTCCTGTCACATTTACTTCAAAATCAGGAGAAATGCAGCACTTTAGCTGCAGATGTGAGCATTGTCTCTTGCAGCAGGGTCTTGAAGAGGTGCCTACTGCAGGTGAAGGGGACAACAACCAATGTAATCATACTGCACCACCGCATCAAGCCTCTGCAGCACAGCTGCCATCAGTGGCAGATGCTGCAGACCGTGTGCCTGAGCAGGTCGCCAAGCCCAGTCTGATCAATGCAGAAGGTGCCAGACTGAGGTCAAGCTCCTCCAAGCATCACAGGTAACCTGCTGGATACTTTGTAGTCTTCACTGTGTGCGTGATGCAATGCCTGTCTCTGCTGTACATCGCGCTTCTCAAAACCGTTACCTTGTGCTAGCCTAGTTGTTCCCACCAGACGAGTGGGAAGATCATTCTGATATCACTCAGATCTTTACTGCCCTTGAAGCCAAGGATACTGACCAGGCTGTATATGTTTCATGTACAAGTCTGGATAGTTTTATGAACTCGCACTCTGCAGCAAAGCACTACTGTAGATAAAGCACATATTCGTTTTGACTGCGCTCAGGCCAAGAACGCACGCCAAAAGGCAGATCAGGGCAGCAGGTAACAAACAGGCAGGCGAGAGCCCAAAGTACATGCTTGTCATGCGCAACTTGAACAAGCGCCAGTACAGACGTAAGCTCCCATGCTTTACAAACTCAATCATGGCGATACATCAGTGCATGTCTGGCTGAGCTGTGCTACCCTGTCACGTTTCTGCAAGTCATTTGCAGACGTGTCAACATGTGTGGGTAGGCTCAAGTGCTGTGTGCATAACAGGAAGTCATTGAATAGCAGCACCAGTGCAATCTGCAGTGATACTATGTCCTTGTGTTAGCAACTTTGCATCCCATCCTGTCAAGCCGGCATCAGCAACATCATTGCAAATATGCTGCTGGCACTTGACAATCTACTCAAGCTTTGTGTTTCATGTATGTTCATGTGTTCATGTTTTGAGGCGCCAGATGATCAGGCAAATGGTCTGGGCAGTCATTCATGTGTGCTTCATCCATGGTGATTCTCTTGTGGAATATCAACTCTGTGCTGTGAGTGACATGCGCTTCCGCCCTGGTCATTCTGTCATGGAAGATGAACTCTGTGCTGTGAGCAACATGCGGTTTGGCCATAGTCATTCTCTTATGGAACATCAACCCCATGCTGTGCGTGAGATGCAGAGCTTCAAGGCAGGTTGAGGCGCAAGGGAGTGAAGGTGAACAACTGGGATCACCTCATGTCCTGGCTATCCCCGGCCCAGAGGGGATCTCACACCCCCTGGTGGACCTTCATCTTCACTGCTGCCCTGCTGGTCATCTTCTTCTTCATGGCAGGTGAGCCCATGTGACCCACTCCTGATGGCTATTCTACAGTACTGGCGACCTTCTTTTTCATCCTGGTTATGGTTTTGTCAGAGAGGCAAGCACTGTAGGACACGGTGGTATTGCTTTTCCAACCTCCTGACTGTCTTATTCTACATCACAGGTGAGCTCATGTTCACCCTGCTGACTTTGCCTAAGCTGATGCACATGTCTTCTTGTGTCGGAGTAGCCTGAATTCACAAATCTAAGCGCCATAGCTCTGCACAGATAAGGGTCTCCATTGCCCTCCGGCCATCATCTTCTTCCTCATGGAAGGCGAGCCAATCTCTGGCTTGTTGACGTCAGCCCCATAAGCAACACCCCTCTTGTACATAACAGCATTGCATTGCGGACTGGCTGGCTGCATCTTGTCTGCGTTGATCAAGCTCAGTTGATCTATCCTGAGTTCCTCCTTTGATGTGAGCACATGTGGTGTGCACCGTTCTGCCCTGCTGTGCAGTTTGCCTATTCTGTGTATACCGCTTGTCCTGAATGCTTGCTCCCTTCTTGTACGCCTTGTCCTCTGTCCTGTGACCCGATTTCAAATGCAGGATGCTTGCTGCTCATGCATGTTACTACAGCAATGACACAAGTTGTGCCAGTCACAGCTGACAAATGGGTTATGCAGGGAGTTATGGGATGTGTTTGGCCTCGCAAAGTGGACTGGTGTCGACCGTGTCTAACACTGCTGGAGTCACTCAGTATGACAACATCGAGATGCAGACTAGGGCTGCTGCTCCAAGTGCTAGCGCTCAGGGCAGCATGATGCCAGGCAGTGCCCTCAGCCCTGAAGCAGTTATGTATGCGTTCAGTCGTTCATGCATACCTTCAAAACTTGACTCCCTTGAGGATCAGATATGTGTAGTGCTGAGCAGCTCCCTACATAGGGTCCTGCTTTGGCAGCTAGCATACCAGACGTAGCAGGCACAAACACAGCTTAGTCACCCTGACAGAAAGGGTATTTTTTCCATCTGGGTCTGAAATGTAGGTGTTATGTGTCTTAGATAAGTTTCAAGAAGCAACATGCCGCTCTCCAAAGTACGCAGAGTACCTTGCGGTGCTGAGAAGGGGGGTCCAGCGTGACACACCTGTTGTACAATGCTGTAGACATGCACGCCGTGTAGCAAGCCAGTTGCACATCTCCACATGTGCTTGTGCAGGCGAGGTGATGTTGACAGACTACAGCCTCTCGACCAACACTGACATCACAGCTGAAGAAGTGGAGGAGTGGATGCGAAGCGGACCAAGCAGCATGACTAAGTGGGTGTCATGGCAGGCTGACTGGAGGCTGTTTGACTTTGACTTTCTGCTGGAGTGGGGGGGCCGTTATGGGCCTGCCCTGCACCAGGGCCAGTGGTGGCGCTGGTTGACCTGGGGTACAGATCCTCTTCTTGTTCTTCCTCATCCGGTCACTACTGCTTGGGTTGATCTTCATGAAAAGCTGCTGCTCCTCTCTTCATCTTCTTCTGCCCGCTCCTCTTTCCATCTTCTTCTGCCTGTTCCTCTTTTATCTTTGTAGTCTTTCTGCTTCTGGTCCCTTTGTCTCATCCTCTGCTGTTTGTTTATCTTCTCTTGTCCATCTTCTTCTTGTTGTACACCTGGGTCCTTTGGGTAGGCAAGCCACAGCAAATGCACCACAAACACAGCGGCTGTCTGTTTGTCATGCCGTCTGACACAGTTTTATCCACTGACTGCTTGCACTGTTGATCCCACCTCCACCACCACCTTCACTGCTTCAACACCATTACACCACCACCTGCACCACCCCAAGACCACCTTCAACACCACCTTCACCACCACCTTCACTAGTTCAACACCACCACCTCCACCACCATCACACTCCCTTTCTCTTCTGTTTGCCACAGCAGCAAAGCCAATGGGACCAGCCCAACTTTTCCAACAAAGGTTCTTCACAGTTGGTCTTGATGCTGTTGTTGATAGACATGTCAGCAGGGTGTATGACGCACAAGCTGCAATTTGCTTGTGGAGATGCCTATGGTATCATGGCTTAGCCAGATTGAGTCTGTCATTGAGGCCGCCCTGCAATGCGGCTTCCAGCACATAGTGTCCAGCATGCTGATATTTCTAACACTGGCTTGATGATCTGAGCATGCTTCCGGCACACAGCCCACACCAGCATTCTTTGCAATGGAGTTGTCAATGTGCAACCGTGTTGTGTGATTGCTGTGCGTGAGGATCTCTGCATATGGTCCCTTGTAACACGTTGGTGTGGCGCACTGGCCTTGCCTTGCGACATGCATATGTGATGCACGACGCACTGTACTGTGTGCAACCTGTCCATCCCTGTAGTCCTTTTGTTGCAACGCAGTGTTTGTGCATGAGGGCTTTTGGGGAGTTTGGCAGCAAACGGCTGGATGTTTGAGCATTTTGACCATACAGTTCTGCATACAATGCAACCTGTCGTTGCAAGAGCTTCTGACGCATGCATGCAAACAAACAAACAAGCAGCATGTCATCCTGTTGCAATGCAGTGTTTGTGCATGAGGGCTTCCAGCACATGGTGTCCAATGTGCTGGTGTGGCTAGCACTGGCCCTGCCATTGGAGCATGCCTATGGCACATTGCGCATCCTGGCTGTCTGGCTCATCTCAGCTCTCGGCTCAGCGTTCTTCTCTGCAGCGTTCGAGGATAGCTGCACCTTGGTATGTTCTGAACTATGCCCTGCTCACCACCCCTTCTGTTTAGTTGAGCATCCCACCAACATGGCAGTTCTACAGCGCTGCCTGTGACAGCCGCTGCTTGCAGCTGTCTGTTGTATGAACCCACATGCTCATCAAAATGGTATGCAAGACAGTAAGCAAGACAATATGCTCTGCAAACTTATAGTGTTGTTTGCAGACAATGAGCTTGACCTTGGCCAAATTTATCTGACACCAATCAATTTCATCTGCTTTCAGACCAACGACTAAGCTGATCTGACATCTGTACCTGTCGTCATGACTACTGTAAGTGTAGTTGTTTGTGGGGTAGGTGGTGGGGTGCAGTGGGGCCGTGTTTGGGTTCATGGGGCTGTATGTGGCAGACATGGTGCTCAATTTCAAAAGCCTCAGCTTTCCCTGGCTGCGTCTGATCTGGATTGGCGCCACTTTGGCGTACTTTCTGGTGGCCTCCATCACCCAGGTCAGCTTCATCTCTGGCATCAGTACTCGAAACTATCCAAGCAGTGTTCAATCCTGACAGGTAAGCTGCTGCAGCTGCTTGTGTTCAGACAAAGTTGGACACGACAGTCACAGATTGACATATGCACGAGACTGTGCATGCGCTCCTGTGTGTCACCAGAATGAAGCAGCTGGTAAAGGCTCTGGTGTCACTCCTGTGGACAGCGTGCACTGTTGTTTCCAGCTTGCATGGTAGAATGTCATGTGAGCTGATGCTTTGTTATCTGGTCTGTGTTCAGGGTAGCTATGTCTCTTATTGGGCACATTTGGGGGGATTTGTGTGCGGCCTCTTCCCGTCCTTCTTCTTCCTGCCCAATCTCAAGGACAAAAGGTATGACAATGCAACATGATGGCATGCGCATGACAGATGTCAACATGTAAGGCCTGTCTGTTACTCTGAAGCTGATGCAGTATAGAGGTCATTGAGATTCCTGCAGGTGAAACTTTTCACATCTGAAGATCATGGTCAAGGCCAAATGCACATAGACATTGTTGACAGATGCCTGCTTGTTCTCTGCTCTCTTCCTATCGTTGCCTGTGACACAAGTGTATGATTTTTGGTACCTTTGGCAACATGCTCACTCAAATCTCGTATGCAGCATGGCATGACATACACTCTTGCAGATACCATGTTTTGCAAGCAATTACATCACAAGCAGTCATGCAGCTGCATCTTTGTGCATCACACTGCCGTTGTGAATGACCCTCACCTATGTACCTTTGTTTCCATCCCTGTAGACACCAAGTCGTACCTTTGTTTCCATCCCTGTAGACAGCAAGTACTTCATGCAGCAGCGCACTGCTGCATATAGGTGGCAGGCTGCCAGCAAGCTGGCCAACAGGCTAGGCTTGCTGTCAAGGAACTCAGGCAAACGAGTGTCACAGAAACAGCGCAAGCGCCCTGAAGTGGGCATCAGCCATAGCATACGTAAGGTGTCCAGCCGGCTGCATAGACACAGGCACAGCGAGTCCCTCATGACATCATACCTGCGCATGCAAGCTGCCACAGCTGAGGCAGAGGTTGCAACAGGCAAGCAGCGGAGCAGAGAGTCTGTCGGCAAGCATGCCATTGCTGTGACAGAAGTGGCCGTGGGCAGACAGACGGACAGACAGCCTGATGGACATGTGCAAGAGGAACTCTTTGATGATGGTCGCAGTGTGCAGGTTTCTGGATACAGTCAAGCCAGCCAGTTTGCAGGACAGCGTGATAGGCATCCAGCGTCAAGGCTGGGAACACAAAGAGGGGCGGCAGGTGAGGTTCAGCGCCAGCAAGAATCTGTTTCTGCCAGCTGAAATGTCATTAGACCAAAGCTGCAGCATTGTGTATTGAGATGCTGAAATGCCCAGTCTGAGTTGTATTGATCAGTAAGCTTTGTAGTGTCTGCCCGACTAGCACACCACACTGAAGCATGGCTCATGCCGTGTCTGAACTGTGCTTTGTGTAGAGAATTGAGAGAGGTGACAATCAGCAAAGACCCATTGCCTGACATGCAGGCATGAGAAGCAAACCATCCCTGCATCAGAGCAGTTCTTGCTTGTTCTAAAAGTTGCTGCTGCAGCAGTGTGATTTTGCTGACACATGCAGGGCAAGCAGATGACACCAGAGGAAATCGTCAGCCCTGTTCAGATTTCAAGCTTGGGTACTACTTCAGGGGGATAGCCAGGCAGGAAGAGAAGCTGCAGGCCAAAGCAGATGCACAGCAACGCAGAAACCAGAGCAAAACAGGCAATGGCAGTGCTCCTGCTGCTCCTGCTGCTGATTTGCAGACCAACAGTTCTATCCAGTTCACACCGCTGCTGGAAAAAGCCAGGTTGAACAAGCTGAGGAAGCAACGTAAGCAAAACAGGGCAACATGCAGGCAGCACCGGTCACAGTGCTGTGGCATTCCTCTGCACCTGGTGGTGGTTGTCTGCATGAGTGTAGGTGCTACAGCAGTCCTAGGAGTGTTTGTGGCTCTGCCGTTGTACTTGTACCTTGACAGGTTCCCGCACATGGAATGCTAGGCAGTTGGCAGGTGGATAGCTCAGTAGAGTCTTTGGATTTTGGGGCAGTATATTTGCATCATGTGATTGTTGGTAGACAGCCGTAGAGTAGTGTAGGTAGTTGAGGTGAAGGTCCAGAGTGCTGAAGTGCTTGCGTAAAATGGACATGGGCACAGGACCATAGTGTGAGCTAAGAGATTGTGTGCACTGCTGGGTGAACCCGTTGGAGTCCATGGTAGGGTAACATTTGCTGCACATTTGCTACTGTAGCATTGCATCAATTTGGTCTTGCCAGAACCTATTGCATGGCACATTATGATCCCCTGAGCTTGCCCCTGACAAGCTCACCTCCTTGGGCAAGCTGTCTGCAGCTGCCCACTCTAGCCAGTATGGCCAGGTACGGGCCTCGCAATGTGATGCGCATGTGGGAGGTAAAATGATACTGCCACATCACACGATAATCACAACCTCAACACATTACGTAACATATGAACAGTCAACAGTGTAGTCCTTTATGCCATCCTACATCCATCCCTGCAGGCAAAGCAAAATTCCATACTGGATGCCATTCTGCATCGCACGATGCCTCTCTTCAATGTGGTTGCAGGCGCTTATTGTTAAATTCGTCCAATTAGTCAGCCTTGCAAACCTCGCAACAGATGTGCTCGAACCAAAACCCACCTGAGGTGCCACAATGGCCAACGAAGGCAAGCTGATAAGAGCGGTGCAGCATGAGTAGATAGTGGCATATATAGACAAGGGCACACACCAATAAGGACGATATCAGCAAATGCTGACTGAGGCTTTGCAAATGAATAGCACTTGCAGCAAGCTGCAAATCTACAAGAAAGGGCATGTACCAAATATGTGTAAAGTATGCCATGTTGGCCTGAGCTTCTCTTGACAAGCTGATTATGTTGAGCAAGTTGGACGCCATAAAAACATGATCAGATGCTGATTGACCAATATACTCAGGTGCTATCAACATGTGCATGTGTTGCACTGGCTGTGTGAAGCAATGAGCAAGCATCACAGCCTTGATGTCGGCCTGGGCCATCAGTCCAAAACCAGGAGCACACACAGCCAGAAGAACCCACAGCCAGACGCGCATACAATCAAGAGCATGAACATGTAGAAACACAAACAAGTGATGCTCTCGTCTAAAACCTGTAACGAACACACATACTCCCAAAACCTGAAAGCAAAAATCCAGAATGCACACCAGCAGGGCCTAGGTATTCTTCTCAGCTGTTGCTTTGGCTCGCTCCTGCTCAAGCTTCATGCGGCGTTTTTCTACTTGTTTCTGCCTCTCATCTTGCAGGCTTTGGAATGCCCCAAATGTTGACGTACGTGGTTTACGCTGGAAAGGCCTGCCATACTTGGAGCGGATGCTGTAGGCTAGCTGGTCAATAGTAACATGCCCAGAGTTCATCTTCTCCTTCACCTCCTGTTCAGTCTGCAGCACAAGCACACATAGCATTTGACTGGTTGAGCAAAGCCTCTACCTGACAGTGTACATTGTGGGCGTCAAGGTCAAGGGGGTTGGGGGGGGGTGGGGGGTTCTTCTGGTCCACTGCTTCATTGTAACTGGACAAGCGGGCTCAATCAACCCTATGAGCTCCGTGACGGTTGATTTGAGTAATTGGTGGATGCATGTTGCATACCTTGAGAATTTCCCCAATGAGGTCATGGCAGGGGACTTGATAACCCCCCTTGGACCTTGCACTAGATGTGATCTCGTTGTCATCAGTGGCCACCAACACCTGCATGACAAAGACATTCGCCAACAGACACACATCTCCCATCAGGCGTGCAGGCCTTGCTATGCAACCAAAACCCTTATGTGTTGTGATGGGCATGTTGCTTGCATCCTCATGAAACTCACAGACATAGACATGGACATTACAACCATGGACATAGACTGACTGCTGCAGCTTGAACTGGCCTTACACAGGCATCAACAGTGGCACTGTGTACTCCTAGGCTAAGGTATACATCATGGCAGGGTGTGCATGGCAGCTTCCTCCTTTGGCAGCTAGGACCAAAGGAAATGTGGGGATACTCATACCCTTGCCCGTAAACATGCATCAAGCTATGCATGCAGTGAGCATAGACGCATGCATGCAAATGCTACAAAGTGTATGGCAGCAAAGCCGCTGATATGTTGGATGGCATGTCAGCACAGATATGATGCCAGCGACAATGTAAGCATTTATAACATGTGTGACATCAACAGCTGAGCCTTTACGCTTGCTGTTCACATTGAGAAACATCTGTGTCAAATGTCAAGGCAGGCCTCATGACAGCATTTATATTTCCAGTTTAACACAGAGAGGAGGGGGTACGTAACATCAAATGATTGTGGCCAGAGCCTTACATGGGGAATCTTGCCCTCTCGCTTGATGGTCTCAACCTCTCTCACAATCCAAGAGTCTGCTGATTGATCGCTGCAGAACACCACATCTATAGCACCTGGGATGGTTGTCCTGCAAAGACAAATCAACATGCGCTGCTGTCAGCCGACACTACAAAATCTTGATCATTGATGCATTGCAAGAGGTTGTACGAAAACGATGATCTATGAAAATGCATGCAAGAGCGCCAGCACCTCTGTACTGTGTACTACACCCTTTGAGCAGGTATCAAAGTCACAATTGTATAGAGTGCTGTATCTCCAGAGGCATCCTGGAGTCTATGACGCATGGGAGTGTCCTGGAATCTTTAATACATAGATATTTGATATTGCAAAGTACAGTACACAAACTGCATTGTAAAACATCTGGGTACTGCACACAAATGGAGAGGAGGTTGAATGCTGAATGTGCTAACCTTGTAGAGGTGCGTATGTCAACATATACAGGATCTGGCAACCGATTCATTGCATCATAGACAATCACGACTTTGATGCGGCGGCTCTGGCTGTAAGTGATCATTGCTGATTCCAAACCAGTCCTTAACTCCTCAAAGACTTGTGCAGTGGCCATAGCACTGTCAGGTTGTGATTCTTGCATGTGTTGCACATACATGTGCAACACATTGTACCCATCCACAAGAAGCATTGGCGGTCGCTCAGTGCCCTGCAAAAACAAAATCTCGATATCATTGTCCCAGTACAAGGCTTGAAGACCAAGTTCTGAAGGGGGTACAGTTGCAAAGGCGCACCATAGGGGGCTCAGAGCACTAAATGTAGAGATGATTTTGAGAGCTTGTACATTTTGCAAGATGCTTATCAAAAGAGCATAAGCAAATTTGGTGGTGTCCATAGCCATTGCAGTACACACAAAATGGGCATATGTGAGATGATCCATCTGGATGTTTTGTCAACAAGCGCAAGCACTTAGCGCCTCAAGCCTTGACATGGTCAACATCAAAAACGTGTTCACAGGCAGCATGAGTGTGCCCTTACATTCAGACCATACAGGTTCTGAAGGGAAGCCAATGGGGAATTCTTGAAGGCTTTCTGAGCTATCTCTTCGGCTTCTGCTTGCCTTTTGGCTTCCTGCGCACTCCACAGAGCGCAATCAGGCAGTGCAGTGTGTTTGACTCAGGACACGGGCAGCAGATCTGCAGCTGCATCTGCAAGGACTGTGTAGTTGTTCACGAAGGAGCAAAGTGCAGAAATCTTACTTCAGCACGCTGCTCAGGATCAAGCTTGCTCTTTCGGAATGTCTGCTTGTATGGCACCTTGTGTGTCGCTGCCTCACTAGCCTGCAGGACCAAACGAAACATAACTTTTTAGGCGTATACGGGCTTTGAGCCCGTCTCTGTTGTCAGTTCAATCATCAAGTCCTACCTTCTTGGCCTTTACAAGCCACTGTTGCTTTCTGACTGACACATTGCTGTTGCTATCTATTCGTGGCGGGGCAGAGACATGGGTAGTCTCCTGCAATCCAGCTTGGGGTTCAGGGGCATTCAGTGAGACGCATCGGCGCTGGCTGCTGGAAGCCAACCTTCGCCTGAGTTGCAGGTTCACGCTGTGGTGAGGCAGGTTTTGCGTGCTTTCTTTTGGCCTTCGACGCTTCGACGTCAACGTGGCGCGTACTCGGGCGTGTGCAGGTCTGATGCCCTCTGAGCTGCCCACAGGCTTGCGTTGCTCCCAAGTTTTGCTTCCCAAGCAGCAGTACAGGAGCTCTGCCAAGCATGCATGCAGACTGCAGGGGTATACAGTTTGCTGCCTACAGGTGCCTTGCTGAAGGCTTATGCTTGTGCATCGCAGATATATGATGGCAGAGTATGATAGCACGGGAACCACGGTTGCAGCGACAGTCAAAGAGCATTTACAGCCAAGAAATGTGAGTTTAATGCCGCTTGATCTGCCGCTTGATTTGAAGGTCTCAGACTAACCAGCACAGATGCCAATGCTGTACTTGCGAGCTTCTTGTCGCATGCGGTGACACAGTAAGCAATGCAGTCTGTGCAGCAAGC
>JAABUP010006020.1_pt1 | contig 17776 bp, 23 predicted proteins | sample 5559201 | NCBI WGS metagenome assembly JAABUP01 (sample SAMN10711887, study PRJNA513373) | rock metagenome | isolation source: Antarctica rocks | place: Antarctica
TGGGGGGATGGCATGACCCCTGAAGTCTGCTTTTTGACTTTGGGGTTGGATCATCCCCTCTGGTCTGCATTTTGGCTAGGGGGATGTGCCATTGCTCAGGCGTGCCTTTGACTTGGTGGGATGGAGTCAGGCAACTCTGCTTTTGCTACAGTTCCCTGCTATGCTGTGCAATTCAGGGGAGTACTGTTGCCTCTCATTTGCTGACTGGGTTGTGTTCTTACCGACTTGGGCTTTCTTGCTTGTGATTTGCTTGCTGCCTTGTGTGCTTGCAGGTCTTGACAGTCTTGCTGTGGTTTGCAGGGCTCATCCATCATCTCTGGCACCACAATCCTTGCTGCACTGCAACATCCCACCACAGATGTTCGCTGAACATTCAGACCAACGCTGGATGCTGAAGTGGGCTGGAGCGCATCTTTCACCCCCCAAGTCTGCATTTCTGGTCTGGGCAATGGCACCATCCCCCCAAGCTGACTCCTGACTGGGGGGCGAGTGAAATTGTGCGCTGAGTCGCCAATCGTCCATCACCTCTCACCTGCCATTGCATTGCTAAGGCTTGTTCTGTGCTTGCAACTAGTTTAATAGTGACTTGCCAAGCTAGCTATTATATGGTCAGCTTCTAATGCACAGTGTTGAGAGCTTGTACGAGCGTTCCGCACTGGCCGTGTGTAGACACACAAAAGCATACAATTACTGAACATAGTTGCATTTAGACAGAACCTGATATGACGTCCAGTGTTCTGACACCCTGCAGTGCAGCCTGACAAGCTCTTTGGGACTGTTTTGTCAATGTGCTGGCATAGCAAACATCACATGTCATCATCACTATCAGTCATGTCGAGAGCTGACTGGGCTTGTGCTGGCCCAGAGTTCTGCACTTCCTTGAGCTTCTCCTTATGGCGCTTGGCTGCACTCCTGTTTACAATCAGGCTCAGTCTGCAAACCTTCTCGGACCCCTGCTCACACACCAAATGTCACTAAGTTTCAGATGCAGCCTGGCCAGCATGCCTGAATTGAGCAGTTTGGCTTAATTTGTGGCAGCAAAGACCATCTTCAAGAGTAGGCCTGCGCAGGTCTGCATCCCTACCATTGGAATGAGTGGTTTGCACCAAAGCCTTCAAATGCCACATGCAATGGTGCAGTACATTTAACAGCCCGAAAAAAACAGACTCTGACCTGTATCAGACTCAGATTCAACTTGACAACCTCCTGTAGCAGATCACACATTGCCTCTATTGATGCCGGCGTGTTGAGACTGGACCTGCATGTGACACAATGTTGAGAATAGGCATTTATCTCTCATTGTGCATTATGCCATGAAACATAAATCTGTGAGAGGCAATACAGAGTATACACTGCTGCAAGCGATCTGAGGATCACCAAGCTTTGAAGAAGAGACCGTAGATTTAGGCACAAGTGACAGAATGGGAAGCGTTGCAACGCTCACTCAAAGAGGTGACAGCTGCTGGCATTTTTGTAAGTGACATGGCTGAGAGTCTGAGCCCACTGACTGCAGAAAGCCAATACACCATCCGGATTGCTGTCTGCAGCCCTCTGACACCAGTGAAATAGATCATCTGGAACAGGCTCTGTCTTGTCCTGCAGTGTCACAATACTTGACAATTATGGCAAAGGATGCAACATTGCAATGATGTCACACTAGAGTTGAATTGACCATGTCTGAAGTCACCTTGTAATCTGACATGACCTCTTCTACTACAGCTCCAATGATTTTGGTGCAGACTTTCAGTCGGCGTTGCCTCTCCTCATTGTTCTCAGCAAGCAACTCTTTGTTCTTACTATACTGCTGAAAGGCCAGTGCCACATGTCTGAAACTGAGGTTGAACCGGTCAGTGTTCTGGTCATCTCGACCACCTAAACAGGTAATATTCTGATAGTCAGCAATTGTATGCTTCATCACAGCGTTGAAGACAGGCCTACAAGCACAGGACAAGATGTAAGTAGAATAGTCGTCGACCAGGACCATTTTATAAGCCTATGAAAGCCAAACCATGCGTGCTGAGTGCAATGACAGAAGCACAGGACCCTGTTGCCATCAATAGCACTGTCACTGTCGCTCACATGAACATCCAGTCCACCTTCTTTTGCCACCCAGGGTCACTAGCATAGTCACACATGCACCTCCACAGCTTGTTCTGCAGTGCGTTCACATTCTGTGACACCAACATACCAGGAGAAACACCCTGCAAGCAAGTGGGTACTATTTAGCCTCATAGCAACTATTGCAGAAACCTTGAAGCCAATGACCACGCAGCAAACTGAGTTGGACCTTCTCTAGCAGTCTGACCATGAGCTCCAGCTGTTCAGGCTGCAGCGTACGTTGCAAACCTGCAAGATAGCAACAATAAAAACCAAAGCGCTGCCTTCGCTTCGGCCCGTCTTCAGTGGCTAAAACAAACACCTCTGCTGACTCACCGCTGTCTGCGTAGGAAGCCAACAACGCGAGGCCTTCGGTGTGTTGCCTCGGAGACAGATGTGTATTTGACACACGGCGGACTTTGCAAGTTGCAGGAAGCTCCTTCAGATTTTGCTTACCCATAATCTGAACACACTAGCAATGACTACGTTTTGGGGTTGTGTATAACAAAGCGAGTCACCTGTCTGTGGGCATGCATTGACGTGAAGTAAGAAGGGTGCACTGGACACAGACCTTGACATTGCACATAGGCCCTGACGCATGCAAAGTTCACCTCAATCTATCACCAAACTCAGTCTTGCAGTACTCAGGCGCGTGAAGAGAGACTTCACAATTCGATTGTGTCTCAAGACATGCTGTGACGGACATGCTTGTGACATGCTGTGACGGACACGCAGCGCGTCAAACTGCGTTTTGCTGCGGGAACCTCACTACTTTTGCAAAGCTGTACCGCCAAATTCGTAAAAGCGGCACATTTTTCCCACCAAGTTGTTCCTGAGTCGCTTCATAAAACAACACTCTGTTTATTGGCCCCAGGACATTGTACTTAAGCAACACATGCATCACTCCTCTTTGAGGTCACAGAATATAGCAACATCGCAAATGTCGTTCACATGCATGGATGATATCACAGCACTGCCACTATTGGTCAATTATAGTTTAAAGTCTTGCAGGTATGGTGCAGAAATAGAAGCATCGCTTACCTATGAGCACAGTCAATACATATGCTGCGGTGTGACCCATCCCTGCTGTTAGTACACAAATTGTACAAACGGAAAATACAAAGCAATCTGATATGGTATACTAGTACTATCAGGAGCCAAATGCACCCTGACACAGCTGTATTGTCCACATGCATTGATGTCAAACATGACCGTTGGCTGCTTCTGTCCAGTTTTGCTGTAGCAACAAAGCAACATCCCTGCGCATGCATGGAAGAAAAGTGATCATCATGGTAAAAACAGTACACATGTCATCAATGCCAGTATGCACAGCATGGCACATACAGGTACACCTTGTTGTGTGAGCCTGAGTTTTGGGATGCACATCATGCGTACCATGTATGCAATGTGTGCAGCTCCACGTGTGACTGATGGTGGCCGATCGCAGCAACATACCTGACTGTCAGCGGTTCTCGTTGACCAAATTGCTTGACACGAGAGCCAACTGCTGCAGACAGGTCCATTGCAGCTGCACGCTGGCCACTCAATCGCTGCACATTCTCCTCAACAGTTGCCTCAATCACAAACCTGCATGAATGCACTGTCTGGACCTGGCCCTAATCAAGATCAAGCACTGGTCAGGCACAAGTTAGCCTCTCAGCATTGCGGCTGAAGCTTGCCTTCAGTCTATCAGCAGAACACAACCCTTTTGCTCAGGCGTCACAACTGCATGGTTGACACAATGGTTGGCAGGTGCTTGTGCATTCACTGCACACGATGTCAACTGTGCTTGCGCGCATGGCTGCCACACAGGCAATGACACATGAGAAGGAGGCTTGAGAAGGACATGTACCTGTGGACATAGGTGGGTTGGGTTTGGCCAATGCGGTGCACCCTGCCCACTGCTTGAGCCTCCACAGCTGGGTCTAGAAGTGGTTCCGTCAAAATCACATGCTGGGCCTCTGGACCACAACACGCACTCAGTCAGAATGTGTCTCTCCAAATATACAGTGCATATCGCAACAACATTGCCACGCACTCAAACGCTGATGCCAACAAAGGTTTGCATAGCAGTGCTGGCAGCTACCAATAAGGTGTGTTTCAATTTGCGTGCATGTGCAGGATGTCACCATGTAGCTCTGACGTGTTGTCATCAGCAACTCTGATAGGTCAGGTGAGAATCATGTGCCTATCAGCGTGGCTGACCTGTCAGATTGAGGCCATTGGCGCCCTGCTTCACCAGAAGCAGCAAGATCTGCACAGCCTGGGACTGGCTGCTGGTGGTCTGCTTGAAGTCAGCCACAGCAGCGTCAAAGGCTTTGCGCCCGCGGGCGTAGGCATAGGGCATTTTGTTGGTCTGGAGAGCATGCGAGACCAGCTCTAGGACGTCCTGCCAAGAGGAGAACACCAGCACCTTTGCTGCAGCATCCTGGTGCATGAGGTGCTTGATGCGCCTCACCACTGCCTCCAACTGCACCAAGCATTCAACTTTAGCAGTCAGTCATTGGAGTACTCATTGCAGCAAAGTGACATGCTCACTCAAGAAGCATGGTCAGGGAACATGAGCATGCTTTCAGACCCTGTCCCACCAGGACCTGCATTGGGTTGGTGCACTTGAAAGAACTGTGGCCAGCCATGATACAAGGTCATCTTGGGCATGCTGCTATGCGACTTGTATTGGTTAGTACCATGTGGTCAGCATTGAAGCCTACATGAGGTACACGGGGACAAACAGTGAAGCCCTGTTGCTGCCTACTGTTTGCCATGGCCAGGTGCGCTGAGTCAAGTCTTTGGGTAAAATCCATGAGCTCAGTCTTGTAGCTGCTGCTGTTGCTGCTGCTTGTGCTGCTGCTGATAATGCTGCAGCATAATGTCTTGGAGTGAAATGCACAACTGCTGGCTTTGGCCATGAACATGGACAAAGAGTGAGGTGTGGTGGTGACCTTGGTTCCGTAGGAGCCCTCAACTTGTATGGCAGCCTCCTGGGCTGCACTGCTGGAGGCCTGCCCCTCCCCCCCCTCAGAATAGCCCCGCCCATTGTCCACGTACGCCACATCTGTCACCTTGGTACGAGCCCGACATGTTGGACAGCTGATCTTCTTGCCCTGTATGGCAGCATGACACAGTCAAATGACGCCGCACAGCATCTGTAAGACGTCTGAATATGATGCCTGAGAATGTTTTTTGAGGAAAAGATTGACAATGCTTGGTTGCCAGCACTCATGTCGTAGTCTGTGACTGGACACACTTTGTAAAGGCGAGGAGGGGCAGCTTGTGATTGCATAGCACTGAATTGATTGGTGTTTTCACTCAACTGCATGTGCATTTTGTGCACCAGTCAAGCCACCTGACTCACATGTTGAGGCTGCTGGCAGCTTGATGTGAACATGTCTGCACGTGTTTCAACACAAGGCAGTGCTGGCAACGACAAGTTCCCCAAAAATGGAAAGGACCAAATCAGTCAAACCATCTTTGTGAGTTATAAGCATACCTGTGGGGAAGATGTGTGAGGTGCCCTGTCAATAATGGTCATGCTGCATCTACAGCAGAGCTGATGACCGCAGGGCAGCATGACCAGCTCACTTCCAAGAGGATCATGGCAAACTGGACAAGAGCCCATGCCTGCCAACAAGCACAATGTCGAGTTAGTACCAGATAAACAGAGGCGCATAGGTTGCACGCAGCTGAGTCTAATGCTACAGACAACAGCGCAAGAGTGGAAGGCAACATACAGCCGTAAACAAGTTCAGGTACAGAAGCCAGAGCGTGCTCACAGACTTGGTGGAAGCGTTTGGCTACATAGGCGATCTGTGGGGATTGCAGCAGCTCACCGTGACTGATGCTGGCAGAAGTGTGGTCAGCAGCTGCTTCAGCAGCTGCAGCAGTGTCTGCTGCACCGGCTTCCACCTTCTGGCGTGCAACTTTTAAGCCTTGCAGGTAGCGCAGCGTGCCCAGCAGCCTGGCCAAGTCAGCTTCTGACACCAGTCTGTCGTTAGTCAGCTCCTGTGCACACAAACATAATGTCTACCAAAGGAGTAACAACATACATGGCTTGACTGCAGAAGCAGTGGCACATGACAACCTGACTAACTGGAAGTCACAAAAGTACGCAGCATTCAGTCGGGCAATTGTCCATGTAAACGTGCACTGCAGCTGTGATGCGAACAATTGGCTTTTGTTGATGCATCCTGATGAGCTATAAAGCAGAGAAATCCATGTCCATAACACAAGATGATAATGTACAGCACGACCGCCACAAGCCTTACAGCATGACGCAGCTACAACTGACCTGGCCAAGTTAAGCGTCAGTGACTTGTTATATGTGACTTATCCTATTTACACGTACTGCAGCAAAAATTGCTTGCTGTCTATCAGGTCTGCCCGGTATAAAGTAATTCAGCACTGTAACAGACAATCTGTGCGAAAACTCTAGTGATGCCTCATGGCTTTATGAATGCTCATGCAGTGCGCAACATAAGACCCGCGCAATGGGCATTTGCCAGAGCATGATGCAGGGAGTGAGGGTCCTGGGCAGCCCGGTATGATACTTGGCTTCTCATTAAAATGACACAGAAACTCACAGTCTTTTCTTTTCTTTCAAGGAGTAAGGGGCTGACCCTGTTCTTGAGAGGCACTTCAAAGGGCTGCAGCCTGAAGTGCTGCTCATGGAGCTTGACAACGTCATGTGCACTTCTGAGCTGCATCCTCATCATGGACATGTCCAGCTCATCGTGGGCATACAGCAGCGCACGCTGTGTCAGTGATAGAGCCCTGCTGCGTAGGAACAGCTTGCGCTGCCCTTCCAGCAAGTCCAGGTGGGCCTTGCTCTGGGCCACCAAAACTTCCCTGGCCGCAGCTGCGCCATGCACACCATTGGGAAGGTCAAGCTGAAGCATTGAAGAAGCAGAGACCATACAGAGCTGCGCATAGCCAGACTTCTGATATTGCTCTGATGCAGCTCAAAGCAGGAATACATTGTAGGCACACATTGCAAAGACCTGGACTGTTTGGCACTAAGCTGGTTCGAGTCAGCACAACATGTGTGTGCGGCGCCATCCTTTACATGCTGCACGCCTGGCACATTAATATGAGAGGCTAGATCTCGACTTATCACAGCCGTTGTGCTGGTGATTAGATGCACGGCTGACAGACCTGCTTGGGCAGAGAGGTGCTTGAGGGCTCTGAGGTGTGTAGCCAGGATGCGCAGCACCTGCTCACTCTCACTGGGATGGCGCACAATCTCAGCTGTGGACACTGCTGTTGCATCCCCTCGCCGCACCGCCCCTGCTGCACCCTCATCCAGGCGGCTGGGGTCCTGACTGGAGGAGCCCGCCTGCTCATTCAGGCCCCCTCGCCCCACCTGGCGCAGGGTTGCTGCCTGGGCCTGCAACATGAAGTGCCACCTCAGAGCATTGGAGTGAGCTCCACAGCATTGTCCACATGCATTGTTGCAAATGCCTTACAGAGGAAACGACCAACACCATCAAATGTAAGGGGTTGCTATTTCACTCGCGTACCCTTCAGGCTTGTTTGTGCACTCACTGGCTGATGCCACCCCCCCCTCCCACCCCCCAGCAGGCACCCAATTGACTGCTGATATGACCAGATGAAGCTGCTAGAGTTTGTAGGCCTTACCCTGATGATGGCTTCCTCAGCAGTGACAGCCTGGCCAGCTGCCATGGCGTGGGTCTGCAGGCTGTAGATGCGCACCTCCCACCCCACAAACTGCTCGTCCAGGCGGCAGTGCTGGCAGACCCGCCCTGCCACCCCCAGCTCCCCCCGACACCGCCCACACTGCCCTGCCTGCACATCAAGCATGACAGGATCAAGCACCACAGGATCAAGCATCACAGGATCAAGCATGACAAAATCAAAGGCATGACAAGCATCCCTCATTCAAAAAGCTGAGGCGCACCAGTGCTGGACTTCCATCGTGTCAGCATTATGGACAAAACATGTCAGGCACAATACCAGCTGAGGCCAAGGCTGTTCACAAGAGCAAGCACTATCAACTTGTGGCTACTGCAAACTTGGTGTTGCACAGCCAAGGTTTGCTACCCAGGGCAGCATTTTGCATTGTCAGAACATCCTGGCAAGTGTATGCATGTAAAGGCAAACACAGGGCACCCAACAATATGTCAGAGGCATGTCAGGTATTTGCTACATTGAAAGCAGGAATGCACCTGGTCAACAAATGCCTGGGTGACATTGCTGCAGTGCTGAGCCAAAGTAGTCAGGGTTGTGAGTGATGCTGTACGTGCTGTGTCCATAGCACTGAGCTCAGTCAGCAGGAGGGGCTGCAGTCCATGCAAGCGTGTGAAGCGGCGTGACAAGGAGGTTGCATTTTGTCCCACAAGCCGGTTGTACCTGTGCGCATGCATCACATCTGAGAGGCAGCTATGTCTTTGATTGTGCTGCAGCTGGGGTAGGCACAAGCCATTGTTTGCTGAATACAGCAAATCAAGAGAACATGTACGTGCCTGCATGTCTTGTGTTTCTGAGACATCATTCAACTTGGGGCACAGATGAGCAACTTGGGGCGGGTGTGGGGGGGGGGGGAGGGGAGGGGGAGGGGGGGGGAAGGTGAGGTTCAGGCTTAAAAGACAGAATGGGGCCACCGCGGTGACCACGTCTTAACAGATGACACCCCTTGAGCTTGCATGCTAGCTTTGTATTGGATATCAAATTGTCATGATCATCGCCCTCATAAGGCACAGTCTACTGCCTGCATTCCAGTCATAAGGGAAAGGCGAGGACAAACATGCTGACCTGTCTCTTTCCATGAGCTGCTCCTTGATGTGGTCAGCTACATTATCGCCTTGACTGGGACTGCTGCGCACCAGCAGGTCAATTGCACCCAGCCACCAGTCTGCAGGACTACCATGAGCCACAGCTGCGCCCACAGTTGCTGCGTTTGCCCTTGACTCGGGCCTTGTTGCTTCACCTACATCAGCATTCACATGTTTGACACAGTTGTTTGCTAGCATACACTCATTGCATGCTTTAGTCAAGGCTAACAAATTTTTCGTTTGACGTGCAAGTGCCATTGCTAGCCCACAACGCGACTGTTCTTTTGCAGGTACATGCAGCAAGTCTTTGCAATCACAGAAAATCACTGAGCAGCTTTGCCAACTCATGCAACATGAATTTTGAACAGCAAGGGTTGAAGGCAAACGTCCTAATTGATGCACATGGACTGTAATAGGGCTTTTGGAGTAGGGTCAGAGCTAGCAGCCGCTTGCCTGGCCGCGTCCAAGACACAGCCGATCGAAGCGCATCACTTGGCTGCTGCACCTCATTGAGGCCCAGGTCTTCTGCAGATATGAACCATCTGGCTTACGACGACAAGGACGAGAACCTGACGGTGGTGATAAAGTCAGATGCGGAGACTACCTTTTGTGAGACCAAAGTAAACAGCGTCTTGATAAAGATGCTGTCACCCTGGTGGAGGGCTAAGCTTACATCTGGGGGCTTCAAGGACTCTGTGCAGGACAGTCGCTGTGTGATAGTGCACGAGAACCCCAGGGTTGCAGAACTTGCGCTGGACGCTGCTAAGTTTCGGCTTCGACAGGCTGACCTGGTTGCTGAGGGCGACCTGAACCTCGCATATACCACCTGGCAATTAGCCGACATGTGGCAATTTGGATACCTCTCAAGCATCTGTCAAGGAGCTCTGCAGGACCTGCTTAAGGATCTGTCCACAGATGCAGACAGACTGGAGTTTGTGAAGGTGGCACTCAATCACAATGATGCCATACTAGAAGTGCTGGTGCCATTCTTCGTCGACCATCCAGAAGAACGCAGTACTGATTTGTACTTGGCGTTTAACGACAGAGTATTGCTGAGGCTCGCAGAAGTTGCCCCGATTGCAGGCTTCCAGAGTCGTTCCCACAAGTTTATGGAAAGATTTCGTGTGTATGCCTCAGGCTGGGATGACAGCGAGTTCACGCAGTACATGCAGCGCAATCCTGAGGCGCGCAACCAACAGCTTTTCTTGTCCCGCTCTTTTGAGTGCTGTGTGATACTGTTTGCTGCTGCCCCTTTGCCTTTTGTTAAAGACATGATCAAGGTAGCATTGCAGTCCTCCTGGACACCAGAAGAGAAGGAGCTAGCTTTGTCAGCCATTGACTACAGCAGAGTGACAAGCGCTGACCAAAAATACCTCACAAATCACCACCACGAGCTTCCACAACAAGCTTATATTTACAGAGCTCTGTGGCAGTCTTCCCAGGAGCAGTTGTCACATCCACAAATAACAATTTCATCAAGTGCACCATGGACCATTCACTGCTGCCATGATGATTATACCTCAGATAGGCGGCTCCTCAAAGCTGGCCCCATCAGGTTTGAAAGGGTCAACTACCGGGAGGCAGTCTTCTTCAGTAATGTCAAAGCATATGGTTTACTTTATCGCCGTGACTATTGTGTTGGTGTTGTGCAAGCTGGTAAACCTTTTGGCTGCACTAACGGAAGCGTCCTGATAGTGTATGAGTCACTTAACAATGCCAAGGTGACAAAGTAGCTAAGCAAAACTCTTCAAGTGAAGCGACAAGAGGGACATGCTTCTCCAGACAGCTTATTGTTAGGATGACCAAGGACAAACAACATTCACTAAACGTAGGTTTTTGAATATGTGTGCTTGCATGTTCTGACAATTTGTAAACTAGATTGACTAGCCTGGCTGGGCCTTTCAGGCATGAGTGCGTTGCAAGCATCACTGCCGTGCAGGTACATTGCAACATGTGGCCTATGTGTAAAAAAAATTCCAGTCTAAATTAAACCGTGGCTATAGGCCCTGCCCAGATGCCAAAGCCTGTGTGATCTGCATGTGTCACGTGATGTTGACGAGAGTGCACTGGATGATGTTGAACGAGAAATCCAGCCATCATTGGAGCAGTCATCTCCATCAATTATTTTGTGCATACCTGTTGCATGCTATTTGGTGCACAATGTTGCTTGCTTACTGCTAGTGACGTTACTAATACACTTTTGAAGCCCTCACATGAAGGTACCAAGCGATGTGGCATGAACTGCATGCGCAAGCTTTCGTCCATGCACTTGTATCTGACTCAGTGAATCCAGCGGCAAATCCTACCTGGCTTGCCTTTGTCATCAGGGGCGCCACCCATAGCTTGTACGGAGTCAACATACTCTTTGTCTGCCACTGCCAACTTGGCCACGCTCTCAGCCAGGTAGCCATCTCTCAAGCTTTGAGCTTCAACCTCTAGCTGGCCATCTCTAAGGGTGGCGGCTACCCCAGGCAAGCCCTGGATACCTTTCTTCAGCAGCAAGGCCAAATTGTGTAGTGTATGCAGCCGCTGCAGCTTGTCTGATCGTATCACCTCCTTGTTCTGTTCACCCAAGGCAAGGGCCTGCATGACAACAGTATTCATTTCTCAACTCCTGCTGTCGCTATATAGTGATTGACTTCACATGCACACTCAAGGGTGCTCAGATCTTACATCAAGTAGATGACAGTTGCACAGCATGCACAGCACACCACCAGCTACAATCACAATCTCCCCCTCCAGGATATATTCAAGCAGGCAAGGTGCAACCATAACCACGGACAGACAGATTGGCAACAGGCGGCAACAAAGCCTACCTCTCTGTAAGTCTTGATGGCCATGGCAGTTTGTGGTGCACCCTCTTCCAGCAGCATGAGGGCAGCAAGGCCATTGAGGGCCCCCAGCAGCACCCTCTGAGCATCCTCAGCCTCCAGCTTGGCCTTACTCACCAGCACATCCAAGATCTCCCCCATGCTCATGGGCGCCTTGGCTGCTGCCAGTGACTTGATCCCCCCTGCACCCACCTGGCACCCCAACACACAGTGTCAAGACCCAGCTCAGTCTGCTCTTGCAGACCAGACTAGCTCTGACTGTCATGGCAGTTGCCACAAAGCAGCTGCAGCTAAGAAACTTGGGTTGCAATGCACATGACGCAGCCAGCGCATCAACAGCTTACTTGAGACTATTGCCTTGTACCGGACTGATCCATGCCTACCATGGTACCAGCTCAGTGTAGATCAGAACAACTGATGCGCAGTGAGTCAATTTGGCAATAAGGATGCTGAGACAAAGAGTGAGGAGCAAGTGTGAACAGACTGCAACCCAAGTCATGCGACAGCAATGGGAGAGGAAGCAGCATCCCACCTGAGGGTGACAGCACGCTTGACGCAGACGCAGCAACGGGAACAGCAGCTTCTTCTCTTCAGCAGCTGTCAGCCTGCGCTGCCCGGCCAAGCCCTGTGCTGCCTGAGACAGCAGCTGTGATGAGATGGTGGATGAGGCTCTGAGGCTGCACTCAGCGTGCTGCCGGCTGTAGAAGTGGCGCTCTATGGCGCTGAACTGCAGGCTGGAGGTGTGCTGGTGCTGTGGTGGCAGGCCCAGCTCGTGTGCCACATCTGCTTTGGCTGTGCGCCATAACAGGCCCCCTTGAGATGGCTTGAGCAATGTCAACAGCCTTGCTTTGCCTGCAGTCATACATGTGAGTAGACTGACAGGAGCTGAAGGTTGCTACCCGATCTTGACTGTGCAGCATGCTTGAAGCACCACATCTGCCTTGGCTTTCTGCACTGGCTTTTGGCAAGAGCACTGCCGATGATGTCGACCGCTCTGCAGCTAGATTGCAAAGAAACAAGCACAATTGTGCGTTGCTGGGAGCATGCAGCATGATCATATTTTGCACATAAGATGATACAAATGGCCAATGTGAAAGGAAGAAACAAGAAGAGAAGCAGCTTTCTGCAGAACAGGTTGAAAATCAAAGAAATGAAATTTTTGACAACATCATTATAATTGCTGAAAGCAAACCTGTAGGGGAGCCGGCTTCATAGGGGCGTTGACACACCCTGTTCCACCAGAACCTCTCACTCAGGGGGGCAGCTTTCAGGAAGTAGAAGAGGCCATACAGGTCCTCCAGGCCGCGGCTGAGGGGGGTGCCTGTGATGCACCAGCGGTGGTGGGCAGCCAGCTTGCTTGCCATCTCTGCTGCCTTGGCTGTGGAGCTCTCAACCATCTGAGCCTCATCCAGGCACACCCGCCACCAGCATAAGCGAGTCAGCGGGGTCGGAATCACCTGTGTTATGGCACTTCTCTCAGCTCATATGTATCTGCTGCATTGAGTCATGTCTCAGACTGGCCGATTCAACGCAACATGGGAATGAGGACAGCACTCTGCAAGCATGGCTGCATGCATGCACTTGTGCTGCACACTTGTGTAGTGCTCATGTCATATGGTTGATGATCCTATGAGGGGGCAACTGTTGAATCCACATTTGTTCAAAGGCCTGGTGCAGCTGCAGTTGCATATGCAGATACGTGCTGCAGATATCTGCTGTCACATGCGTGCAACCACAGAAGCTGCAGCAGCAGCAGCAGCAGCTGTTGCTGATGCAGCTTTTGCTACTGCAGCTTCATAAAACTGGTGCTATCACATGCATGCGACTACAGAAGCTGCCGGTACCTCATAACGCTTGCGAGTCCTGAAGGTCTTGCTCTGCTGATCTGGGTCAGCTAGATGGTGCACATCCCTCTTCAGCACATCATAGGTCGTCAGCACCACATCAGCCCCTGCCAAATCCCCTGCTGATACCACTCCCTGCCCACTGTGCTCCCCAGCTCTGCCCTTCAACTCTTTGCTGTTGCCCATCGCTGAACCTGGCAAAGGGCCATCCTGCCACGCTGGAGCCTTGGCCGATGCTGGTTCCAGGGATGTTTTGTGCTGGCCTAGGTATGTGATGACTTTGAGTGCACCAGGCTGAGTGTGTTTGGCAATCTCTGACTGCCACTGCTGCAAGATGGAGGCAGGGCAGACTATGAGGGTAGCCCCGCACTCCGAAACCATCTGCTGAGATGCCCTGGCTTTAGTGCAGCGGCCACACACAAAGTCACCTGCAAGGCATACAAACCATTGTGTAGACCACCTGTATGCTGTCAGCATGCATGCTTCGCTGTACTGCAGGTTTTGGTGACAGACATTGTATATGTCTGCCTGTCCAGAACTGCCGTCGTATACACTGCAAATGCAAGGCTACTGCACCAGACTTAGCATTGACTTTTGCATGCTCAGCTTCTTCACAAACGGGATATCAGATTCTGTGACATCTCAGCAAGCTATGCATACGCACAGACTTACTCAAGACTGAGGCAGATTATTGTGACCTTTTGGTGTCCTGGGCAGGTATAGTACTTGGCTTCTCAACAAATTGACGCCAAAATGTGTAGTCCTTTTTTTCCTTTTTTTTCTGACCTTTTGGTGCTCTTTTGGGGAAGCCCACGCAAGCTCCATGCAGCCAGGAGAGGCACTCATCACACTGCAGCCACAGACCCTCATACAGCTGAGCACCAGGTGTGTCTCCTGTAACCCCACATACACAGTCTATGTGCTCCTCCTCCTCTTCCTCTTCCTCCTCCTGCTCCTCTTCCCTTGTGTGATTCTGCTTGCTGTGGTGATGCACCTTCTGCCTCTGCATCATAGGCCAGACCCTTTACAAATGTCATTTTGCCTCCAACCATTGCAATGACACCAACATGCTGTATGACTGTGTCTTGTTGGTGGCACGTACAATGACACAATGTATGCCATACATGCATGGACCTTGCAACCTGATTCTAAAAGCCTTGCAGATAAGCCAGGTTGCGTCTGCACATCATGGCATGACAATGCAGAAGTTGCTTTTTAGCAGGGCCTGCTGTGAAGAGACGAGGCTTGTACCTTGTTGCTGCCCGGCTCTGATTGCAGGGGCTGCGCATCATTTGATGGCGTGAATGGATTTGCCAACACACATGCCAGCAACTCCACCGTCTTGCCTAATCCCATCTGCATACATCCAAACATTGGCCACTACAAACTTTTCCTGCCTTGAAATCAAATCTCGGCATGCTCACATGCATACATAGGCACAAGGAACTGTCTGTACAGACCTTTGACTTTGCTGGTATGCATTACAGATGACAGCAAGCATGCTATACAGACCTTCTACTACATTGCTGACAATACAGTCACACTTGCAGCCTGGCAGCGCGACATGTTGAGTGGCAAACATTCTCAGGGACTGTGAGCAGGCAGAGTGTGAGAACTCTGTAGAGGGCTTAGGTGGAATGGTAGACATGGCTTGTGGCTAGTAGCCTGCTGAACACACATGGAGTAAGCTTGCCTCATCAGACAGAATGCCCCCCTGAACAGAGGGTGGGGCCTCAAATCGCTCCTGGCTAACCCTGCCTATGAAGGGATTGAAGTAAAAGGTGCGGCCATTCATTGCAGTCACTTCACGCCACAGAGGGTGCAATCTTGAACTTGCCTGTTCCTGCATTTGCTTGTGCTGTCAGATGCCACTGTCCCTGAGTGAATAGCAGACTTGAAAAATACACTTTGAGCAGTGGAACTTTGATCGCAGGTATGATTTTGAAGTGCTGGCGTATATGTGTTGCGGCACCAACAAGGCGGATGTCTTGAAGATGGTGTACAGATTTTTGCTGTCATGTGGGATGGCATCAGGATGCCTGCATTTGCTGTGATTGCTTATCTGTATGGGCATTGATGCAGGCAAAAAGGCCTCCAACATGGCTGACAGTATAGTGGATGTACATCATGATCTAAGAGGTACACATGAGTTCCCATCAAAGTGTATGGACAACGCAAGACTGTACCTGAGAGGCGTTTTCCCTGGAAACCATCCAGGCGGCAGCACGTTTTTGGTATGGTCTCAAGGTAGGTCGCAACTTTGGATTGTCCCCAGCCAGCTCTGGTTCATTGCCCTCAGGCTTCACTGCAGCGTAAAGCTCAGCTACATCAAAGCCTCCTGTCTCTTCTCCTGAATCGTCATCTGATTCTGACGCTCTGCTGACTGAGGCATGCAGGGTGCTGCCGTTTGCTGCTGGTTGTTGTTGGCTGGAGGATAGTTCTTGCTGCTGCTGCGGCTGCTGCTGCATGTCTTTGCCTTGCAGGGAGGGCAGATGCTGTGGTGTGTGAGCTTCAATGGCATGCTCTGGCAGTAGCCATGCAAAGACAGCCTGCAGCTGCTTGTGCCATTGCCGTTGTACTTGGTCCTCAGCATCTGCATGTTTCTGATCAAGTCAAACACTGTGTGGAACCTACATTCCAAGCACTGACGCGACGTGCATTCATGCATAGCCATTGCAAGATGCTCACAGCATCTTATTACCTAGTATCTGGTCCACTTCCAGTGCTGATGTGTGCAAGCTCACACACAGGCCGCTGTGCTCACTTGGGTCAGCCTGAACAAGCTGCACAGCAAGTCTGCCGAGATGCAGCAAGCTAATGAACCCTTCAGCAGCCAAGCGTGTAGCGGCATAAACGGTGCCCTGCAGGATCATTGCAGTGTGTTTGCGTGCTATGCCTGCAGTGCATTGGGACTGCATTGCTGTCCCTGACTCACGCTGAGTATCCTGGGATCTTGAGAAGTAGAAGAGGTGACATTCCATGCTATGCCTAAGTCTCCTGGTTCGGGTGTGATGCTGAGGCACAGCGAAGGCTGAGTAGAAGCTGTGAGTGAAGTCCTGAGGTTTTTACAGTCTATCTGAAGATGTCTAAGAGGATGCAGATTGTCGTCCAGGCTTCTGACATTGGTCAAGACTGTCAAGTTCTTCTGTGCCACAGCAGGACCGCCAGGACGAGATCGAGACTGTTGTGCGGGCAGCGCAGCTGTGAGACCGTTTGACACATCAGCGTCAACTTGTCTGGACTCAGGCGGCCCCAGCAGCGCTTGCGGGTTTTGTTGCTTTCTGCGAACCATCCTGGCCACCGATTGCAGGTGTGCGTCGAAACAGTTCAATTTTGACACACGAGCTCGTTGTTGACTGAGCACAACATGAATTACATGAGGTCGGGCACTGAAACCAATCTGAGGCACTGAGTGCATGCTGATGTGCTGTGCAACTGGTCATCAGAGGATTGGAAAACATGTTGGCAAATGCATGTTGACACATGCATGTTGACACTTGCAGGGTGGCCGGCATGGAATTGGTAAAACTCCATCAGCGCAGCTGCTGCATTTTTCGAAACTTTGCAGATGAGTCCTTAGCAGCATGCAAGTAGAACTTCTGAATAGTTTGGACATTCATATGCAAAGCAGAAAGATGTGCCGAATCACATATGGTGGCTACAACAGTTTTTATAAATGTCAAGAGCCCTTGTCTTGGGGGGCATGTCAGTGTTGACTGTTGGGGACTTGTTTATCCCGTATAAGTCCTGACTTCGATATGCAAGTGAGAGTGCAGCTTGCGTTCAGACTTCCATACTGCGTTGTTAATCTGCAGGAGTGACTATGTCCAGGCCATTGCGCGTCCCAGTGCACTTTTGACCTGATGTATGCCTTCGTTCTGAGGTATTCAACCTACCGAGTCTGACCTGCTGAGTCGTTCTCTGTGGCGGTCCTGCGGACACTGGTGTCGCCCTTCAGCTATGGGGTCTACCGCCAAAGGGCTGGCTTTGATCCCGGAGCTGGCAGCACTGAGCCCGTCCACATCCACAGCAGTGGCAGCAGCAGCTGCTGCAGTGATTGGCCAAGGCATCTCTCACGGCTGGGGAAGATGGGCGTGTCAAGTGCAAGCTCGAGAATGGATGGACAAACCATACTTCGCTCAGGATAGACTGTCGGGCACCAGACTTGAGACAGCTCCTGATCCACCTCACGGTATCAAGTATGTCAAGGTGAGTA
>JAABUP010006022.1_pt1 | contig 17762 bp, 17 predicted proteins | sample 5559201 | NCBI WGS metagenome assembly JAABUP01 (sample SAMN10711887, study PRJNA513373) | rock metagenome | isolation source: Antarctica rocks | place: Antarctica
AATTGATGTGTTGGTGGTGCAAGAGGGCGACGCAGTAGATGCATGGACGTTGATGACCATTCTTCGTGTCGGGGGCCAGGGCCCCCGGGGAGTAGGAACAAGGAGCGAACCGGACGTCGTAGACCGAAACTAATGGTGAGTATCGCTCTTGCAAAGCTCGTCGAAGCAGGAGGGGCAGATGCCATGAGATCGACGTGATGCGGGCTGTCAATTGTTGTTGGCTCCAGATTATGGCGCAGCTGAACGAGCCGTTCCACTCCTGTCGTGGTGGCCAAGGTTGCAGGTACAAGCGCTCTAGGACATTTGCACGCCTTGAACCCCTCCTATTTGACGCTTGACTTGCTCGCGCGCCCACCGGGCAGTGTCGATTGTTCGGGGAGCGAAATCTCGATTCGACCGAGTTTCCTTGATCATGTGCATGATCCAATCCGCACGGTAATAATTGGCAAATTCGCCGTTTGGAAAGGCAGCTGCCAAGTCACTGTGTGGAATCAGTGTACGAGCAAAACAAAACGATTGGGCGGTTGCTCCTACCCGATAACGCCCATTGCAGATCTCAAAACAGCCTCACTTCGGTTCTGATCTTGCCAGACTATGCTCAGAAGCTGGAAGATCGACTCGACGTACGGTGTCAGCAGTTGAGCTAGGTATCGTCAGCATGTGCACGGTACTTAGTAGAGTGTAGCCGCACTCTTGTTCCCGGCTTTTAGAGCCAGAATTATGCCGCCCCATGCGTCCATTATACCTTCTCGCAATGATACAACATAGTCTAGCATCTCGTATGACCCATCCGTACCCACTGTGACAGTAGCTGCTTGCTGAAGCACTTGGGCTACTACTGAGAGATAAGTCTCGAAGTGACCACCAATTGCTTGAGCAATATCGCCAAAGCATTGGAGAATGGCTGGCTTGAATTGGTTGCTCAGGGTGGTACTCTGCAAAATAGCGTCAGTAATAGTTCAAAAACCGTGGTATGCTGAAGCACTTGCCCTCAGATTGCTCAGGAGGTAGTTCATGAACGCATCACAGTATGGTTGAGCCTTCTCGCCAAGTGATCGAGTGATGTCGCTGACAAGGCCAATAGCCATGGCACAAAGACCAGGCTCATCTTGGTTACCGAGAGCGTTGTATAAGTAATGCACGAAGGAGTCCATGTACTTGGCAAAGTCATCTTCGAGCGCGTTCGATAACGCTCCTACGGCGGCAAACACAGTATCGGGAACACTCGATTTCGCACCAACCGTGTTGAGGACTTGCAGAAGAATATGCATAATGCGGTCAGCCTGAGGCTTAATCTCTCCCTCCAAGCGCTGGATGATCGCCTTTACTGCAAATTAGTGATAGATCTAGCCAATAGTTGTTGAAGAATACTAAGTCTTACCAGAAGCACACTAGTGAGGCTAGTCTGCATCTCCTCAAGAGTGATCCGGTCCTCTACGCTGACGATCTGCTGATGCATAGGTATAGTTTTCTCCAAGCGTTGGAGTATCACATCTGACAAATTTGCAACTATTGGTAGGCTGTCATTCGCAGAGTTCGTGACAAAAGAGTTCAGCACTTCGTAAGCAGCAGTCCGCAGCTGGTTGTCGGCATCGCTCCTGCATACAGAATGAGTTATCGGACACATGTTAGTAATCTCAGCAGGATTGAGGAGCCTACCTCTCTGTAACTTGCAAAATGTGGGTAACGCTATCATTAAAGTGCTTTGACAGTGGATTCTCTTGACATCCAGGCTCGCCGGCGAATCGGTCAGCGAGATTCATCAATGCCCAACAGCAGGATGCCGCCATCTTCGGATTGCTCGAAAGTCCAGTAAACAATGCCGAGATCAGAGGTGGAAGATGCGTCGTCGGATCAATCGACTCTGATACACTCTCACAGATTCGGCCCAATGCATAAGCCGCAGAGTCTTTAACCTGTACGACTTGATCGTCCATCATGCCGATGAGGACTGGAAGAGCCTGCTTTACTAGCGGGTCTAGTGTCTTTTCATCAGGACCTTCCATGATTGCTCCAAAGGCTGATACTGCAGCGTCACGGTTATGCCAGTCTTCGTGCCGTAGATTTTGCTCCACGAAGGCCAACACGGGCTGTATAATATCGCCACCAACGGCTTGAGCGTAGAGTTGCAGACACTGGTATGCAGCTCTCGAGACGTTGTAGTCCTCATCACCCGCGTCTTCGTCTTGCCTTGTGAGGAGCTCCAGTAGTACCGGAACGACTTCTCGCGCCGCGACTCGGGTGAAGTTGAAATAAGGCCTCATCTCACTAGAGCCTTCGGCTTGGGCCTGGACTAGATTTAGTATGACCGTGGTCATCCCCAAAAGGAGTGCTTTTCACTGACCTGGGCATTATCGTCTTCTATAGCAATTTCTTCTTCACACACCGTGCACCAGAATTCAACGGCAAGCTTTGCAACGTCCTCCTCGTCGCTCTTCATGCCCATGATAGTAAGACCGAACAGTGCCTTCTCCATGTAGAATCTCATTTTATCGTAATACAAACCCATAATCCTATTCAAGCAACCAAAGGCACCTTGCTGTATTCGATTGTCGGTAGACTGAGTCGCCTCACAGATGACCTGCATTATGTAGTTTCGCTCTCCTTCGTTATCGAAATTCGTACGCACGAATTCAAGGGAGTCCCCCAAAGCTGAGATAGCCGCATTTCGCACGTCTAGGTTAGACTCTTCCTTCCGTGCACCTTGTACGACGGCGGTCAGAATAGCATTGGAGTGTTGTGAAAGGCTCTCTCGTAATTCGATATCCTCGGTTTCGCAGATGAAGCCTATCGTTGTCAGGGAGGCTTGCTTAAGATGATCTGCGCCTTCGCCAACATTCTGCACTAGAGCTGCCATAAGCTCAGGCCATTCGTTCCTAGGTATCTCGATTGCAGCGACGGACGCAATGAACTGCGCCGCTGATTGTCCTGCCCTTGCATCGTTCGAAGCCAGCGTCTTCAACGCCAAGTCCTTCACCAGTTTCTTTACACTGGGATCGACGTGTTGTATCCATCGCTCTTGCACCTCTCGCAACCGAGCATATTCGCGGGCAGAAAAGGAGTTCTTCAGGGCGATACCAGCGGCTGTTCGGATGTGTGGCTGTGCTTGCTCGTTTGCAAGCTCTTGTGCTAGAGTAGTGAGGTATCCGGACTGAAGCGCGGCGATTAGTGTGTGAAGTTTGAGGAACGGGGAGCTCATTGCAGAGCACCCCTGAAGAAGAGCCTACTCACGAAGTCGACCTCGGCGGCCCCCGAAAGCTGCTGCTCTGCGTTTTGGCGCGTTGACGCATCTATGACCCGTCAATACGTCCTCACTGCTCAGAAAAATGAGAGTCTAAGATATGAAAACCACGAGTTCGTACCTGGCGACAGCGTGCTCTCTAATACCTGATTCACATCCATGGTTGCGATATTACTAGTCCCTGACCTCAGGCTAGACTTCTTCGATCGTCTGGCGCTACTCGAAGCTCTTCAGATGATTGATGGGTTGAATTTTGAGGGTCTGGTCAAATTCGACGACTGTTGATTTCGTAAGGAGTGTAGCTACGACTAGCCGGGAAAGTTGAAGTTTCACCGGCAACACGTGAAGAGAGAAACCCGCCTTGACCTAGCAACAAAGACTGGTCGAGAATACCTCCAAGCGAAATTAGAACGTGGCGTGACGACTGACGAAGTCAATATACTCGGAGTTGTCTTCTCCAAACAATTTGGATGGTAGGTTTATGGCTGCAGCAGTGTGCGATATTGGCAAGCTCGACGTTGGATTGGTGACTTGTTTTGGTCACCTTTCCAAGCGAGAACAAGCTCAGCCTTACGGCGATCCCAAGGCATCGTTAAGGTAGAGTGCACATCAATCTTTCAAGAGCTGTAACGAATTGTGGTAATGACATGCGTCAAGCTGAAAAATCAGACGCCATCGTGGCTCCTTTTTACCGCTGCCACACTCTGGTTAGAATGCTGCCAATACACCATTGAACATCGGTAGAAATTGTGACTATCCATACACTCCTGAATAGCTTTCTACCATGATCATGGCTTCAGGTGAAGAGCGGCTGGGAACCATGTTGATCTCAAAAGCTTAACAACTAATGTCGATGATTGCTAGCACCTGAAGTCCGTCGGCAGCGCCTCTATGCTACCCTAGGTATCCCCTTCACAAACGCCATACGCTCACCAATGTTACATGTACATAGTCAGGGTTTCACTTCATCATTCCGACATAGCCTCGTTGTCGTTACTTACTTGCTCCTCCGCTCCGTGATCGGTATGAACTGCTTCGGCGCTGCTGTCAAGGTCGAAGACCCTATAACGCAGCTTGTCTTGGTCCAAGACACAGACAACACGCCGACCTTTGCGACCATTTACTTCAAGTCTCTCAGGCTGAGATGTACCTCCTCGAGGAAAGGTGTGACGAGTATAAGTTGCAAGCAAGCTGAGATCGGACAGATTGAGACCAGCGACAGAGTCATGCGCTCGCGGCTTGCGAACCCTACTGACGTTCTCCGACAACGGAACCCATGGCATACGTTGAGGGTCAGCTGGTGCTCCACCGTACGGAAAACAGAGAAGCCGCGACGAGTCTGCCATCAGAACATTAGTCCAGCATTCCATAAGTTCAGCAGATTGAAGGCAGATACATTCGCCACACCAGATCAACATCAGTGATTCGTCGTCAACGAACTTGACATCTTTGATGAGTCCATTCGGAAGTGATACAGACGCCGTTTCCGCTGCACAAATGGAACTAACTCCGTTCTCAACCTTAAGATAGAATCGATAAAGGTTTACTAAAAGCACCACATCAGCCAAGACCCCTAGCATTGAGCTTTGCCGACCTCGTACGAGTATTCTCTGGCTCTGAAGGTTTTAATGCAAGGTAAGTCGTGCAGACTTCTCTGTCTGCGATTTGTTCGGACTGCGTAGCATCAGCAGATATCCTGAATGGGTAATTTGTACGGTCTTACTTCAAACCGCATTCTAGCGTCCATGGTACCCGGGTTGTAATTTCGCTCTATAAGTAACGGTTTGCCATACATCACATTTCTTCTCTGTGTCTGGGAGATCATATTGAAGATTACTTCGCACTGTCTGCTGAGATGCGCAAACAGGTCGTTGAGCCTCGGCAGTCTCTTATCCATTTGAGTACTCTGGTTATACCTCTTAAGCTCTTTCTTGTAAAGGTCATACAAAGACGTCCCTTCTGCGGCCAGGTCCAACTGAGGCCGTTCCTCGATGTCGGAAGGCTGCTGGAAGAACTCGACCAGTCGACTCTTCGTCATCGCACCTTGAACGTAATTAAGCACTTTTGCGTGGTCTATCATTGTGTCCTTTTCCGCCGCCTCTTCTGCAGATGCTGAGGTGGGGTCCGCAGCTTGTATATCAATCTCATGGCGGAGCCACATAGAGAATGCTGTAAATTGCTGCAGTTCTAGGCCTGCGGAGACAAGAATGTAATGCGCCATCAAATTCAAGCAATTGATGGTATCGAGGACATTAGTTAGATCTTGGGTAGAAAGTCCCAAGGTCGCATTTGAAGCTTGATGTCTTGAGAGACCCCGAAGCCTACTAACCAGAACCGCGCATCTCTCCAATGCTGGCAGCAGACTCTCATGTGCTAGGCGTCTTACATTCTCGTACCCATTTGTGACCGCTTTCTCCCATCTCCTATGTCCCTGTTGAAGCGGGTTAGCAAGTTTTGGTCGTTAAGGGACGGAAGCTCAGTCCAGAGTTCGTACTCTTTCTGTTAACTCATTAATCAGCCACTCTTTCACCGGCGTGAAACAGTTCCCAGTGACGATTAGGTGGTAGGCTGCATGCACCCAGTCGCATTGACATTCTTCATCTAGAGTTTCGTTGATATTACGGATGAACTTGCTTGGCAGATCTTGAGCACTCCTCCATTCGTTCACCATCTGATTCTGCACCTGACGTATGTATCGCAGCAGATGTTGCAATTGAGTCGATCTTGAAGCAAGTAAGGAAAGGTACTGGCCGCTATTGGAAATAAAACGCAGGTCAAGAGGGATGAAATAAAGATCCCTCTCGGGACTGCCATCTGTGCAGGCGAATAGCGTATGAGTAGAGATGTAAGGATGAGACGCATGCAAAAGTGGCTCGCAGCCCTTTAGTACAGCAGCTGCCTGCTCTAGATTGAAGCTACCTATCTCAAAGCAATCATAGATACTGACGTGAAGGGTACCGTTATCGAACCCCGTAAGCAGGACATCCACAGAGTCATCTGCAGCTTGGTTTGCGGCGTGGAACATAGCATCAATCGACGCTCGTGAGCTGAAGACATCATCGCTATTGTGGTCACTTGTTAACCAGTGTAGCTCTCGCGGAGGTGTGTTGCTTACTCTTTGCCTCCTGACATCAGAACACTTAGCTTCGGCAGAGTCCCATCAATGTCGAGCAGTGCCAGGTCCCTTGGAAGATCGACGGCAGTATTCGGAGCATGATTCTGGACTGCCTGACCCAAGACATCATCTAATGTCAGCTCGCTGCCGGGACGTTCAATCTTGGCCCTGGCAGATTTCCCATCGGTGAAATTGGAGGCCCAATGTAAGATGGTGACTTGTGGATCAGGGCCCACACGGTTGACAAGCTGATGAACGACGTTGCCTGTATGCGCACTTATCAGACGGATGATGTTATCACTCCATGCAACGGCGAGTAGCTGCCCTAGAGATCCGTCAGTGACAAATAAAAACCTCAGGTCACTTCCGTGTTTAGAGAGGCTTTGATGGCAGACGTAGAGGCAGGGCTCACCGCTAGGCTTCCAGTGCAGCCGGCGGACTTGTAGGCTTTTCTGTCCGTAAGCTGCACCGAAGACGCGCTGTCCGTTGAGCCGGAAGACGTGGACCTGGTCGTCTCTGGTACCCACTGCTATTAGATCCATAGTAGGACAATACACTAGTTGATCGACGTTGACCGGCTGAGGCGTTATTTTCTCTGCTAGCAAATTGAGCAACGCCGGCTCACCATCAGGTCCATCCATGATTGTAGAAGCGCTACTAGGATTGAGCAATAATCATGATAAGTACCACAGCTATGCCGTTGTCGTAGCTTGAAGTGCAGTGGTGTTTACTACTATCATCAGTCTATCTTTGAACTGGCAGCTGAAAATGGAGAAACTGCCCACTATTTTTAACAATCTTTCCGCCACGCTACCTTATTGTCAGGTTTTCAGCCTTACTCTAGCCCAAGCACTACGAACCTATGTAAAGGGATCATCGCAGAGCCACATCCCCGAAATGGAATAAGCTTACCGTCAACACCTAAACCAGGCTTGACCCAAGAAATATTTCCTCACCAGTTTACTCGGCTGCTTCTACCTGTGCCTCAGGCTGTTACGGTCTGTTACAGTCCCAAGTGTCTCTTCACATAAGCCATACCAGACCACCTGAGAAAGCCTCTGGACAGCTTTCATTAAACTCTCCCACTCGAGAATTGCTGCCGCTTTCCGCTCTACTTTTCATAACACTCAAGCTCATCTTCTTGATCTTCTCGCGTGGAAAAAAATACACCGGCCGACTCACAGACATCACAACTCACAATCGTGAAACTGTTGTAAGCATCGTTCAGCTCTTCTCATCAGCCCTCGGTCTTGCAAAAATGTATACAAGTTGCATCATCATCAACTTTGCCGCACGGCTTCATCTTTACGAAAGATCCACAACTCTGAAGAGTCTCATTTTATGATCCGCATTATCAGTACCGCGTGTTGATCTCAGTCTTCCATTCGGAAGTTTGTTGGCCGATATACTTCTCATCGCGGTAGCACGAGCATTCAATACATTATGGCCCGGAGCGTTGACTTCACCGTTCAATCAACACTATGATAGATGTGAGTTCTATCGAACTTCCAACATTCACAAATGACACAAGGAGCTTTTGGGATCAGCAATTCGAGCGACTTCAGGATGGCACAGTAAAGAGATCGCTCAATTGTACAGTTATTCGCGATCAGCGGGGATTTGTGTCTTCATGCGCTGCCCAGACCTCCAGGCTGAGCTACGTGGCTCTGCAGGCTCAGCCACAATCCCTCGCATGGGAACAAGAACACGTTCAAAGGCTTGGTCGCTCCAACGCAGGAGTTGCCCGGTCTATACTCGGCTTATTCATACACGGAACATGGCTTTACAAGCGCAACCCTGAGCCCTGAGCACACACTTTGAAGATCTGATGAACAAACTCCAGGCGACAACTTTGCTATTCTGAAAGGTCAAGCTCAAGTAGTAATCAGGGTAGGCAATTCTCCTGGTTGCACACAGATGTCTTTCTCATGACATCCAGAAAATCCGACTGTAGTTGAAGAGGATGATCCTATGGCCGAGTCCCCCAAGGCTTCTCCAGAGCCCATTGTGACTGAGTTTGAAACTGTTCACAGCAATCTCAATGCTGACAATATCGCTTCGCTCCGGGGTCTGGAAATTGGGGCAGAGCGTGACATCAGCTTTAACTTGAGAATCTTGACCTTCTGTGATCAGAAAGTCGCTGAAGTCATTGGTAACAGTCACAATGACAGCTACAACTTTAAAAACAATGAGCGCCAACAGTTCTGTGGGCTGTCAAAGGCTTCCCCGCCCCTGTGGCAGGCCCAGTCATAGGTTGTGCTAGTGACGCGACGCACAATAAAAGCTATCTATTGGCTTCTTCCTGCAGCGACTCAACCTACAATCGTCTCTCTAAACGGCGCTGCCAGTCCTTTTCAGTAAGTGCATCTGCAGATAAGTAAGACCAGAGTAGCTCCATTGTCAGTCCTTTTTTTTACATTGACGACACTGAGGAGCCCACGTCAATAGCGACGTCGATGGTTAACTCACAGTATCAGAGTGAAGACAATGGTGAGCCGCCTGACCAGAAGGAGTGGGAGGCCGTGGAATAATTAGCACGCGGTGAACAACATCAGGTTTAAAGTTTGAAATTGTTGTTCTGAAGAAGTCAGTAAGGAAGTACAAGGCAGAGCAGTTGGCAGCATCTAGGGTCCAGACAAGGTAGTCATCTATGTTGATGTATCAGCAGTGACTGAGAGGGTAGTCTGAAGTTAACAGACAACATTGGCATCTGCTTTCCTTCCAGAATGATAATGTCAATTATGTATTTTATATATAATCTAAAAAAAGTTGTTGTCGCTGTTGATGTGGTTAATAAACTCACACCGCTTTGCTCAGGTACTTCGTACACTTCAGACCTAGCCATAATTAGCTAGTTGCTAAATTTGACGGCTTGCACTTCGTGATGAGAAAGAACAATTTGGCTAAGTCATCGCTGAGGACAACGGGTCCCGAGGCCCCAGCTCACGATCCATCCAAATGTTCGGCTTAATGCCGTCCCGCTGCAATAGCAGGCGCAACACCGCCTCGTCTCCGTTTGATGCCGTCCACCATAGCGGCCCCGGATCATGACCATCCCTGGGATTTGGATCGACGCCGTGGAATCCCATTCGGTGTGTAAAGGGTTACATATCAGACAGTAAAACAACACCGAGCCTGCAAGACATAGAACAACAGCCACTACTAATAGCCTGTTATCCTGATACCATTTTAACCAAAACATTTCCTGACAGGGTGAGTGACGGTGTTCGCTATTGCAAAGCCGTCATGCTCTCTCAATGAACCGTACAAACTCTGCAATCGTCGGCCACACCGCAACGAGGCTAGAGAAATGTCAGCGGAGTTGTGCAGGCGCAGTACATGCAGGGAGACTCCGCAAAGTGCCTTACTGTTGAGTGAGATCCAGGGGTGAAGGGTAACAGAAAGGGTGATAAGAGAGCGATGGGTTTCTCACGATGTGAACCTGACGTTGAAAGAAAGCGGTGAGTGCGGCGCCTTGCCCAAAGCGACAGCGCCATACCGTTAACAAAGTAAATAAAGTCGCTAAGACAGTGCTGTCTTCTGGAGAACATGGTATCTGGATAATCTTACGAAAGGTGAAAGCTACCCTGGGGAGCAACACAGGTCTGAACGCATGATAGCTGCCTTCGGACATAGGCATCTTGCTAAACTATGCTATAGTCATTGACTTGGGACATACGAGGATTTCTCTCAAGTGCTACCGTAGCGCAGTCGCTTTCTATCACTGTACGACATCCCCATATACGCCAAGAACTAAAGGAGGCAGATGTAGTTTGAGCGGCCGGAAGATCTACTCGATCAGATAAGATTCCACGGCCGACTTAACTTCCTTCGAAAATTGGACGTCCTGGTCCATGTCCAGCAATGTGACTAAGGAGACCTGTGCACGAAGCATCAGCGAGGACCATCAAGACAGGCGTTGAGCAACATCTGGAGTATCTTACATCAACATCCACATATGGCTTGCTTTTCGAGAATCGTACGCTCATTGGGAAAAATTCACTGTCGTCCTCTGCTTGTGCCTCAAATTCGAAGGCTCCAGTCTGGTTTTCCTCATCAACAGTACCGATAGTCCAATCCAAGCTATCACCAGACACTTCATAGACGGCATCAAAACTCGACACGGCTGGCTCGCTCGTAGCGTACGGAATTGTAACAATCACGTCTTTGAGTGTGTCTCCTCCTGTCAATTCGTACTCTATAGTCACTGTGTAAGAGTCATCGGAGCTCTTATTCACCCACACTGTAAATGTAATCGGTAGGACATCGTTCGTGTCAGCCTTCGCGTTTGCCTTCCACCGCAGAACTCCAACTGAGACATTTGCCGGAAATCCTTTGCTAGGATCCTTCAGCTGTATTGTCTTCGAATTGGAGAACAACCCCTTGTCAACGTTCGGATGTGTTCGAAATTGGGCGTCACTCGTCGCATTAGCAACAACATCCAGCTTGACTCTTGTGAGGGATGGATCCGAGATGCGTAGCTGAAGATCTCCTTTGACTTCGAAGAACTTCAGCGATCCTTCGCGCGACAATTTGGCGGCAATTGTCTCGGCTACAGTGACATGGACCGCATCGCGGTCCAGCGAAGAAGACACCCTAGCAGATGGAGCCCTGTCTGCAGTGGTCGAAGGTTGAGAAATCGGTACTAAGGGCGCAGCCTCTTCGGCTTCAGGGCCGAGATCTCCCCTGACTCGCTCGAACATGTCTGTTGTCTTGGACTTCTTTCCCAATTGCATACCCTTACCCTTAGTACTTTTGGGTCTACCACGTTCGTTAGTATCTAGGATAACGCAGCGCCTCGAAAGGATAACATACTTGAAACTTTTGTTCTTAGCCGCTTCATAACTGTCGTAAGTATCGGGAACAGTCGGTCGCGATGGTGGAGTATACGTTGGATAGGAGGGCGTTCGTGGCACCGCACTCCGCCCACTGCGAGCCATCTCCTTTCGTTGGAGCTCAAGCTGCTTTGCTTTCCGCTTTCGCTCCTCAGTCGCTTCGAGCTCTTTATTCTGTAGTGCTACGTAAATAAGGAGCCATTGTGCGCCCAATGGAATAAGTAAGGATTTCCGAACCCTGGATATTATTTCCTGAATCCGTTCCTCATGACTCTCCATCTCCAGGAATGTCTTTATCTGGCTCAGAGATAGATTCTCCCGGTAGCCCAGAGTTACTAGCTCATCGAACGCGCTTAGCAGCTCAAACGCATTTCTCAGGATCTCCCGCTCATCTAAACTTTTGCAAATGCTTGTAACCACCTGTGCGAAGAGGTGGAGCGAGTCAATGTCCTGCAGTATGTTGGACTGGCGGTTGGTGATAAGGACCATGTAGAGCTCGTCAAGAGGCTGGTAAACGTATCGAACATTGTCCTGCTCCACCGTTGTATGTTGCGTGCCAGAGTCAGCGAGCTTGGGAAATGAGGCTAACAGAGCCTCTATTCGTGATCGAGAAATCTCTCGAAACTGGCGTGACAGTACTGCCTTACCCCCCCTCGTGCATATTGAAGCTGCGAGGACAACCTGGCCTGTGTCAGTTGCTCGTCCGTGCTACGAAGGTGAAAAGCACGAAAGACTCACCATGATGGCAGGTCTTTTAAGCCTGTTGGTATTGGCGAAGTGGTGATTGTTGAGCCTTTCCAATGGAGGATGGCTAGTTGAACCTCTTGCCCTGGTGGCCTTGTTGCGAACTTATTTCGAACAATTCGTGGTGAAGACGTAAAAGCGGCACTGCTCTGTCCAAGCGCGTTTCTCAACTTCCTGTGACAGCGGGAGGACTACTTCGTACCCACTAACTTATGACCTGACCTTTCCATCAAGTTGCGTCAAAGATCATCACGACTGCTGCTCCTCCTTAATAATAATAAGCTGATCTCACAGTCTCAGATTATTTTCGAACGCAGTCCAGGTGTCGCGTTCAGCCCCGGTGACCTTCCTCCTTACGTCTCTCTAACACGCCTTCAACAACTTCAACTTTCAGCACGCTACTTGTTCTCACTTCTAGACACCTATTTGAACGACAAACTGGGCCTGGATTCCACTTTTCAATCACCAACGGACAGCACCGTAGCCATTTGTGCATCGAACATACACCCTTCATTACCTTACAGACCTTCAAGAGAATGCTGGATACCGAACCATTTTAGCCACAAACAATCCGTTCGTATTACGCAAGTGAGAAGGGCTAGGCTTGGTAGATTTAAAAGCGCAACGGCCAATGTCTTGGCCCTCTAATAATCACATTGTGGAAGTCTCGCCATGACAAGCACACGAGCTTTGCCTGTACCTCATTTGGAACTTCCCACCTCTGAAGATATCATGGAGTTTTCTTCCGAACTTGATCGACGCCCTGGCATAGATGAGGACATCGATATCGACTTCGACTTCGCAAACGAGCAATTACAAGATCAAGATAATGACTACATCATCGAAGACGCGAGATCCGAAGCCGGAACAGGGGCGCAAGATCTTTCGGCTGAAACGGGCAATGATGATGTTATGCTGGATGAGGAGGGCAGCCCAGCGGAAATGCATGATGACACTTTAGTGCAAGATGAAGATGTTGACGATGCTGGAGACTTTACACAGAATGATTCCAATCGAAGATCTGCTCCGCTTCACAAAGACGCTGACCAATACAATGACGAAGTGCTCGATCACAGTCAACAAATGGATTTACCCAGCGATCGGCTATACAGCGCTCCTGCAGACGACTTGGAAGAGAATATACCAGAAGTGTCCGATAACCAGATCTTGGAGGCCTGGCAAGAGGAAACGCTGGGTACTCTGGACGTGGATGCAAATGCCAAAGCGCTCGAACAACCGTTTCCAGATCTGGACCCAGCTGTCCCAGTAGACTCACTCTTGGAGCATCTTCGACATGAACCCGATCGATCCAAGACTCTGGCCTCGGCGCGAAACTCAGCCACTGGTTCTGTGGCCTCTAATACAGAACCTAAACTAGAGTCGCACCCGGAAGCGGCTCTGAACAATCGCGGTAGCCCCTACGTTGATTTCATTGCTCACACACCCGAGCTTGCCGACGCAGTCAAGAGCGTTCATCCCGTGGTCGTCATCTACCAGGGCAGCGAGATATCACTCTTCCCACCGTCTGCTCAGAACGACTCCGCAACCTTTTTCCTCCATGATGAAAGTCTTGCCAGCAACAGCATAAGCGATTTACTTGTAGCTTGTAAAGGAGTTCTTGCAGACAGCATAAGTGAAGAGGATGAGTTGGAGCTTAGGATAGAGGAGTTGGGCCTCTGCATCAGCGAAGTGAGTTCATCTCCGGACTTTAACTGAATAATTTAGCCTACTAACCTCACTGAGGATTCTAAATCTGCGTCCTCTACAACCCTCTATCAGATCTTAAACGTCTACCTCCGTTTACTACATCAAGATGGCATTAGTGACGCAGATCCACTTTACATGATCCTCAACATCAAGACCAGTTTTCCTAAAAGATTCAGCGCACTTCGGGATGCTGCGAACAAAGGCAAGGGCATATCTCAGCTTCCTTACTGGGAAGTCTCAAGCGATGACGACGCCGCCACCGCCGCTGATGCTGATTCCGCTTATGGGATTCTCACCGAGGAACCCGAGAAACCTGACAAAACTTCAGACAAACTCGACCTAGGCACAGTAGATGAATCTTCGGCACAAGACAAGTTGCGAGCTACTGATAATGGTGTCTCGGCCTCCCAGGATAACCCCACAGCATCTGTCCCTTCTCCCAACCCCGCAGACAGTCAAACTTTCAAAGCAGGAAGGCCCACATCAACTTCGGGCCGTGGCACATCCGTTATCGAAAACAGTATGCCAGACACTACTGTAGCACCTAGAATAGATACAGAAGCACAAGATCGAGGCTCTCCACCCGGCAATGGTAGTGACACGCGAGGCTCTCAAGATGATGTCATTTCTCCTGTTCTGGACCGAGCTGATGATGAAGAGGGGGATCTTATTGATTACGAAGACGGCGATGAGCCCGCCATACAAGATTCAACTGGCTCATCCACACTTGCGGGTGATGATGCTGCCGAAGCTGCCAATGGTATAAAAGAAATCCCTTCCGATCCATGCTGCAGACCCCATATCTGTTATTGTACATTGTGTAACCATCTATCTACAGCAGATTATGCACTTGATAGCGAAAACGATCCCGTGACCACCTCAAATGCGATTGAACGCACAGAGAATATATCGGACAACATCACTACTGAGATAGGAGAGACGCACCACTTCGCCGACGAAGGCTTACGGGCTCGAGACAACGACCCAAGCTTTCAAATAGATGAATTCCAACATGCGGACTATGATGACAAAGATAGTGAAAGATATGGACGTGTCGACGGCGACCAACTAGGCTCGGATAACTCTAATGCTAAGCAATCTGAATACCTCCCTCAATCAGATTTCAAGCAGGTTTTGGACGACTCTGCTGGTCTTGGTTCGAACGCTCACTACCAGGATGATGCCGAGGACACTGCTGACATTTCTAATACTGGCGATCCACGGGATGAAGGGCCAATCGAAGAAGCAGAGCAGGAGTCTCATGACGCGAGAGAGCTGCTATATGAAGGTGAACCAAATGCGGAAGAGGTAGAGACCACTTCTCAGCCACAGCAAGCTCTATTCGACGGCCATGATGAGACTTTAAATGGCCATGAGACCACTCGGGAGTACCTAGGAGAGACTGCGGATGACTTCTTAAGCCGTAGTAGAGTTCGCATCGCAATTCCTGAGGATCAACTGGACCCATATTCCGTGGCCTTCGCCTCCACGGCCGACACTGATGAGATCAGTTACGAAGAGGATGAGATTTTTGACGTGGTTAGCGACCAAGAAGGAGAGGATAATCTCGATTCGAAGCCCCCTTCTCCTGCGAAGCCAACATCTACGAAGCGCTCGCGCGGCGAGGATGAAGAAACGGGTGTGCCTGATGATGGCAGCCAAGGTACGTTTCACGTTAGTCCTGATTCATGATGCACGCACACTTACTGATTGCCTTTAGATGCGAAGCGCGCCCGTTCTGGCTGATGCTTCTACCACGAGTCTCCGCGCTCACTTATGTGGCCGCGATGCATCCCCGCTTCGCATTCTTTTCGGATTAACGACTTCGCTCCGATTTCTATATGGCTGGCTATCTAGCGGCACGCGCGATGAATGCCCGGCCTATTCCGACCTGTTGGATCCCCATCACTCGATCCCATATTTTGCCGGATCCATGAACCTATGGAGTACTGACGTTCATAACTAACTTTACCCGGCTTCACGCTTGCGAATTTGTATGTGAAAAGCAGAGGCAGAGCTGCCGCTGCGAGTAGTCAAGCGGACGAAGGTGAGAGAAAGTGGTAAACTCAGGTAACTACTTCTTTGCGATGATCCACTGTCTTCATGATTGACCTAATACACCACAATACTTCCATTCGCTTTCCATTTTTCCAATCCGACTTCAAGGTAACAGGATACCTGCAAGCGTAAGGTCGGGTTTCCTTTGCTTCATGACTCCATCTCCTGCTCCTTTGGAAATACTCCGTTGTCTTATGGCGTTGCTGGGTGATAGACATCCGTGCGAAGCATCTCGAGCTACTGTTCTACTTCCGTAAAGGATGCTCATTGCGCTCCTAGCATTGGAATTAAGGCAAGGCGCATTATGCGATGATAGCTGGAGCTGCGAAGATGAAAGGGTGGCATAGGGCAATCTGGCCGCCACATCGCTGAGTATTCGTTGTGCTTTCAAGCGGAGACATTCGGTTTTCGACGTCGATACCGATAATTTAGTAAATTGTCTTTAACATGTATAGCTACCTTGGTCAATCAAAGGCCATGCAGTTCTACACAAAAAGTTTACATGAGTGAGGTTACCCCATTTTGACTGCATATATTTAGCTATACAAAACTCAACAACAAACTGCTGAAACAAACTGTAGCTTGGCACGGAATTCGCTACTAGGGTATCTTTCTTGAGATCCTCAATTTTCTTAACGCTTGGTGCAGAGGACTCGTGCCTTGGCTACGATTCCCGAAAATAGACCCCAAAAATTGCGGTGAACTTTAACATGGTTAGGCGGCGGGAAGGCCCCTTTCAATTGCAACGCTGATGATTGTGTGTCTTCACAACCTGAAAACACCAGTTGCACCATGTTGCAGGACCGAAGTTGAGTCCATTGATATGACTCAGAGATTGATCGGCCGACGTCAACGGAAAGCCCGTATAACTGAGGCAATGGCACACGAACCACTGATACCCAAGTAGAGTGGGCCTATAACCGTGCTGTATCATGCAGAACACATCTGGTGGTGAAGGCGCAACGACCGCATATTACCTTACGAGGAGCCTGCGGCGTGGACGAGATGATTAAGGATTAAATGGGAGTTCACGAGCTATAAGAATGTCTTCTTATCTTCGATTTAGTTGTTTGTCTCCGATTTTACAGGCGTCTTTGGCAGCGCGAAGAGGCGTTCTCATACACCGAATCAAGCTCCCGCAGATGAGACGCCTCGAGCAACTCGCCCAGGGCAGTGGAAGGTTTTCGAACAGGTTCTGAAGGCACAGTGGAGTCATCGTCGCCCCTTCAGCGAGTACAGGTGCATGTTCACATAACGACGAGATGCTTGATCGCCGGATCATCCTTCGATCTTCAGGGCAGAGGCTCTATAGTACACCGTGGCAGCTGCTGTACTCCTCCGTCCTTGTGGTGCAAAGTAGTCATGGGTCAAAATTCCATCCTGAATCTGCGATTGGCGGACACCCTGCATCAGCTCTCTGTCAATTCCACTTGCTCCAGAGCTGGCGACATGCCAGCTCAGTGATGGGAGACGCCCTTCCATCTGCGTGTTGCCTTGCCAGTCTCTGTAGCTGTCGCGTGCTAGTTCTCTGTGACTTAGAAGGAACTACTGTATAAAGAACGGGCGGGCTGCTCAACTCCATCAGCCCCATGAAAAGACAAGAACTTGTGCCATAATAAGAGGACTTGATGTTACCACGATCAAGCAAGAATGACGGGCATTCACAATTTCATGGCAGCTCAAGAATGGACAAAAAGAGGGTAATAACAAAGAGATCAAGAGTGTGAGGTCTGTGAGAGGGCGTAGATTGAAGTTAGGGCTTGCGCATACTTGGGCTCCTCGACGCTTGTCAACTGCCTGCCTCAGTGCGGATAGAACAGTTCAGATAAGGCCAGCGTCCAATGGTGCCTCGCCAGGGCAAGTCATTTAATAACTCACGACATGAGATTACCCTTGCCTACACGAAAATGTGATCGTCCTGTGTGATTAGGTAAGCGATATTTAACTAACGTAGCTGATAGGTTAGTGGCCACGATATGTTAGTGGCCACCCCACCTTTTTGCTGCGGCGGTAGGAGTTGAAAATTTGTTTTATTGATAGGCTTGAAGGGCTAGTTCAAGTT
>JAABUP010006025.1_pt1 | contig 17755 bp, 20 predicted proteins | sample 5559201 | NCBI WGS metagenome assembly JAABUP01 (sample SAMN10711887, study PRJNA513373) | rock metagenome | isolation source: Antarctica rocks | place: Antarctica
ATGGCCTTAGCAGCTCCTAATAGCGACTACAAACGACGACTTATACTAAATGGCAACCTTTCCAACCCCATGATTATCTTGACCGATCCTGAGAAAACCAAATTCGACATGGCATCTAAGTTTTGCAGTCCAGGCCTCGTTTACATCTCCCCTCAAAGTACAGTGACATTTGGCACACAAAGCCACACAAGCCACATCGTTTGCGGATCATGAGCGGATCATGAGGCCTCTCCACCGCGTACAGTTGCTTCTCTCACCTTTCATAGCTGGAAACAGATGAATGAGGTCCTCATCTTTAGTCAAACGTGCAATTTGAAGTTCCTCCTCCTATCATGATTTTCATGCAAGAAAGCGAAGCCAATCATGGCAGTTGCCCAAGTCATCTTCGTCGCAGCAGTCTTCTTTCGATGCACTCTTGGGTTTCCCCTTTTGACCATTCCAGAAAGCTCAATCCCTACATACGATGCCATCATCGTGGGTGGCGGCCCAGCCGGTCTCTGCGCTGCTCATTGACAGCGGGGAGTAACGTAAGTGTGATAAACCAGCGACTAATCTATGGGAACTCAAAGATTATTCGTAGGCAATCTGCAAACACAACATATGCACGACGTCATCGGAGACGACGGCACGGTCCCAAGCGCATTGCGAGCTCTATCTAGCACGCGAGCAAATATCCGGTTACGGTTCTGTCTCGATGACCAATGGCACCGTAGCTTCGATCACCCCTGAGCGCAATGGCTCGTATTTCACCACGATAGATACGAGTGGCCAGCAGTACCTAAGCAAGAAGATCATCCTAGCCACAGGAATGAAAGACCTCTTACCAAACACCCCAGGCCTCGCCACGGCATTCGGCCGCAGCATATACTGTTCGTTCTAATTTCTCAACGCAAGTACTGCATCAGCTAAAAGCAGCAGGGTGCTCGTGGTGCGACGGCTGGGAGCATAAAGACGCCCCCTTCGCAAACATGGGCACCTTCAATGCCAAATTCGTCCAAGCGACAGTCGCAGCCACGACCCTTAATCCTAACCCCTTGATGCTCACAAATGGGACCTACACCCAGGCCGCCATGGCCAAGGCATCCCAAACATTACCCAATTGGGCCGACCAAGTCGCTGCCTATAACATCGGCATCGAGAACCGAACGATCTCGAGTTTCTCGCGCGTCAATGGGAATGACAATGATTACGATGATTAAATTTTAGTCAAATTCACCGATGGGGGGTCGATAGTGGTCAACGCGATCAAGGCGGATTTCCCGGCGGAGTTGGCGTCAAGCTTGCCGCGGACGATGGACTTGAAGTTGAATGATGAGGACGATAAGAAGGTTCTGATGGATACGCATATGGAGACGAGTCTGCCGGGGGTATTCGTTGTTGGGGATGCGAATTCGTAGGTCTATCATCCTGGCTCTGATAAGTGGATGGAAGTTATTCTCGAAATGCTTACACTATATCAGGGACAGCTCCTCGAATGTTCCGCATGCTATGTGAAGTGCAAAACGAGCAGTGGTCTATATCCATGGTACGCGAAGCCTCTTCTCCACGTTATGACTTCTTGTCTTTTGCTGATGACAATGTCAAACAGGTGTGCTCGCAAAGGAGTATGCGACAGCGCTCATGGGATCTTTGAAGCATGAGCAACGCCTTGTTGATGTAGAGGAGCGGTTTGAAGACGTCAAAGCACAGTTTGCACAGCCATTGGCGGAGTATCATTCTGCTCGGGAGCTGTTGAAGTATATGAAGAAATAATCAAATCCCAAGATAATAATCAATCTCAAAGCTCAATGCTACTAATAGTCACATTGCAAAATCCCAAAATATGCATGATCCAATTCTTGTGCACACATTCCTTCTAAGGGGGCTAACTCGAAGGTCGCCTACTCTCCACGGACTACAAAGGCAGCGTCACAACGGCCTCTAGGAGTGACTGCCCTGTATATTAGGGCCTATGGAGGCCCAACTGAGGGCTTCAAGCGTCTTCTTGACCCTGATCTTGAGCGGTGTTAAGAAAACGACTGTCGATCTTCTTTGCATTGGAAGACATCAGAATAGGGCAGCCATTTGGCATGCATTACAACTTCACTCTCCTGGATATATACAAGACCCTCAGCATCCCTCCTCCCCTCTATCAAGCAGCAATACTTACGGCTTCTTTCCGTCCAACAAATACCTCGCCGCATGTCCCACATGATCATCCGCGAACGTCGCCATTGTGAAATAACTATGATCATACCCCTCCTGAAACCTCAAATTTACTTTTCCCTTACCCTCTGCCGCCTTTACGAAATTCTCAGGCAGCAGTTGACCTTGGGTGTAGAAATTGTCTGCTGTGCCCTATGGATTATCGTATTAATGGTAAGTAATTTAGTTCTCTGTCTATTTCGCATGACAGATGAAATGGGTAAGAAGCATGCGTACCACATCAATCAAAATGTCCAACGGCGATCCCGACCACTTCTTCACCAGTTCAGTCGAATCATGTTCCGCCCACTTTGCTTTATCCTCCTCGCCGAAATAGCCCTTGAACGCCTTCTCCCCCCACGGGCATTTGCTCGGATTGGCAATGGGAGCATACGCAGACACAGACTTGTACTTCCCCGGATTCTTCAGGAACTAGTTCACCCCCAATGGCTCAGCAATCAACATCCACCTTCCTCAACAGAGATGTGGGAGCACACTCACCAAGCTCAGTGCTCCATGCCCACCCATACTATGTCCAAAGATACTGACTCTTTCGCTATCCACCTCTTTGAAGTTCTCGAATACTGTTTTAGGTAGCTCCTCCGTGATATAGCTATACATCTTGTATCCTTTCGACCAAGGCTCTTTCGTAGCATCGACGTAGAATCCCGCACCAGAACCGAAATCGTATGACTCGTCTTCGCCTTGAATCTTGAGACCGCCTGTACTTTCTGCATTAGCGCAATTCCTGTCCTCGCTTTCCAATGACATAGGACTCCATATGGGTCGAGCGTACGAGGACTGGTATCTGGATAAAGCACTGCTATTCCCTTCTCGCTGGCAGCATGTTGAAAAAACCCTTTTTCTGCACCATTATCACCCGTACAGGTCAGACCGGCGAGGTAGATGAGAAGGGGCACTTTATGTAACGAATTCGTGGTGGTCTGGGGTGGAAGGTAAAGGTTGAATGCCATCTCGCAATTGGTGGTAGAGGCATGGTGATCGAGCTTGAGGAGCTTTCCCCCGAAGGACGCAATGGTCGCCTTTGTTGTCACAGACATTGTTATGAAGATTATTCTTACGAATTAAGAAAGCCTTGGCTGGTGCTCGAAACATTTGATTTAGTCCCGGTATGACGTTGTTGGTGGAGGAGTAAGAAGGGGGGTTGGTTCCGCATTACTATATCTCATCATAATGCATTGTCTCGGGACGCTAGCCTATTACGTCGTAGGCAAGCTACTCGAGTATATTCTTATTCGCGTCTGGACCAAAAATTGGCGTTCAGCGCGTATTTTTGCTTCGTGTCCCCCGCAAAAAGTGACTTACTTTATATATATTCTGCCGTCGAATAACTATATTATATTTAAAAGCAAAGCGGAGGAATTAGTATTTCGATGCCGGGCTTTAATTCGTACTTATTATAATTTTTAAATACGTCTTCGGTGTTACGGAATACGGAGTATAAAAAACACGAAATTCTTCTAATTATTATAGGGCCTACTCCCGGGGCCCTAGGTGTGCTCCGGGGTCCGTATTTTACGATTTCTAACCTAAAATTATAATTTTACCTAGTTCGGGGGCCAAATCGGTAATATTTGACCCGGAAGGCCTATACCCCGGGGGGACCCAATTTTTAGCTCAGACTCTCTGGGAGAACTTGCCGGCAAAAGTTCGGCAAAACAGAGGGTCTGACTAGTGAGACAAACAACGCAAAGCCACAGCAAAGAATTTCCGAAAAGAGTCGAGGAGTCCAGTGTGAGTCCGCGGTAAATACCTGAGCCATTTTTATAATAAGAGATCATATGAATTCAAGGCAAGAATGTTATCCGCTGAAGACGCTAAGACTTAGGAGGACATGTTTTCCCATGCAAGATCCACCCACCAGATCTAGAACGCCACGCTGGGTATAATAAACAAGAGCTAAAAGAAACGAGACCTAACCCAAACTGCCATCAAAACTTGAATCCTGGGGTTTCTGTGTCTTACCCAATACTACTGTTTTTTCAAGATAAGAAAACAGGTACACCGTAAACAACTGGCGCCGCCCCATTCAGGTACTTCAGTATGCACGAGTCTCGTCCCCGGGCCACAGCCTCATCCAAAGAAACCGGTGATATCCCTTCAATTTTCGTCTCTTGGGCATCATTGGCTTTGCTCTTTGCCTTTTGTTTCACGCTCTTTTTGACAGGACTACTAGTGGTGGGTGGCTGAGACTTTTCAAACAGCCCCCACTCTTCCAAAACGGTCTGCGAGAACCTGTCAATATCCTTGTCCGTGACATCCCAAAGGGTTGCCAGCACAGCGGGCGAGCCACCATGCATGTAATTCATTGGCGTTCCATAAGATTCGAAGCCTCCCGCCTCTGTCAATGCTCCGCTGCTACAGCCCATCAATAGAGCGACAGCACACCGCTCAAGTCTTTTGATAGTTCTCGATCGAATGTATTGACTGCCACTGCCGTGACCAAAGTAGAGTAAAACTTCACGATTCTCCAAAAGAGCTTTCAATTCTGATTCCGTCGGTTCTTTTTGGACAAGGGTCTCCCAGCCAGGGAGATTCTGTAGCGGGCCCTCAAACTTTGATTGAGTGTTCTTTAGGTCCGAACCCGGATTAAGTACAGAGGCACCGTTATTTCGATTGACGTTTATTCGATCGCCGAATGATGGTAAGCTGTCTTGCCCCTCTTTATCTTTTTGTTGCAAGAGTATTCGGTCTCTCAAGCATCCGAGGGAAGGTAATCGAGATACAGCGCGACCGCTCAGGCAAGGTAACGACTCCCAGGGAAAGCAGTGGAGGTGCTTATCTAAAACAAGTATAGTATGCTGCTCTTGTCTCTCTGTACCTTTGTCATACAGTGCGTGGTGGAACTGTCGCAGTGCGTCAGTGGTTTCAATAGCAATCTGGGTTGGTCAGCATATCATATCGGCTAATGTTAGATTGGCACAATTCTTACCGAATCAAAATCTATTTCGTCATAAGCATTACGTTCGCCATTAAATTGCAGTATATCCACGATGAAATATAACAGGTCCATCAGTGGCTCGTCAATATCATGCGTCTCGCTAGGGCAACCTAGACCGACAAAGAGCTCGACAATCCGCTGGTCAAATTCTACGTGACTAGGTTGATGTTTCCTTCCAGTTTTTTGGCGAGATGGTAAATGCTTGTCGAGGATTATCTGGAGGGATTGTTGCAATCGTGCCAGCAGCCCCAGGTCTTGTGCTTCGTGAAAGAAGATACCCCTAAACCCTCCTAACCAGATCCTCTCAATATTAGTGAGCAGGTCTTTGAGCCTTGAATCAAGTGCAGTCCTGGCTTCCCACCATTGTGTCTTTGCTCCTTTGTGTGACAAATCCTGGGCTCCATGGGTTGACTCATTCGCTAACCGGATGATATCCTGCAATTCAGCTTTTCCTTCATCAAACCCGAAGCTTTCCTCTTCGCTTTCTAGAGAATTTGGCCGGCTGAGTGGCAGTCTCAGAACCAGGGGGCTTTGACCGGCGCGGATCTTGCAGATCAATATTTCTTCCTGCGACTCGCTTAACGTCATCGATACTGCGGTCCATGTGCTTGGGATGATGTTAATGTAATCCGCTTGAAAAGTCGCAAAGTCGAGATTCCGTAACGGTTGAGTGCTTCCATCAAAATTGTCAAGGTCCTGTCCAGGCCAATCATACGTGATTTTCTGTTGCGACAAATTTCCTTCTGCTTGTATGGTCATGGCTTCTCGCGCCATTGACAGCAAGCGGCCTATCTCTGGGAGTGAAAGTTAGCCTAGGGATTATCCACCGTGTTTAGAGTGGACATACCTAAGACATATGCCATGAAGATGGAGGAGACAGGATAGTTTGAAGCACAAGAAGAAGTAGCAGAGAGTATTATGAGGATCTTTCCTAGCACTTTCGTGACTTCGTGCATAGTGCTTGTGGTGCTGCGTGCCAGTGCTAGCTTAAAGACCCCGTCCAAGGAAGTCTGGGCGAGATCTAGCAAATTAGTTTCAAAGCTACACTGAGGGCTTCTGGCCCTTGGTCTTGTGGCAAGTGGTTTGGCTCGTTGAGTCCTTGCTGGGGCAGCTCTCGCGGCATTCTGCTGTCTGCAAGGACTTTTCTTGTGCTGTAGTCGCTCACTCCCGGCTTTTGTGGATGGATAAGCGATTGTGGATTCTTGTAGTACGCAAAAGACAGGGTTCGAGACAAGTTGCTCAATACCTTGGCGAAGTCGAATTCGCGACGCTAGTAGAGCCTGAAGCACAGAGCCTTGCTGATCACAAGGTAAAGATACTGCCTCGTCTAGCAGAGTGTTTGCGGACCCAAGATTTCCTTCGTTGAAAGCAGCCTGAATCCGGCCTCGTTGAATGTCGCTTTTAAATCGAGAGAGGACAATGGCTTCACTCGCAGGGATCTCTTCGGGTATGCATTGAGTGGCCTCTTGTTGCGCGCTTGCTTTTGTAGCTTTCTTTATTGGCTTAGCTTGCTGTGCTTTAGTCTGAGGCTTCCGCATTGGCTTCTTTTCTTGTAACGACAAGTCCCGTAGCTGCAAATCTAGCTCCTCAGATGCTGATGGTTGGTGTGTGAGATCAGCTAATACGCTCTTCATCATCAAAGTTCGAAGTGTATGCTCTGCAATATCAAAAGCAGAAAGTCCATTTCGGCCAATGCCATGATCGACGTAAGCATTGGCCATTGAAAGCTGCAGCTGGGCATAATGTCGGTCGGGTGGTATGCTAGAAAGTGTCATCTCCGCATTTTCTAGATTAGACAGTCCCTCTTGGAGGTTTCCACTGCAGATCAAGTATTGCCCTAACAGAGAGGAATGCTGGCCCATGAAAGAAGTGGCCTTTACAGTATGCGCAATTTCTCGAGCCTGACCTAGATAGTATTTCACTTCTGGTAGGAGCCCGTGGCGAGCGAACATATGGCCAAGATGAACGAGGCCTCGGATCAATCTAGGAGCCACGCTCCAGAAAGCAGCCCCAAAAGTACCTTTGTGGGCTTGTTTCTTCGTTTCTGCAGGTTGATGCTCGGTTATGGCCAATTCAGAGATGGCTTCCACAATTTCGTCGTGTACAATTGGGTCTTTTCCGGTATGATCGTTTTCTCTTCCCTTGCTTCTTTCCAACACAGCCCATGATCTCTGATAGCTTTTCACACTCATCCGTCCGAGGTGCAAGGCTTTCATCCATTGACCCTCCGCCGCTGCAAGCAGAGAATGGACATAGTAAGCATGCGCAATTGACATTGAACGCTTCCTCTGGTCTTTGGATTTTGTTTTTTGCCTCTCTTCATCAGCGGTCCTGTCATTGAATACCGTCTGGGCTTTGTTCAAATTTTCCTCACTGAAAATTATCAGCATACCTCTACCATCATACGTAAGCACAAGCCGAAGTCTTACCATGCCTTGAGATCTCCGATGTAGAGAGCATGCTCCGCATAATTGAGTTGCCACCCGAGTGCGACATTGACCGGCACCTCTGAGCTGTCCAAGAAACGTTGCGCCTTGCGAAGAACGACACCGGCAATTCCGGAGTAGCCTAGACGTGCGTACTGCAGGCCGAGCGCGGATAATTTTGAAATCAGAGTTGAGCACTGCGTTGATGATGCAGCTTCGTGAATGGTGACCAACACATGGAGCACCGATACTCTTGTCCTTTCCAACCCTTGCATATCCAAGTACTCTGCCACGGATTCCAGAAGCGACAGCCAGTCTAACATGTCATAAATTTGCATTCTGAGCAAATCCCAACATGGGAATTCGTGAGGCAATTTTGACCATGTTGCCATTATCCTCTCCAACCCCTTAACGTCAAGGGCATTTTGGCCTAGACTTGTAAGGACTTCTCGGCATTTAGTGAGATGTGGCAAGAATTGCACGAGTTTCATATCCAAATGAGTATTTCCTGGGATACAGAAAGGCTGTTGGACAAGCTCCCGAAGATCTTCGTCCAGAAGCTCCGATGTGGAGTATGTCAACCTCATGAGGCGTACAATAATACGAAGCCGTCGGACTGGATACAGATCACGTGTATATATCGACAATAGCGTCTTCGCCAAATTTTGGAAACCGGAGGAGGTTGTCGACGAACGCTCCAATTCGTCATACATCGACAGCAGGGCAATGAGCTGTTGCTCCAACAGGACGCCGCGCTCACATGCGCCAAGCGTCTCGATATCGAGGAAAGGCCTTACGGAGCGCCCTTGCGCTTTAGCCTTTGCTGCAGTTCGTGGGTAGGCGATTAAGACCCTAGTCAGAGCCCCTAGCTCAGTGTCGCTGTCTAAAGCATCGGGCATGGATCTAAATTCAGCGGCTTCTCCAGCATTCTTGAGAAGGCCAAGCTGCACCTGAGCATACAGCGCTTCTTCGTAAACCTCTGCTGCTCTTCCGTAATCACGCATTACTTCGCACGCCCGTGCATATTTCTCAAGTTTTAGGGACATCAGACCAGCAACTTTTTCTGGAGATGGTCGGTCTCTGATCAAGTCGATGCATGTTCGGAGGCAGTCTCTGGAGGTTTTCGAGTCCACTGGCCTCTGATTCAAGTATAGGTAGCGACACCAATAAGCATTCGATATTGACACAAAAGAGAGGAATGCTTGCTTGTTCTCGCTCGAAACTTGCCTGTCATTGGCATCTATGTCTCCAATGGCGACAGCAAGTGCCCGACAATCTTGAAGTCCTGCATCTAATTTTGCCCAAGCGGTCGGGGTAGTCCTGGCGGAGAAACGTGCCATTACCGCAACTGATTCTATGATAGGATTTGAGACTCGCGCTGCCAACTGCCGCCGTCGATCACGACGTGCTGTTTTCACCTCGTTCTCGTAGTCACTTGAGCCGCTTCCGACGTATCGAAGCACGAATTTTAGACATAGTAAGACGAGCTCTGAGCATTGAAAACTCAATGAAGATGGGTCTTGCCCGGGGTCAGAATTGGATGGTGTATGAGCTTTCTGAAATATGGCGAATGCGGACCTCCGGAGACTGACAACGCTAATTAACAGCTCGTCTAGCTCAGTAGACTCGCCTTGCAGATTGCCTGATAGACTAATCATAGCTGACATCAATGCATTTGGGATGGCCTCGTTGATACCAGAATCTAGTGTGCGAAGATGGAGAGTTGCTATTCGACAGTTCAGATTACATATTCTCGTCTGAGAGGGCCCATGATCCTGCCCACAATCTCTGGATTTCCTAATCCAGTCGATGGCTTCGTGATACTGATCACTCTCTTGGGCAAGATCTGCTAGAACGTGGTAGACAGCGAGTGAGCTCGTTTCTTGGGTGCCTGTAATGTTCTGGAGTTTACCGGCTATAATTCCAAAAGCGGCCTTGGCAGACATGTATTTAGTAATCTGGTCTGTCCTGGATCTCCGGCGGAAGGCGCTGAGGTATTGATAGAAGGGTTGAATTATTTCTGTAGTTAAATTCACACAATGACCAGCTAATTCCCACCAAATAAGACGGATCCGCAAAGCCAGAAGCTGAAGGTCGAAAGCCGTATCAGGAGACACATTGTCCGTGGATTTTGACATTGTTCTGTCTTGCGCTGAGGAGATACTTGGACATAGATTTATTAGAGACTGCGCAAGAGACTCTAATTGTTGAGCCGCTTTGTCTCGAGAGGCAGGCGACTCGGACTCTACTTGGCGCTGGATCATGTTTGCAGGAGAGTATGGTGCATTCAGAGCCAAATGCCGAACAGCGCTTTGCGTCAAAAGAGATTCTTTCTTCAATGTGATGATCTTGATGGTTTGCAGTTGGGTCGTGACAATCAATGCCAGCAACTGACCTTGGGCATGGAGATCGCTATAATGGAGCAAGTCAGCCAGCGCTTCGACCTTAGCTTCTGTCTGTTCGCGTCTTTTTTGAGGGCCGGTCGATTGAACAACCCTTTGTTCCGATGATGAGCAGGAATAGCCTTCCAGGCGTCGCCTCAAGATGCGGAGCTCCTTCATGGCAAGATCCTCGAAGCCAAGCGTAATCATTCTCCCAATCAAGGCTGACATTCCAGACTCTAATTGCATTGCGGGTATCTTCGGGGACCCTTTCTGTCCGTACATGAGCCGAAGCGTGGCAAACGCAATGCGGCCACATTCTGCCTGAGCTCTGAGACCAACAAGTCTTTCATCTGGTAATCCTGTAGACGAAGAGCGACGAGAGTGGCCTTTCTGACTGGAAGTGCTTGACACGGAGTTAACAGACAACGGCTGCAAAGGCGTATGGCTTCGTGAACCAATCCCAGAAATATTCGAGGACGTTCTTCGAAGCGGTGCAGTTCTCTTTTGCAAAGGAGGTCTTTTGATAGCCTCGCTAAGACCTTTCAGTACCCCATTGACGACTTCGGTTGCGAGCTGTATTTTTTCTCGTTTTTGTATCTGGTCTTCCTCCGCTGCAACCTCTAATACGGCAACCACTGGTCCTTTCTTGGTTTTCAACCCTGTCGCTTTGGATCGTGGCATCGCTCTTACATTTCGCGCACCATCTTGTACAGATCCTGTCTTGGAGTGAAGCACCGGCAATTCAGTTGGAAGGAGGAATGATCGCAAGGATTCAACTGTAGCTGGAGTACATGTTGTAGTGGAAGATATTGCACGCTGGATATTGGCTGCCCGCGCTGGCAGCTCCTTTCGGGTCATTGTGGATCTATTGTTATGCATGTAACCATCTCGTCGTAGACCAACGACACCAACGCCATGCTTGAATCCCAAGATACAGATTAATGATGCTATTGAACGTCTCTGTTGATAAGTTGACTGCAATGGGCAAAACCAAAACACTGAGCGGCTACAGCCGCGCGCTTGATTTATGCGGAAAGATCCGCCAATCCACACCAAAAAGTTCAGTTTCCAGCACAGTGCTCATTGGCCATACAGGTGTATTCGAGAAAAGGCTACTCACAATGTCAGGGACCGTATGCCGGCTCGAAAGAGCAGCACGTGCCGCCCGATTCCTTCCGACAAGCTCTCAACGTACCCAATTCCTTAGGACATCCCCTTCACGAAAAAACCAAGCCTATGCAACCTCTACAGAGCATCTCCCGCGTGTTGCTCAACCCTCTATTTGGAACTCAATCATCCCAAAAGAATTTCGAGAGCCTCGAGATAAACATGCTCCAGCCAAAATTCAGCAGAAGAAATTGTGGAATCCTGCAACCTTCTTCATTTGGATTTTCCTTCTCATTGGCTCCAATGCCATCCAGATGCTCACGTTGAGGCACGAGCACGCGAGCTTCAATCGCAAAGCAGACCAAAAGATCGCGTTGCTGAAAGAGGTTCTTGAGAAGGTACAACGGGGAGAAGATGTGGACGTTGAGAAAGTACTCGGGTCAGGGGATGAGGAGCAGGAGCAAGAATGGAGCGATGGTACGTTGCCGGCTAACACCTTTAAAGTTTCTGACAATTCCTCACGTAATTCTATAGTGATACAAAACATTGAAGAAGAAGATCATTTGTGGGCAGCGAAGGACCGAAGGCGAGAGAAAAGACGCTTGAAAAAGGAGCAAAAGGCTGCTGCCCAAGAGTCCAATGGGACTGCTGACCAAACGAATGATGATGGCGGTGAGAATGTCAAGATGACCGCAGTTGCTGATCAAGCAAAGAAACCTCCAACTTTCTACTGAAGATTAACGGCTATCTTGGTCTCAGATTACAGGGATTGAAAGCTGCCGAGGATCTCTGAGCAAGCAGAAGCCGGACCCTGCACATCAGAGCAACAACACAGTGTGTTTGGCTCTGAGCCCTCATCGTAAGATTGTCTTTCGGTCTTTCCTGCAGTGGCAGACTTTTGACTGCAGCCGTCTGGTTGGTGAGACTGAATATGCGGCGCGAAATAGCAGCGGGGTCGCGCGACGACTCGAGCGGCCATCAAGTTATATACGCGAGGGAGGACTGGAAAGTGCAGGCATAATGCAAGGCTGTAAATGCATCAGCGCAGAGGGAGAGACTATATCTGAAAGGTTTATATGTAGGGTGAAGAATGCAATCTAGATCTGAATGTGGATCGTAGGTTTTTGGTCCAGGACATTTGGTAGCTCCAATGTGAATAAACATAACACACCGCTGGGTATCAAGCCCACTACAGGCCATAATTGCGATGGACCATCCCCTCTCCTCCCTCATGAAGCTCTCTCATCGTCATCGCTCTCCACCCTTCCCCTTCCCACTCTTTTCCCTCCCCTCCGTCACACCCTTCGCCTCTCCCTTCTTCTCCGCGTCCTGTCCATACCCACTAATCAAATCCATCAAATTATCCTCCACCTCCCTCCCCCCCTTTGGCTCTCCCTCCCCCTCTTCCCCATCCTCCCTCTCAACCTCTTTATCCTGCGGTCTACTAGCATCCCACCCTCTCCCAAACTTCTCTCTGAAAGCCCTCAGCTTCCCCGCCTCATCTGTCTCCATGTTCAGTAATTTTTGGCTGGAAGGATTCCATAACGGTGTATTTCGGGTGTCTTTTCTCGATTTGTAGATTGAAGCAGGCGAGGTGGTGCGGTGGGTGTAGGTGCTGCCATCAGAGAGGGTGACTAGTTGGGTGAATGTGTAGGGGCGTTTTGGGCGACGGATGAGGGTTGCGTGTCGGCATTGTGTTTGAGGGATAGAAGAGGGGGGGAGCGAGGCGCGGCGCAAATGTGTGGATAGCGACATTTAGAATAATGGGAGATTGGATGATAACTGTTTATGGTGGCTGCTGCACGCGCATGGTTTTTTCGTAGAGCGCTTGGTGGTGGATGAAGGATAGAAGAAATCACCCCCCAAATGAACACACCCGCCAAATGCACAGCCTCTGTAGGGCTGAATCCAAGAACCGAACATCAATATTAAAAAGTCATTTTCAGTCTAAATGTTGTATGTAAAGTTTGTGCAGATTTTGATTCTAAGTATATTTTATATGAGACGCTTTTAGCCATCTTGCGTTGATGTTGAGATATAGGGGAAGTGTTCATTTGGAGGGTGTGTTCATTTGGGGGGTGATATCTTCTAGTTCTAAATTTCTTGGGCGATCATTTCTGGATCTACATCAAGCACATCAGACGTCAATTATCTTCTAAGAACCCTACTCATGCATAGGTAATTTTCATCAAGGACAAGCTACGATGCCTAGTGATAATCCATTCTGTTCTACACCTTCATGATCTTTCAGAATGTCGTCATCCGTGCTCGCCGTCCAATTCACCTTTTGACTCGCTCTTCTCTGCGTCTACATTCGACGACTAAAGATGATGAAGCATCTCAAGGTAGGTTCCTAAATCTGTGCTTCAATTGCATGCTTGCCGTGACTGACGGGTCTCAGCTTTGCTCACTGCTTCTCCCCTCTCCACCAAAATCCGTACCCTGATGCGTTCGACGCCCCATCCTCTCACTACCATTGTCGCCTTCTCACGCAGACGTCCCAATACCGAGGATAATCGCCCAAATACTGCATGTGGTCTTCTTGTGTCCTCGTTCAATACGGTCACTCTTGATCCAAGACCATTTGTCTCCTTCAACATCAAGCGCCCCTCAAGCACCTACGATGCAATCTGCCAATCAGGCTCTTTCACTGCCTCAGGTATACGCAGCGTTACCGTCACCGACGCATTTGTTAAGAGTCGTGGCATAAACAAGGCGTTGGAGCAGATTGTGGGGGAAGAAGGGAAACTGAAGGACACCAAGGGAGGCACATGGTGGATGTCGTGTAGATTGGCGAAGGAGCACTGCATGGAAGTCGGGGATCACGTGGTAGTCATTGGGGAGGTGCTAGACGCCGCGTCTTACGGTGCCGAGAATGGGAAGGGCATGGGATTGGTTTATGCTGAGGGGTCGTATCGACAAGTCGGAGAAGCCCTGAGTGTCAAGGCTGAAGAAGGATGAGCGGCATCAAAGCTAGCTGAGACAACATTGAAAAAATCAAGATCAACAGGTCGGTCAATTGGAAACATCCGCCTCTTCTCATTATAAGCCGCTCTATATTCTGTTTCATGAGTGACTGACATGGTGCCTAGAAGACCGGACGTATCACTACGCATCTACCTCCTTTCATGAAGATTGTTGAGCCTTCATTTTGAGCACAATCACTTAGTGCTTGATCAGAAATAGTGATTTCTGTGAGTCAAAAGCTTCATTCAGGGGGGACAAACAGCGGCAATGCTATAATCAACAGGATCATGTTAATGGAAACCAGTCTTATTGATTGAGTTCCAGTTCTTTGTCGCTATGTTGCAAAGATTGCGTACACGCGACTTCTGAATTTGATGAGCATGGTTGCATAAGTTTAAAGACGCAGAACATTGACTTTGCCATGCAAAGTTTTGGAAGCCCACTCTGTGATCCTATGAATTGAAGTTGCAGGAAAGTGACAAACACAGATGCAAATTATGATGCGTCACTTCTACAATGATCCTTTAAGTCACACCTTGTTAAGAAATATCTTCAGTATGCACGAACGGACAGAATCACAAATCAAAAGTCACAAAGAGAATCTCATTACATATCGTAATATGTACTCCATTTTCATGGTATGCAACAATGGCGATGCGGCGCATTCCATGTTCAAGGATTTGCGTAACTCACAAGGTTATCAGGCTCCAATCCGACATCATGCATTGGCGTCCCGGGATTTCAAAGTTGACCCCTAGGTCTCTTAGAGTCCTTAAGATTGATCCATCCTCCGGGGTAGTGATTCTTTTGTATTTCCACTTTCCTATTACCCCCTATACATACACCTTCCTTCTTTTGAAAATTCTGTTGTCTTTTTGTGTTTTTGGAGGCATGGACGTATTCCGATCAAGTGGAACAGTTTCCACCAGCATGCTCACATGTGTTGACAAGGCATTAATGTAAATGAAATCGTTCATCTAAGTCAATTCTGTCTATATATCGAATCATATATAGTACTGAGATCAGGCTATATAATTCCCCTTCTTCAACCACCGGAGCTCCCAACCTTATACATTGCGTTGGCTCACATATTTGAGGATATCACCGTTACTTCACAACGGACTTGACCTGGAGCTGATAATTCGGTCTTGGAGACTGCAGCAAGAACCTGGCGGAACGATGAACTCGCTACCCAATTCTCGGTTCGGTGTGATTTCTTTGTGCCTTGACTATTTCCGAAGGTGGGGGCATGAGCCTATCGTACCAAGTCGTACAAGCCTAGTGATGCCGACACTAGAGTCGAAGTCAAGGCGTACAACTCGCTCCCTCTGAATTGTTCTTCTCCTCAAACCCAGATCTACTCTATCAAAGGCGGAATCTCACCATCCTTTGAACCGCAATTAGAAGAACCATGTTCGCAGGTATTAGCCTCTCAAGGCTCCCGAATGAAATACTCGACATGATATCCAAGGACTTAGACCCAAAAGACATCAAAGCGCTAAGAGCCACAAGTACGCAAATGCACGCAGTAGCTTCTCCACACCTTTTCGAAACAGCGTACATAGCCTTGCGCCCTCGAACCTTGGACGTCTTTGAGAAAATCGCAGATCACACAATCTTCAGTGACAGTGTCAGAGAGCTAGTCTTCGATGCAAGCCAGTTCCTACAGGATCATACCCCCGACTCGGAGTATAGGTCAGAGGGCGACGGTCAATGCACGCACGAGCTCACCAAGTCATGCATGCCCGATTATAAACACTTGTACCAGAAGCAAGAGCGAATCAAGTCCAGTCAAAGATTCCTACACCATTACTTGAACGTTGTTGCTTCTAAATTCCGTCACCTTGAATCTTTCAGATATTCGCACTGGCAGGTTATTTGCGAGAGATCTCAATCAACTTGGTACCTGGACAAGGGGCCCATGAGCTGGGATCTTAACGTGGACACCATGTGTCTTCCTATCGTGCCTAGTTGGCACAATTCACTTCCCCAGATCCCCTTTGATCAGATCCTTCTCAGCCTCACCGGCTGCGAAATCAAGCATGTTTCGTTGGATGTCAATTCATTCAACCACGCACGTCTCTTGCCAGCGCATCTACCATTGAGCGGCTTACTCTCCGTATCCAGGGACATTGAGGTTCCCCTAGAGAACAGCAAAGATGTTCTCACGTTCAAGGTTGCGGTAGAGAGGGATGACGCGGAAGTTATGTCTAGCCTTCCTTCCTATACGACGGCCTTTTCGAGCCTCCTTGCACGCTTCTCAAACTTACAACACCTCGAGCTCTTCCTCAACTTTAAAAATCGTTGGAAGCTTGATCCTCAACATTTTTCTCGCTATTTCTTCATCCAGGACCATCATTGGCCGCGCTTGGAATCACTCGTTTTAAATGGTGACATGGGTACTGGGACTTGGATGGTCACGCCTGACTGCTTCATGGACTTCTTGGGCCGTCACGCAGGGACGTTGCAGCATCTAAGCATCAAATCCTTCTGCCTAGTTAATTCGAGTGACACCTGGGTCGACGTCGTAGAAAGAATGCATCGAGCTTTGTGGAAATTGAAGATTTTACATCTTGCGATGGTGCGGGACTCCGGTGACCCTTTCCGCTTTGTCTTATCGAAAATCGATGGAAATGAAGACGGGCGATTGGCGACGCCTTTCACAGATTGCGAGTACCGGCGACGACATCTGAACATCTTGGAGCAGTGGGCAGTTCTTAAAGAGCCATATGGTTATGATTCTGTGGAATTGAGGACAGCATTTCAGGAAGTAATGAAGGGGTGGCACGACAGTGTCGAAGCGTTTGCTATGGTGGAATCAAATTGAGCGTGGGATGGACAGGTGATCAAGGCATATTGGGCGAACGGCTACTATCAGCACTCATGTTTGATTCGTGTACAATCGATGCTTGAAGATATCATACTTCAAATAAACGTTTTAGCCCCCTGTTAGTGGTTACAATGTTCAACGTAGCGTAAGTTCACTCTGGCAATGCCCCCAACGGAACCTACTATTCCCCCGTCACCACTTTCGTGCCAGGCCTCCCAGCAAAGCCCACAAACGTGAAGCACTTTGGACCTATAGTCTTACCTCACTCTGCGTACCCTAGGAAGAAATTTTGGAGTCCATTTGATCCAACAGAAGCAAGCCAGCTCACAATACCGCAGCTGAAATTAAAGCTTTTGAGAAATTGATGCACGAGTAGAATGGTACTGTGAGCCATATCACACACGTTGTATCCATCACTGCCACAAACGCTAGTAGTCCTGGCTTGAAAATTCCAACTTGGCATTCCAGCGAAACTTGAGAGAGTGCTTGTGACGAATACTGGCTGCGCCAAAGGTCTTGGAAGTTTAAGCATTGCTGTCAACATGTGTCTTGCGGCTTCGCACTGCGCAATGCCAGCTAGGGGTTTGGGTTATACCACTGCGATATGTAGAGCTAGAGGCTATAAAAAGGACGAAAGAGCCTTGCGTAGGACTGACATTTTTAGATCGGTGCAGTAGTCCTGGTGCTCAGCAATGAATTTGTAGCTGAAGCGTCTCAGCACGGTGTCTACACTTTGGTGCACTAGGCAACGAAACCACCCCAGACAGCTTCAGAGATGGCCTACCGAATAACCGAAAGAGGCATGTATTTGGGCTTCACTTTCTCTGCTACCCCTCTCCTCGTTTCCCTCCTTATTCATACCTATCTGACATATTCACCCTGTCCTTGAGATGGG
>JAABUP010006027.1_pt1 | contig 17753 bp, 20 predicted proteins | sample 5559201 | NCBI WGS metagenome assembly JAABUP01 (sample SAMN10711887, study PRJNA513373) | rock metagenome | isolation source: Antarctica rocks | place: Antarctica
ATCGTCTAGGCTTAGTGCGAAATATTCAAGACTTTTTGACCGCCTATGTTCTGTTCATTTTGCCCCTTTACCTACCTACGCTCCAAAATCTATGCCCTTTGCCTGCCGTTATTGTATTGTTATATGGCTGAATTCAGGAAATCCTCCTCAAATCAAGGCTGGAGAAGAAGGGGTTTTAAAAAGGGAGCGTAGTGCTTGCTATATTTTGTGAGATGGAATATGAGTGGGTTATAAGTATAAGTCGTATGAGTGATGATGAGCTATTTGTGTATGCTACATAACATCTGTACTGAGTGGTAGGAATGTGCGCGCGCTAACGATACGCCAGGCCTGACTATGCTAGTATGACTCAATCTATGTTGGAATATATAATCTATCAAGGAACTACACCGTGTAGGCGCGTTTACATTTTGCAATATTCAATAATTTATACTGTTATGATGAGATCTGTAGTACGTACCGTAGTAGTAGGTACATTTCGATTTGCCTCCCCTTTTGACTGTCTACGCTTCCATTCATTTGTCTTTACCCTCCCTTTATCGTATCTCTATAAATGTGATCTGGAAATTCCCCCCGGTTCAAAGCTTGAAAAGGATTGTCTTCCAAAATAGGTATAGTATTTGTTACATTTCAGTTTGCTTCCACCTTTGATAATTTGCGTTTCGATATATTCGCTTTCACCTTGCCATTATCTTATTGCTACCTTATACATCTAAATTCTGGAAATATTCCGCGGTTGTGTCTAGTCATAGCATGGACTTGAAATCATTTATGACCCCAGCGAAAGCAACGACGAAACGACAATGTCTCGGTCTGGCGATAGACATCACCACGGGGATTCAGGCTGTCCATGACTTGGCATTACGCATTGTGATATTAAGCCCAGGAAGGTTTTGATATTTGAAAATGAGCGTTGCGTTTTCAAGGCTAAAATTACTGATTTTGGAAGCGCGGTGCTTCTCTGCAGATCGAAGACGGCAATCCCCAATCCTAAGTTATAATATACATCGAAAACGGCAATCTCCGATCCTAAGTCCATGACTGAATCGAGAGTCTTTATAGCCGGACTCAAGAAAGCTGAGACACTAAAGGAACAAGCAAAAGCCGACGATTACAAAGAGCAAGGGAACAAAGTGTTAGCTGCTAAAGAGTACCAACAAGCTGTCGATCTTCACACGAAAGCAATGGAAATTCATTTTACAAATGTTGTTTATAGGACCAACATGTCTGCAGCTTCAGTGTCTCTCAATGATAATATAGGTGCTCGCGATGATGCATCAGTTGCTTGACATCTAGATCCGAACTGTGGAATGCTGACATCTCAAGGGTTGTTGTCAGTGGACATCTATTCTTTAGGTATGACAGTATGGAATCTTTTGACTTCGAATATGGTCCGCACTGTCCTCAAAATGGACATCAGCGACTTGATTGCTGAAAGAAGCTTGGCTCCTATAGGAAAGGTCGAACTGATGGGTCTTATCATATGGAAGACACCATCGAAAGGTACGCCACCACTGTCTTCTGCGATAATAGAAGGAGAGCGACTGTTCGAAATGACGAATGGAGAGCTAGAGGACGTTCTCAAGCTTTTTCGCCACGCAGCAAAACTTGACGTAAATGATGCTGTATGTGTCCTGGACCCGGATTACGCAGCGCAAAACATGGTTCATGTAAGGCACGTTTCAGAAAATGAAACGAGTCTGAATATCTGACAGAGCCTGCTTCTCTGCAGCTATACGATCTTTTGGGCAGCTTAGAGAAGATGCATTTAGGTCCTGACCCCGAAAAGTAATGGACTACTCTCATCATTGGTTGAGGCGGCTTGGCCAAATCGATTCCTCAGGAGCGGTTCCTTGAGCTCTTGATACACTCCTACATGTATTCAGCAGTAGCTCTATGCGCTCTAGGTTCCCGTTCTCTCCATAGGTTTGATATCTTCAGAGGTGCCTCTATCATCCCTTTCCATAGTCTTAAGATCACCATCTCAATTCATATTACTAGCACCTTTGTTCTCAGCGTATTTGCCGAGTCTTCAATTGCGAGAAGAACAATGACTTCAGAATTTAATGCGGACCGATGATATTAGTTGCAAGTCGCATGAATAAGGGAAGAATGGTAAGGCTCCGCTTTTAAAGAAAAAATGATGAAATCTTTAGCCGAGGTCGAAGAAGCCATTTCAAGCTCCATCCTGCTGCGCCCCTGCTCCCTCGTGCTCCCCCATGCTCCCTTGCTGCGCTCCCCTGCTCCCGGTTACTCCCCCAGTGCTCCCTTTAAAAACGGCCTTGCTCTTTTTCCTCGACCGAAATGGAGTATGGTTGCTTTAGAGGGAGCACCGAGGGAGCCTGGGGAAGGAGGGGAGAGCAAGCAGGAAGGAGGGGAGAGCAAGCAGGAAGGAGCCTGTTATTGCGGCCTATACTAGGGAGCGCGCAGCGTAAGGAGCCTGAATTGGCGGCCTCGTACCCGGCTATCCCTTCCACCGGCATAAAGAGGGTTCGTTTTGCTTGGCAGATTGCCCTCATGTGCGACGGGCTGTATACAGCACAAGTCAATGCGCACCAGACGAATTTCTTAGAAATTTCAGTATATGGTGCTTCAGGCTCGAATTGACAAAAGTAATCGCGAAAATTAAGGACTTTATCCCCGTGCTGTCGCGCTCTAGCTTCTTTGTTGTTGGGGCTCAAGAAGTGATGTTCCGTGCCAAGCAAAACGAACCCTCTGCCGGTGGATGGGATAGCTAATTCGTTCATACTTATATAGTCCGTAACTTATAGTAATTGAACGTTTACTCCCTAAGAGATCTCTAGGGCTAGACCCGTGGAGACAAAACGTGTCTGGAGAAGAAATTTGCCCCTCGCTTAGAAGGATTCACCCCTCAACCGGCCACACCCCTCAGTCGGCCACTCTACTATAACTCCACAAACAGCCGTTTTGATATCGGGACTCCGCGTACAAAGTTGTAGCAATAACTAATTACTGTGATTTTTGTACCAGAATATTTGTTCATACTTGTGTGGTTTATAAATTATAGTGATTAATCGCCTTACCCCTAAGAGATCCCTAGAGCTAGAGCCCGGAGTAAGAAAACCAAGGATTCCCGGGTACCCAGCCCGCCTTCTCAATGCAATCTGATTCTTCCTCACGCTCGGGAAATTCCTCAGCATACAATTTCTCGTTTCCCCTCCAAAGTCCTTCCACTTTCTCCACACCGATTTTATACAGTGCTGCGACCACTCTTTCCATCAAAGCTATCCTCGGCGCTCCAAGCGCACAATGGGTCCGGAAAAACTATCGCCGATTGGAGACTCTCGTAAGTATTCATGAGCTTCAATACAAATAACGCGGTCCTTTTGGGCCTTTAGGCGGGTGTAATTCCTATCTGGACTGGAGATCACCTTAAAGTAGTAGCAAAGCCAACGGCGCAAACACAAGATGACGCACTGATGCTGTCGAACATAAAATGAGGCGCGCCTGAATGGGACAAACCAAGATTGACGAGACTATGAATTTTGGAAGTACAAGGGTTCCTCCCCCAACCGCGCTCACCCAACCGCGCTCACCCCACAAGCGTTCCCCCCGTAGGGCTGAGGCCTGGAAGTCCCTTCGCCCCCTAAAGAATACCCTAGAAATCCGTCTTCCGGGCAATAATTGGGGATGTTCCTGGGATCATATTTGTCGCCTAAGTGATCAGCTTCAAGGGGCTCTCTAGGCTGCTTCTAAGCATCAGCCCTACGGAAAGAACGGTTGGGGGGTGAGCGTAATAACGTAAGATGGCGCATCTAAAAGGCTGGCAGAGAATTATTCAAAGCTAGATTGAGGGCGTCTTTTCTCCTTAGCTAGAATGCTAGGGTTCGGCAGCTTTACCATCTTCAATGCAGAATAGTCCAATACAGGGCTCAAGAAGTGTTAAAAAGTAAGTGGAGATGCGGGGAATTGAACCCCGGACCTAGAAAACAAAGAGCGGTTAATTGGGGATCGAAGATTGCGACATAAAACCCATTTCTTACCTGATCTATGTTGTAGACTTTCGTCTGTGCTAAAGATCCGTCATACCACTAGACCACATCCCCAATCGACGATGGATACGGGTTCCTATTTGCCATAATAATTGCAGCCGGCCAAGACCTCAAAGCAAACTGTGCCCGCTCGAGACCTCCCATTCCGCTTAGCCTCAAGAGAAAGTGGTAAGCACCACCACCACAAATACAGGATGACGGAGAAATTCAGCAGCTGCAGCCCTCATGTCCTCCTTTCTGCCAATACTGCAATTTTTCATCATAATATCGGTCCCTCTGACGTTTTGTTAGTGCTGCCATCTCAGCGAGCTTTTGCTAATGAGGCCTAAATCACCGAGACGAATGATGAAGTCATTAGAAGTTTTAATTTTTGCATGATGCCGCTATTTACTGGTATCACTGTTTCGATGCCTGGCCTGCCACCACTACCAGTGGAAAGTACAGTCAGCATGCCTTAGCTGCATTATCGATTCGTTCTGCTACACAGGATCACTCCGCATGCGCCTTGTATCAGGACAGACCATTACTCCGGCCGCTGAAGCAACAGCGGAATACAGTGTAGCCTGAGCCTCTAGCTGGAGCAAACGGCTTAGAGCCTCCCTGATCCCCCGTCTTCGAATGGTCTGATACTATGCCTAAGTATGATATTACTCATACTACTGGCCTTCAACTTTTAGCAGCGTTGATGCTTGTTCAGCTTTTAGAATTAGGTTAGGGTGGTAGTATTACTCATTGTTGCGGGCTCTAGCAAGACAGACGTCTTTCATTGCAGAGCACATTTTGGCGGAGCGTAATAATGTGATTCTCCCGGAGGACAGAAAGGAGCGTCGGCGTTGGTTGGATGTGAGAGCACAGCGTACATGAAACGTCTTTACAAGTAGGCTTTTTGAGTTGCATACGAAAAACATATACCCACACTTGGGATGTCTCAGCCTTCGTATCCTATCTTGGTCAAGCAATGGATCGTCTGAAGGGATGCAACTCAATAGAGATATGAGGTAGGTAAGATCACATGGATTTCCTCGGTGGTAGAGTGTGCTTATCATGAGCCTACTCGGCCATCCTAACGTCGTAATGGACTTGGGGATCTCCCATGTAGATGAAGTGGGCCAAACCCGATTGCCATTTGAATGACGCTGTCGGTTGAAAGGTTTGGAAAACTCTTACTAATATACATGGTATTGCTGCTTGGTCTCCGGCTCGTTTATGACATCTTCAGCAATGCCGAGTCTAGCGGGTCTATTTGACCAATTTCTAATTGAGCCTAGCGCAATCAGAGCCCAACTGTCGTAAACAATGATCAACAGACTCACTAAACCGAAGAGCTGACAGCTCAAGATCCCGACAGCGTTATTTTCTTATTGTCTCGTACAGGGCATTATAAGCAATCAATCCACCAATCAACAAACAAACGCCATAAGCCAGCCACAGAGTTTCAGCCCCCTCCAGCGACATCAGGAACTTGCAACGCGACGCAACATATCATGATTGAAGCTATGTCACCAGATAATCGACGCTCAATCCAGCAGTACCCATCTCTTTGTATCAACCACTAGCCAAACACCTCAGTCTCAAATCTATAACTCCTCTCGTCTTCTTCGCGTGCTCGAGAACCATTCGTGGCATTATCCAGAGCGCGCCGGTGGATGAGACGGGAGAGACTTTGGACCGATAACCTTTCATGCCAGCTCACAGTACGTGCTTAGCATCTACTCGGGACACGGACAGCGATCATGGCAGATGCGGAGCGGCGACGGCCATATCCATCCGGGTATCACACTGACACTAGTGGAGGATTAATGCCTGTCAGACCAGATGATTTAAATCCATGCGCCCTAACTTTTGAGGACGAAGAAGTATTGGACTCGAAAGCGATCGATGATGTCCCCAACTCGAACCGGGATGGAGAGGCTTCCTCGATATCAAAGCCAAGCGACAACAATAACACTGGGGCTAATTCTTTGACGATGTCATCTTCACTAGAGCAGATGCGCCCCAAGCTTTCAGCCCCAGATCAAGAGACTTTGTCGGACATTCGGTCACAACAATATGCACAATTAGGGTCAGAGGGTTAGGGAGACATCGTAGGTGCAGCTGCGCTGTCAATTGATGACCTGAATACTGCTCTAAAGCAGATGGTGGATAGACTAGTAGACCGTGATCGGAAGACTTTGAATTATCTGCAGTCCAAACCTGCTGTCCGACAGATGTCGGCAGCCACGATTCACACCGCAGGCACAGCTGCTCCCAGATCAGTCGACCCGAATCAATTTCTATGGCATATGCTCCGTAAGCTATGCATGGAGTCCGCCAGATTTCCCAAATACTCTGAATTGCTCCACGCTAGCAATAATGAAGATGTGCAGAGCCGACTCGCCAGATGTCTTCGCAGAGAGGTTTGGGATGTCTGCACGAAAGCTTCGTGGTCACATGAGAGGTACGCTCAACCCCACAGTGTCGGCGGTTCTTGTACTGATCCTTAAAGCTTGTTGACTATAGGAGGCGATCTTGAGAATAGATCGAACGCAGTATACATGCATGTGTTCTGGCTAGAAGCAGACCCGAAAAAATACTGGATGTATGTTGGTCAGGCTGGGGACCTAAAGGCTAGGGTTGATCAACACGAAGACCGTACCTTGAGAGCCACCGATCCATGTCTACATTACTCGATGCTCGATCCTTTGACAATGGATAGCCCTTATGCGGTTCTAGCGGACGCTGTCCCCACAAAGATTCGGGATCAGGATCTTCGTCTGAATGTATTAGAAACGTGGGAGTGTCTATTGTTTCAGACCCTCCAAGAAAAGGATCTTAGGAATTGGCTCGATCAGACGGACGATTGTCCTCATCCTGGACAACATTCGAACATCGCACTGCCTCTCTATCAACAGAGGGTAAGCGGCATTCACATTGACGACCACAGCAGCCAGTTTGGAATGCTTCGATACTCAAAGGAAACCGCCAAGCAAGACTACTTCTGGGATGTGGTGCGGGCCCATCATGCCCTTCGCAATCCATGTGATCCAAGGAAACGTGCGGCCTACTGGAAACAACGCCCTCTTGCATCTCAGGGCGTTCACCAGCACAGGGTCTATATCCTCTTCTAATTAACGTTGGTGGATACCCTATATAAATGTTGGTGCGCGGGCTAGCTTCCGCCAATGGTTTCTAAACATACCATATAAATATGTCTTGCCGGATAAGGCGGAGACCTCTTAGAGGATGAATCGGTATGTTGTATCATATCTTGTGTCATCACAGCACTAAAGAGGCGATAGGAAATGCTGATAAAGAACAGACAGCTCGATATACTCATGATGACGTGCTGGAACAGTAAAAACCCGACGGAGAGAAATTGGCGGGAATTTTCCACTGAAGCTGATGAGCGATTCCGCTTTGTGGGTGTAACTTGGTCCAAGCAGAGTGAGCTGCAGACTATTGAGCTGGTCTTCCGGGGTTGAGGTGGAAGCGATTTTACGCGTAACGTTACTTTAACGCATAAAATGATACATTAGTTGTTCATTGCAGCGTGTCACCGAATCACGCACCGGGCAAGGTCGACTTGCTTCGTAGCAGTCACACAGCCACGCAGCCTTGCTCGCTGTGCAAAGCGTGGAATTTTACACGGGACAGGGGTTTATATCGCTGGCCATTGAGACAGAAGGATCCATCATCAATCTATGCATAAAATCTGGAGTGGTCTGCCGCGTCGTACTCTTGAGACCATCTATATCGACATCGTCGAGCCAGCAAGCACTTCTGCTGAAGAGAAGTCACGATGCCTCCCTACGGGAGCAAGGGACAGCAAAAAGCCTCCCTCGCTAACGATTCTGGATGATAGCATTATAATCCAAAATACATACGACAATACTGATACTGATATGCTTACATATCGCTCTTATTGGAAAGCCAAGAGAAGTAGCACAAAATTCATATACTCTCATAGTCGATGAGAATAAAAAGATAGAGACGATATGCAAGGTCGATGCGCAGTAAGTCTGTTGATAAGTGAAGGAAGTATTGAATGCGTATTTCTGATTCGGAAATCTACATCGTCATGCAATATTCTGCAGGCTTACCTAGTTGCAGTTATTGGACTTCTGCAGCGTGCAAGAGTACAGCAATCTTGACTTCGCGATTGCACAATTGAGAAACAGTTGATTTTCGCCTGATACTTTGATCGGATCAATAGCTGGCATGTCCTTCGAGGAAAGCACAAGTGCAGCAACGCTTTTGCAAGCTTCCTAGGCAGCAGAAAATCCGCCTATCCTCGTATCTGCCACTGACCTAGCAGAGGGACCAAACCACTCTAAAGTCAAAACAGTGTTATCACTCCCTAATGGGCATTCAGTAAAGATACCACTGCGACAGACGATCCCTAATAACCCCACTGATCCAGCCAAATATTCATCCAATTAGCGCTAACCGGCTCAAGCTTGGCCATAGTCGTGCTTGCAGCGATCCCATGTGCCGTGCTATACTTCAAACTGCCCGCCACCTCCTCCCCTTCGAACTCTCGATAGAAGTCAAGGATTTTGGCGGCAGGCTTGGCGGCGAGTTCGCCGGCATCGCTCTGGCTGACTTGTGCTAACATGCGGATCCATGCACTTAGTTCCACGACTTTGATCTGGGGACCAAGACGCTTGAGAACGGTGTCATTGAGTGATGTCCACGGAGTGGATGTTGGATTGACGATGTTGTATACCCATGCATGGTCTGTTTTTAGAGTGAAGTGGGCGATGTCTAGCACTACAGCAGCCAGAATGTCAACAGGGATCCAGTCTGTATTGGGAAGATAGCTGGGTAGACACCCGAGCGATTGCGAAGTCTTTATCAGTGAGGGAAACCACTCGTCTCTATTCCAAACACCCGCTACCGTTACTGGTCCCGCGATTTGGCCTACCCTGAGAATACTTACTGGCACTCCGGACTTCTTGTTCGCGATGTCCAGGATGCATTCGGCGACGTTTTTCGATTCTCCGTATCCCATTTTCTGCGCGCTATGATGGTTGGAAATGGGCGTTTCCGCTACTGGCTCGTCCGAGTGGACACTGTTGCGGTTTCCGACGGAGGATATCGACGATATGAAGATAATTTGCGGATGGCGGCTGCTGGATACACTCCAGTTAATGAAATTGCGTATGCCTCGAATATGGACCGGTTCGAAAGATTCAAGGGAGTGATTGAAGTCAACCTTCCATGCGTTGTGGATGATGATGTCCACGTTAGCAGTCAGCTCTTTGCATTGCGGTTCCGTGAGACCCAGGTTGCTTTGACCGTATTTGGCTCGTTTAAACTCCACTCTAGGAGAACTCAGATCGTGTGGTAGGCCAAGACGTTCGAAGGACTCCTCTTGTTTTTCGCGAGCATTTACGGAACGATTCAAACAATAGATCTTTGAGATCTTGGGATCGTCCAGGAGTGATCGCAGAAGATGTGTACCGAACGATCCCGTGGATCCAGTAAGCGCTATATTCAGCTTGGAGCTTTGCAGGAGCTGGCTCTTCTTTGACGGTGCTATAGGGAGGTCTTGCGTATATTTGTGGACGAGAGAAGCCATTTTCGTGATGCGTAATTTTTCTAGATCATGGTCTTCATCCGAAGAGTTCGTCTTCCGATTCAACCGCTTCTGGATGACTTCGGACAAGCTCCGAATCGTCGGGTTTGCATATATCGTCTGAACTGAGAGCCAAGAATTTTCTGGGTATCCCAGGCCAGATTTGAGCAAACCCGCAGTCTCCACAGTCTTGAGAGAATCAAGACCGAGGACATATAGATCTTCTTCTTCACCAAAGCTGGGTACAGTGAACGAGGAGCCTATGCACGCACGTACATAATCTTGAATAGCTCCCAAATTGTCCGTTGCACCCAGACGCGGGCCAGAGACTCCAGAATCATCCTTCGAATACAGTGCCTCAACCTCTGGTGCAAACTTCTCTGCGGTCATCTTCCGTATAACAGTACCCTTACCAGCCCGTTCAAAGCGCTTGCTAGAGTCCGCAATTACTATCATCGAACGAGTGATTCTGGCATGCCCTGGGGCCTGAGCGTTCGCCTGCTCGATGGTCGGCCAGACAGACTCGACCAGAGAGTCTCCATTTATCCCAGTTTCAGCTTTGGGTTCAAGTAGGAGTGCTGCTTGAAATCTTCCTAATCCCACAATCAAAGCTGCCGACAGCAAATGATGTCCTGCTATGATGGCTTCACTCGGAACAGGGTTGAACTTCTCGCCATTCGATAAAACGATAATGTCGTCTTTCCGACCGTGGAATCGCCACAAGTTAGGCTTGCCCGGCTGAGGCCGAAAAAGATCTCTCGTGTGCCATTCTTCGACGTCTGGAAAGTTGCATGAGAGACTGAGAATACGTTCCAGCTTCGGATTCCTGTGAAGCACCATCTCAAAGGCATCGTCCTCGGACGGCTGCATGTCGACGCCGTAACTTGGATGCCATTCCAAGCTCGCCCAATCCTTGCGCTGAGGAACTAGTGCTGGGACGGCACCGATCTCAGTTGAGCCATAGAACTGGCAGACGTCAGTTACTTGGCTGAGAAGATTTCCCGTGTTTGTGGAAAGAGGTCCTCCAGCGTATAAAAGGAAGTCCAATCTCTTTGCTTGTTCAAGACCTTCGGACTCCTGCACCAGCTGCTCGAATATGGTTGGAGGACAGAAGAGAGCTCGCAGCTGGTACTGCTGCATGATCTGACTGGCTAAGTGCCCAGTTGGAGGCCTGTCCGCAGGGCCCAAAACAACGGTCGCTGTAGTGGAATATATTGGCAGAACAACCAGAGCAATGAAGCCTCCCAGCTAAAACGCCTTGATTCAGCACGTTCTACAGATGCGGGAATTGGATGCTTACATGAAAAGGCGGAAAGGCTGCAAAATACCGGCCACCATCGCCATCGAAGTTAAATAGCGCGTAACTCTGATTTTTGCGGCCTTTGACTATGGGCAAATTTCGATCATTGTCCGCAACCGCCCAAGTAGCATGGTTGGTCTCGATAGGTTTAGGTGGCCCTGGGAGTTTGCATTAGTCTATATACTGCCTTGTTCTTCCGCATGAAGGCAAATTACCTGTTGAGCCAGAGGAGTGAAGGATAAGGACAGGATCCCAACGGTTGTTTCCAAACGATGCTTCATATGGATACTTTTTAATACGTTGATGAGTCATTTCAGCCAAAGATGGAACAACAAGAGTACGGAGGTCCTTCTTTTCTGCCTGTAAGTCATGGACCTTTTGGGACATCTCAGTCGTGAGCAAGAATTTGGTACATTTGGTTTGCTCCAAGAGTGAGAGGTTCATCCAAGTCGAATTCCGCATAGAGGGCACAAGGAGCTGAATTGATCAATTTCTTCCGTAAGGACTTCAAGTGATTGTACCTCACTCACCTTGTAGCCACACTTCACAGCAGCGAGAAACACAATTGCGTAACGAAAATCTGGCACGCCCATATACGTGAGCGTCTCGAACGACGAACTTCGGCCAAAGGATTCTTCAAGCCAAAAGGCAAAGTGATTGACGCTCTCTGCGACTTCGAGCATGGTGACATCGCGAAAACCTTGCGAAACGTCCGAGGAAAGTGGTATTGTTGCATAGATCCTTTCTGGACTGGATTGAGCGAGCTCATCGACTACGTTTGGCAAAAGTCGAGATCCATAAGGCGGCTCCACTGGTCCAGTGCCCGGCGTTACATCCTTTGAAGAAGTTCTCGAATCGAGATCCATGTCCGCTCTTAGCATTTTACGTCAATGCTATTTCGAGATGGATTGATTGGTAGTAGGCAATTCTGAGCTGTGGGTTGGCGAGCATTGCCGTTGAACACACAGCAAAAAAGTGGAAAGAATCTGGTGGATTGACAGATGCATAGAGCAAGATGTGGACTATGCCTCTCAAGTGGTATGCTTTGTGGTCGAATGAGGTCTAAGCAGTGCGGCACCCCACTTATCTGCTCAGCGTCTCAGGTCATGCGTTCTAAACAGGGAGGGGTAGTTGACTGAAACAGACCCTCATGGTGTTGGGGTGTGGGAGAGGTCGTGGCATCAGAAAGCTGCTGTTTTCTAAGCTGCGAATCGAGTGGGGGTGTGAAGTAGAACGCCGTAGCACAGCCTCCAAAGTTTGGCAAATGGCGAGTCAGCACTCCCAGCGATGACGTGTCGGCTGAACCCGGCAGTTTACCATTGATTTTACGCGCTAACCGGATGGCCCGCACACCTTATTTGAGTAGGGCAACCACCAACATCAAGTAGAAGAGTGTATAGACCTATCATAGGGCCAAAGACCAGTATATAGTAGAGTTGTACTTCGGCCCTCCCATTTCCACGATATTCTGGTCACCAGGGTTCTCTGACAGTCGCGCTCAATGCCACACAATGCTTAGCGTTGTCTTGCTGAAATTATCTCACATGAGGGTGTAAAGTATTAAGCAAACATTAGAATGTTTCTCCGTAAGACGGATATGCCAAGGCTTTGTGACATGTCCTACGTCCTTGACATAGGCCATGGAAAGATTGATGAATTGTGCTGCTTTGTTGGCTTTCGTACTAGTGAATGGTGTTGCATTTTCGTACGGGTACCATGAAACATATGAGGTCAAAAGCATGTTGAGAGGAGCAGCTAGGTTGTCGACGTTGATATTTACTGAAGTCATCCTTTTTGTGAGCATCTCCATATTCCAGGGCTCGGGAATCTTTGGCCACCTCATTGATCTTATCCTCTAGCTCTTATTTTTGGCGATCTATAGACTGAGATTTCATCCGCTTGCGAAATACCCCGGCCCAGTGTTGGCACGAATCACAGATCTGTATTCTGTCTACCATTGCTGGCTTGGTGACAATCATCTCAAGTTTCACAGCCTGCATTGCGAATACGGTTAAAGCATACTTCAAATTATACTCTTTTACCGCAAGCTGACACTGAGACAGGGAACGTGGTACGATTTGGCCCAAACCGAATATCAATCAATACAAACACAGCATTGCGGGATATCTACGGACCCAGAGCAAATGTGCAGAAAGCACGCTTCTACACTGTCTTCGATTACTTTTTCAAAGTTCCTATCATTGTGACGACAATTGATCGAAAAGAGCATGCTTTCAAAAGACGCATTCTCTCCCAAGCACTCACAAGTACTGCCATCGATGCTATGGAGGAACCATTACTTACCAGCACTCGAGACTTTTGCCAATATCTGTTGGAAGACGAATCATCAACAGGTTGGAGCAACGCTAGAAACATGACGGATTGGACTGCATTTGTCACTTCCGATATCATGGGGAAGATAACATTCAACTGCAATTGGAACATGATGAAGGAAGAAGAGAACCGGCATATGATCACAATTATATCTCAAGGTGTTGCCGGCCTCATCTTGTAAGATTGAAGCAGTTCTACATGGGGGAAAAGTAACTAATGAAAAGCTAGTCCGGACACATGCCCGAATTACTCAGTCTGAAGCTTGACAAGATCATCTTTAAGAAATTGATTAACGGCGTCAAAGATCTTCAAGCACTGAGCAATGCCCAGACAGACTGGCGCTTAGCACACGAGCATAGCATTGAAACCAATGACCTTTTCGCGAGTCTCATGAAGCCAAAGATCCAGAGACCGGAAACGGCCTCAACGAAGACCAGATCGTTGCCGAGACGGGATCGCTCTTGCTGGCTGGCTCAGACACACAAGCTACCGCGTTGGCGGCGACCATTTTCTACTGCCTGCACTATCCAGCAACTCTCTGCATGCTCCAAGACGAAACTCGTACTACGTTCGCTGAAGTTGAAGAAATACGGATCGGAAAACAATTGAGTTCTTGCAGATATCTCCGTGCCTGCATAGATGAAGCTTTACGTCTTTCACCACCTATGGGAGGTTTACTGCAGCGCGAAGTATTACCTGGTGGCTTGATTGTGGACGGAGAGAGGATTCCTGCAGGTGTAGATATCGGCGTGCCACACTACGCTATTCACCACAACGAGACATACTATCCCGAACCTTTCTCTTTCAGACCGGAGCGTTGGATTGCGAGCAGCGAACCCTCTGATCTCGGCGTTCCAGGGGCGGCCGTGTCTCTTGCGCAATCAGCATTCAGTGCCTTTGGAGTCGGGAGGACTAGTTGCGTGGGCAAAACACTGGCTTACACAGAGATGTCCATCATACTGGCACGTACCATCTGGCTCTATGATCTATGCTTGAAGCCGGGCTCTACGTTGGGTGAAGGAAGTCCGCGCTTAGGCGAGAATAGGAGTCGGAAAGACGAGTTTCAGACCTTTGACGGATTTTTCAGTACCCATGACGGGCCATTGGTTGATATCAAGCTCCGATTGTGAGCTTTGATACCTAGTTTTAGGCCGGTGACTTATATACGTACCAAGAAGAGTGCACAAGTAGTAGAACATGGAAGCCGCACACACACAGCTTTGGCTCCTTCTTACGTTTCTGATTGATGTGGTTACAAGGGCTTCTCGACCAACCCAGAGAATTGGATCTCGCAGGAGACTATGACCACGTTGGGACCGGCGCCTTGTGATGGTTGTGTATTTTCATTTCATCCAGATTCACATGCACGGTACAACCATGAGAGTAATTGTTGGGGATGCCACTGGGTTCTGCACGTCGCATTCAATTACCATATCGTTGAAGGAAAAGCCAGCCCCCCACCTAAGCGCGCCGAGTTTCCACCGGGGTTCTCCAGCCGGCAGATACTTCGGAAAAAACAGCTAACCGCTAAATAATCGTTAGACACTGGGAGTGAGGAGAGGAGAACAATGCCCAGCTATTCAGTGAGGTAGCAATCAACCAACTGTTACATTAGCAGCCCTGCTGTCCTATCGAGACTATCAAGCGGAAATCGCATAACCCCATCATTGATTCTTGGCCTCGGTTTCTAAAAAGTTGATTATCCACATGGAATCTTGCTCTCCCGTGTATCTGGTCAAGACTGTTGTGCAATAAGGTTGGCTAGCTTTGAGAAAATGTCAGTCAAATTGATTGTCGATTCAACTGCGAGTGGCTGTCAATGCAACAATGGAAGCAACACATGAGAAGATACGCAACCGCCTTTTTGCTATGAGCCTTAACTCCCAACTCGAAAGCTTCCCCCCACAATAAGTATGCTCCTTTGGTAGTTTGCCGCCCTTGACGCATGGGAAGAAACAGTAATCGTGGTTATTGCAGGTCATGCAATGCAGTCCGGTAAAGCTATTACGATAGTATTTCTTTGAACAACAGTCGCAATCGACATCCATACCGCTTAAGAAGAGCTCTGACACTCCCTTCTTGACGATCCGACACCAATTTGCCGAATGCCGATGAGCAAACCGCCCAGCATCAACGCACGTTTTGCAGAACATTTCGTCGCATTGTAGGCATATAATGTTCCAGAGGTCAAAGCCTATCTTCTTGGAACATATGGTGCAGTTGGCTTCGGTAGGGTTTGGGGCATCTTTGAGATTGCTGAATATGAGACCATTCTTGATACACCCCGACTTGACCATCCCCTTCCTCATCGTATCAAGAACAGCATCACCGATACACATTTTCAGGGCCTTGTGCTCGTGATAATATGGTAGTTCAGGTCCCGTAATAAAAGAGCAGACTGTACAGTGAAAGAGGGCGTTGGATTGCGCAAGCAAATCATCTGGCATATTTGGGGCTCTTTGAGTGGACAGGGACAGAAATTCATGATGGAGTCTGTGCTTTGGTGGCTCTGTTGCAAAGCACTTCATGCAAATTTCCTGAGTCGCACCAAACTCTGTCATACAGGTAAAGCATTGGATGACTGTATCACCCAAATTGGTTGCTGAAATCAAGTCAGCGGCTTTCTGATACCAATTCAAAAATCAAGAGGAGGCTTCCATTCAATTACAATCTCCTCTCGCCATTGAATAAACAACAAATCTCTCTACTGGACAGGTCGACATACCTTTACAACATCTGGAGCAATGACCTAGAACCTCGGATTTATCAAAACAAGGGCAAGACATATCCTTTGGGAGAGGTTTCTTAAACATAAAGGGTAAAGCGATGTCTCTGAAGGATTTGTGGCGAGGGTACTCGGCAGTATGCTGCTTGTACCAAAGTTCCTTAGCTTGTGGCTTATCGCAGTAACAGGAGTTGCAGACGCTGCTCAGGCATTCGGTGCATTCAATGCGGCACTTGACCTGTTTTGAGCAGATTACACAACTGCTCTGTGGTTCGATTGATAGGGTAGCCGACCATGCTATCGCAACAAATCTTATGAGATCAGTGAGATGGCCGCCTGTGTGGGAGCCTTGGCAGGTGCTGCATAGAGTGGTGACACAAACTCGACATTCGTAGTAGGTTTCTTCGTAATTTATGTCTGGAGGATCAGTCAACTAATATTCTCTTTGATCTACTTGAAGTCTTACTTCCAAGGCAACTCGAACAGAGTACAGCTACTACTTCTCTAAGCTTTACGGCTGCCAGCATAATTTCAAGCTCTGGAAAACGCCTAAAATAAGCACGTAGCATTGCCAGAGGTCAAGGGCGATCCAAACCTTCTATACTGGCATACCCCAACCGCTGACCGCCAGATCTAAGATTTTGGACGCATTTTTCCACAGCTTCAGTCACGTCAGGGTCATCGAGATGAGAATGAGTATAAGTAGCTATCTTGGCTGCTGCTTGATACTCTTCGATGCCGATGCTTGCCATACTCCCATCGTTCACGTTGAATCGAAACACTAAAAACAGTTTTTGAAATTAGTAATTTTCTTTCAAGAATTGAAAATCCGGGAATGGAACAACGTAGACCATTTACTCGGAAGCCATGATTTAATACTAGGATGATCGGGCCAGTTAGATGAATATCGAAGGAGTTATATACGTACGTCTTCCATTTCGAATTAGATCCGGATTCTCTGCTCGGAAATCCTTATTCGTCTGTTCTGTGTCCAATGCAATTTCAGAGAGCCTTTGAGCAAGTTCCTTTAGATTTCCAAGCAAAGATTTCCCTGGAACGCTTCCCGTCCCAGCACTGATGAACATAGTATCAGCCCCTGGCCAAATGTTTCTGGATTCCATACTCGCAACTCGAATGGGCTTGTTTCTCCTAAAAGCACCTGTTTCGCTATTAGTCGATGTGATTAAACGGAAGAATCGAGTCGACAAGAAACCAGAGTTCGAAGGTTTGATCGACTTGTCCACTCACCATCAACGAAGGTTTCCTCATTAGGTCCAATCTGGATGGGCTCAAAAAATGTCGACGCGGCCGAAGTAGCTCGTACAGCTTCCCATATCTGACAGATATCGTAAAAAGGATCGTTTCTACTAGATTCGTATGACCTCAGAACAGCCGGTGCACTGTTCTCGGCACGAGTAGCACAGACGAAAACCCTGCAGGCATCAGGATCACGATCTTGCAATAACTCGTTTTCTGCCAGATTTCTCCCCAAAAGCGTATCCCGAATAGAACTCTCCAGAGGTTTCTCGTCAAACTTCCCGTTCGCTTTTAGAAAATCGTACATACGCCGTGGATTAGCACTGCCATGAGCTGTAGCAGAGAATATTTCCTTCGACAAAGTTTTATAGGCCTCCTCACACTCGTCGAGACTCATGCGTAGACGGCCAAGCATTATTGCAATGATACCACCAGTACTAGTACCCCCAATCATGTCAAATTCTTGCCATGGGTGCAAGACAGTACCTCGTTTCTGGTTCAGGGTTTTCATAATGTATTTTAGAATCATGATGATTGACAATCCTCGAACCCCGCCACCATCGAGCG
>JAABUP010006028.1_pt1 | contig 17746 bp, 15 predicted proteins | sample 5559201 | NCBI WGS metagenome assembly JAABUP01 (sample SAMN10711887, study PRJNA513373) | rock metagenome | isolation source: Antarctica rocks | place: Antarctica
TCATCACTGCATTCCGGCAGCAGACGATCCGCCAAGCGATGCGAGCCCATGCCGCGTTCTAAAAAGCAATCGTCTTCGAATTCGTCAACCTCGTTCTCAGACGGCTATGTTTTGTATGGCGGACGCAAAACCAAAGATGGGTATCGTCTATCAGTAAATGGAGTATCGTGATGGAACAAATGATTCAAGTGGCATTTTCTGCCCAATTGGTGTCGTTGATGAAGGAGTCCCAGCCTCCATCGATAGCGCCGGGTGTGGCAGTGCCACTGCCACTTGAGCTGGTGCCGCCCATGAACATCTGAGCTTTAGAGAAGTCTGGTATCGCGCCGTCATAGACCGACGAGAAGGCCGGGGTCGAAGCGGGCGCCACTGACATGCTGGCAGCTGGCGGATGGTAATTCTGGTGTCGAGGTGACATATCGAGGGCGCTAGGCGCCAGCGTCGCACTCATGCCTTCACATGCCTGGCTGAGATTTCGAGGCTTCTGCTGGGAGGACGAGGCGTTGAAATTGTACGGATGTGGCATGTTTTCGCTGCCAGCCATGAGCATTGACGTAAACGGATCATTGGGATCAAGTGCCGACCCTAGAAGCATCTGCGACTCCATGGGAAGCGATGTGGTGAACGGGGTGGTGTTGGGATAGCCAGCCATGCTCCACGATGGCTGCTGTGGTGGCTGCTGTGGCGACGGCTGAGGAGGCGCCTTCATCTGCTGTGGGGCCGTAGGCTCCGATTTCATATTGTAGGCGGATGATGAGTGGGGGAGAGCCGGCTTTGAATGTGAAGATTGGGGCGTCGCAGGTGCGCCGTGTGGTGATTGCGACTCCGACTTGATCGATGAACCCGAAGTACGTCGACGATCCATCTGAGGCAAGGCATGCTGAATTGGGCTTGGCGCAGTAATGGTTGATGGCGAATAGTGGGGTGTACTATGCGAGATTGAGGCTGAACGTGCCTGGTGGCTGGGTCGGTAGCCCGGAGTACTCGGTGAGGGATACGGCTGGCCGTATGCATGTGATGACTGCTGCTGTGGCATGTTTTGTAGCATGAAAGGCGATGGATACATGTTTTGGTTGTGCGCGAATTGCGGTGCATTAGGGTATTGCTGAGCATACGAGTTTGTTATGGCTTGGTCGAGAGCACTCCTCATGGCAACATGGTTCGTGAGGTACGCAGAAAGGCGTCTGTTGAAGTCGGCTGAGCCAGTTTGAAGATGAGCTGTAAGGCGTCGATACTGCATCGGCAAGTCGTCGTCTTCTTCTTCGTACATCTCTTCATTGACCACGTCTTGCTCGGTCACTCGTAATGATCTGCCGGTGCGACGCTTGTGGATTTCCGACGCTCGGCGCGCAGATTCCACTCTGGCTTCAAGACTTCGGTCACTTCGTCGAGAAGCAGCGATGTAGGCACTAAATGGGCATGAGAATAATGATCAGACATGAATCGAACGTGAAAGGCATACCGCTCCTGATTCTCCTCATGAGTTCGTTCGGTCTTCAGAGGCTTCTGAGACATGGGCGTGGTACGCTGTGGAGGCATGGTTGATCTGGTGGCGTGATACGATGGTGAGAAAAGCAGGGTCGACGCCGGCGTTTTATGAAGAAATGGCTCAATGCTTCCGAAAGCCACGGAACGGATGCTGTGGAAAATCTGGGGAAAGAAGGATTTTCGGCGGATAGAAAGGAAAGGCAGTCGGTTATAAGGCTTCCTTCGGAGACTGAAGCATGTGCGGGAAGTGGGACGGCCAGTCGAAACAATAAGTAAAGGCGAGCGAGTGATTGAGGAAGGATGCGCAGGCGCTCAGGTGATATTAAAAGGATCTGGCGGAGCAAAGCAGACAGAAAGGGAGAATGTTTGGAGGTGGTGGTCGAACTGGGAGAGTATCGATATTGAACGCCTTCGATGGCCAGGGCTGGCGGGCCTCGGGATCGATCTGGACGGTCGGGTTGCGCACGCCAAGCGGCGAAACTGCCGAAACCACGAATACGGCTGGGGATCGGCGGCGAATCAACGGGCGGAGAGATGCGGGACCGGTGCTGCGTCGGATGGAGGAGAGGACGACAGATTCGGTGGAGGATAGAGCAGAAAGGAGACAGGAGCATGAGGAGAAGGAGGAGGGTCAAGAGGAAGGGGGGAGGAAGGCATGTCGGGATCAGGGACGGCCCTGGTTACTTGAGGAAGTGCTCGGATTCACCACCGTCACGGGACGGTAAGGGCAGGGAGCCAGCCATGGCGTCGTACTCGTACGGTATGTGCTCTGTGCTCTGTGCTTGCCAGCGGGCGAATTGGACGAATTGGACGAATTCCATTGGTCGCGCCGTGGCAGATCTGGTGGAGGACAGCCGTAACGCTGGCGGGAGAAGAGAGGAAGGGAGGGGGATGTGGGCGCTAGCGCTAGCGTCGGCTCCAGCCAAATCCGAGCGATGGAGAGATGGACAGATCTTGGGAGATCTGACGGGCCCCCTGACTGGTGGATCTGGCTGAGGTAAGCCGTGCTCCGGGCTAGCTGCAGTTTGGTGAGATTAGCGACCATAGCGCCATCTCAGATCTCCCTTCTGGCTCATGCCCGGCTCCACTTTTCCCAGCGTGGCTTGAAGCTTCGCATCGCTTCCAGACTTTCGTGGGCAAAGGTGCGTCGTCCTCGAGGCATGTTCCGAGCACGATTTGTCACTTGTTCGCCTGTGCTGTCCTGGCTGTCAAGCATAAGTCTCCGGCCTCGCAGCACGCTGGCAGGCTTCTGCCGGTCGAAAAGACCCACATGCCATACCGCGGACCCAGGCACGTCCCGGTGGAGGGGGTCTCCATCATTCCACCGCTGCTCGATCATAGCCGAGGACCGGACTGGAAAGCGTCCCTAAGGAGACAAGTCCACCGTCCAGGGGTGTCGACGGTCTTCAGGGTCTTTGGGTTCGTTAGGATGGCTAGCGGCCAGCGGAGATCGTTTTCAACGGCAGTGCAAGGGACCGATCTACCTATCGTCATTCTCCACCCAATCACGGCCCCTTCTCGCCTCGGGTGGAGCAAAGGTCAGATTGAGTTTCGAGGGCCGTGGATCTGGCAGAAAATGGGGAAAGGCCCGCGGTCTGGCCTCGACGGAACAGTTGGCCTCTTTCGTCATTGGCCAGACGCGGTCGGTGGCGAGCACGTTCACCACCACGTCTATCGCGGACTTCCTTGCACGATCATTGATCAATACAATCCGATCGCTCGGACAACGAAGTCTCGGGGAGCACTTGCACACCTGCAGACCTGCAGATGACCGAAAACAGAACAATGGATTCATCTGGTACTGTGAGCTCCCTTCATTCACCGGTCTATCTATTTCTCACCACCGCTCTTTCTCGTTGCAGCAGGTCACAGTATCCCCTTACTGACAGCGTTCCTGATCGGGATGTTTCAGGGTAATACGTCATGCGGCGAAATCATGCGAGGCATGACTGACACAGTGACTGCATACCCGAAAAGCGCCATGCAAATGCAATGACCCGGGACTCGGTGACAGTGACGATGCTGTCATGCTCGAAGCCTTCCGGATTGTCTGTGGAGCTCATCCAGAAATGACCTGCTGCTCAACATACAAGACGGGTACGCTAGATATCAATAACGAAAACCAGCAATAGGGACGAAGGTTCCCCGACCCTTCTGGCTGTGTTGCTCTGTCTTCTGTGGAACCATTGACCTGCTCATCCTCGGTCGGTACTCGCAAATTTATGCCCTGCAGCGGCGGCCGGCAGTGGTCTCACGAGGCCAGTAAGCAAATTGGTAGACATCGCTCATGCACAAGTCCACTCCTTGCATCTGCGGCCCGCAGAGCCGTCAAATATTGTCTCCAAAGAGTGAGACAGCGAGCAACCGCATTTGTAAGTCCTCAGGCGGTCCTGCAAGGCCGCAGATTGGCGAGTACGAAGGATGCGAGATGGACAGCCGCAACGTGATCCGACCCTTCCGTGGACCTGCATTAGGTCTACCGGCACGAGTGTCGGTAGTTGGTCCGAAGCAAGGGGACCATCGGGAAATAAACGGACGACGATGGGGTGGAGGATAGAATTGATCCGCCTGTCCTTTCAGTCTACCTTGCTGATTGGACTTTGAATCTCACCCAGGCTGTGCTCAATTCAATGGTAACGTACTTCATTAACAAAGCTTCACGAAAGATTCTAAAGGAGCCAAGTCCTTTTCATGACAGTCATATTGACAGCTATCTCGTCATCCACGTCGAAATCTCAGAGCGCGCCAATGATGGTCTCATGGGTCGAAAAAGCTTTGCTCCACCCAAGTAGGTAGACAAGAATATGAACGTGCCTGACTTGATTAACATGATATCATGTTACGAGTTGGCATGAATTTTTCGCATTGGCCTCCACAAAGCGCCATAGCACCTTAGGAACATGAAGAACGCGAGCAATATTCTGGGCATGATTCTTACAATGCTACTAGCCCGATCATTTAGGGCAGTCTCATAGCAAGGAGTCCAGCCGAGTAAACACGCTCAAGCAAGCAGCCACAACCTGAGAGAATTTATTTGTCAGTCTTCAAAGATGAGAATATTGGCTGGACAACATACCTCTAATTGCCGTTCTTTGTCTTTCGACTTGTTGACCTCATCCGTGATCACTTGACCCAGGTTCGCCCCGATCCCCTGTGAACCCCCAGCTCGCTTGCCAAAGGGCCATTGTGAGTACTCCGCTAGCAACTCATCCACCTGTGCAAATGCCCTTTCCCTGGCCTCATGACCCAGCGTCGCCAGCGCGTTCTCCAACACATTTGCGGCGTATGCTGCACAGACCATGGATATTGTGCGGGTGTATCTAAACTCCATATCTTCAGGGAGAAACTGGCTGGGCGGCAGTACTACCGTTCTATTGGTGAGGACGTTGCGAACTCGTCTTCTGATCTCATCTTTAGCTCCGCCGTCGGCGACTGGGTGTGTAGCCATGTCGAAGAGGAGGAAATTGCGTTTCTCGGTTCGTAGAATGCCTTTGTCAACGAGACCTTTGGCGAGTCGCTCTCGTACTTGTTTCAGTTGGTAGCCGATCTTCATAAGATTCCATGTTTCGCCTTACGTTGCAGAGATAGTCAGCATGTAGTTTTCGCCAAAAATAGTTATTCGTTTACACGTACCGCTCATCAGATCTATCCAGGAGCTGACACTCATCTTCTCGCTTGACTTCATCATCTTCAGTGCTTCGTCCAGCAACACCTCACCGGTCAGTGTATCATCAACGACCTCAATGACCCGATCTACCAGGGGAAAGCGCCGTCTCGATGAATCCTTCTGCATGCTCACGCGACCTCGAAATGCCAATTCGATGACTATGCAGCCCCTTAGGGCGTATGAAATGTTGTCGTTCCAGAACGATAGATAACCCTGTCCATTCCAAGTGTCAATGTCATACTTCCGTAGCGCTCTTGATGGATTAGGTTCACCTGCTTATCTTTCAACCCCAGTAGTAGCACCTCCTCCATTAGCGTCAGCTTCGGCTGCTTGTTCCGCTCCTCGCTCTCGCTGATGTCTCTTGGGTCGAATGCAATCTTGTGCCCATTCTCACCGCCCGTGTATGAAGTTTCTGGTGTTTTGTCGTAGTTCTTGGGCGCTGGTGAGCTGACTCGGCTGGTGTCGTTGTCGTCTTCTACAGTGGTCGATGCTCCTCCGCCTCCTCCCCGGCGGCGAGTCAGGCCACCGGTTGAGGCCATAGAATTTGCTTTGTGTGCTTATGCGCTATATGTGGTGCTTTCAGAACTGGTGTGTCTATCACGCGGAAAGCAGGGGTTGGAAGCATTCGCTCTTGTATGACGGTGTGTTGTCGAAGGAGCAGACGATGTGGAGGCTGCAACGGGAATCAACGCGGTCTGCCCGTGCTCAATTCCATTGAACTGTATGTTTCAAATGCGTGCCTGTATCTGGCCAATACACAGCCGGGTAACGTATGGAAGGAGAGCTATGTTTCGCGGTGCAAGCTCGCTTAGGCTTGCCGCCGGAATCGCTCCCGTAATATCCCTTCCTTAGGCTTGCCTACTGAATTCTGGGAGTCACTCTATGCATTCATGAGAGGTGACATAGATGGGCATAAATTTGAATCTATGTATATGCCAATGCAAAACAAAACCATAACCCAGCATAGTACAGCAGCGGTGAACCGCATCAGATGATCACTCGCCCTTCATACAAAGCAGTCCCTCGATCCATTTTTCAATGTGCTGAGATTTCTGTCAGTGAAAAACCTAATAGATCAGTCTCAACTGAGAGAACTTACCATCTGGTTGGCCCAGTATGTAATTGACCGCTTTGTCAACTAGATGTAGAGTATTTAGTAATGGTCAAGAGTGCTCCTCGGAGATAGAGACTTACTGCTCAGGATTGCGTCTGCCTCCTGATCCGGTATCTCAATGCTGAACTCCTTTGTACAATGAGCTCCTTGAAGTACTCTGAAAGCTTTCGATTGCTTACCTCCTCGATTGCCATCACCACCTCCACAGTATCCAAGCTATCCAGACCAAGGTCATTCGAAAAATGAGAGGTGTTCGATAGCTATCCATACGATTAGATCGTGGTATGCAGTAGTGACTGGTTGTTTCTTCGTACCTTTGTTGCATCTTTGACCTGCGTTCTGGTGCATTAGCACATTAATTTGCTTTTGTAAGGTCAAAGTCATACCTTGTCAAAGTTCTTCAATAGATCCATTATCCTGCCCTCCACCTCTGTCTTTGAAAGGCCAGCTGGTGCTGAATAACATCTTCTACCGGAGGCTTTGGGGAATTTGATATGGCGGGTGGATGCAACGGAGAGGCAGGGACCAAATGATCGGGACGCTGACGGGTGGGTCCTCGCAAGCGGACGCGAGGCCTGGCGGACTGATTGGAGAAGAGCAGCGCGAATCATGATGGCTGTCCTATAGTACTAGATGCAGGTGGTGACAGAATTGCTGGTTCTGCTGGTGGTGATGTCCTGAGCTCCCCGTACATTTGACATCAATCACACTAGCGGAGCATTAGCGTCATATCAAGCCTACAGCCAATCAGAACATTCGCCATTTCTATTACCGCATCTACAACTTTTCGAATACCCTCCTTTCAGCTTGCAACAACTCCCAAATCTCGCAATGGCTTCGGCACGCTCTCTCACAGCACTTGCGCGCGTGCGTCCATCCTCCTCACCACTAACCAGTATTCTCGCCGCTCGCACAGTCTCCCCCACTATCGCCACCTTCTCTACCTCCACACAGCGCTTCGCAACACCAGCAGGTCCACCACCCCAAGGCTTCCGTCTCGCGCGCAAAGAACGTTGGGATGAAGGCAAAGAATCCTCTCTCGATAAAGCCGGCAAATACTTCCTCCTGACAGAAATGCTTCGCGGCATGTACGTTGTTCTTGAACAATTCTTTCGGCCACCATACACAATCTACTATCCTTTCGAAAAGGGACCCATTTCGCCTCGCTTCAGAGGTGAGCACGCTCTGAGGCGATATCCTACGGGAGAAGAGAGATGCATAGCCTGCAAATTGTGTGAGGCGATATGTCCGGCTAGTGCGATCACAATTGAGGCAGAGGAGAGAGAGGATGGTAGCAGGAGGACTACAAGATACGACATCGATATGACGAAGTGTATTTATTGCGGGTTCTGCCAAGAGAGTTGTCCTGTAGACGCAATCGTGGAATGTGAGTTTTGTCGCGTTGCACGATAAGTTTGGGGGTTATTGCTGATCCGATTTAATTATAGCGCCGAATGCAGAATATGCCACAGAGACAAGAGAGGAGCTGCTATATAACAAGGAGAAATTGCTAGCGAATGGCGATAAGTGGGAGCCAGAATTGGCTGCTGTGGCGAGGGCTGATGCCCCATACCGGTAAGGATAGAAGTTGTGGAAAACTCATGGTTTGGCGTTGTACATTTCGGTTGCATAACAAATAGTCAAAACTGTATCATTGAGCTATCGAAAGAGACATCACTGTCTCAAGGGCGCCTCCTCAATTGAACCCACAAATTTTGAGCTCTTTGCCTTGTCAGGGAAAACCATTCCGCAAATTGTTGTACTTTGACTTTGGATAGGACAGTGAGTTTTGGGTGCGATCCAGGCCGCCAAGCTCATGAACAACCTGCATCTTGGTATCAGCGCCACTTGGTGAGCTCACGAATAAGGGATGCACCTTTCCAATGATACTGTCATGCCCCTGCTTGTCACCGCTGCTTTCCCACCACATTGTACCTCCCAATCCCTCTCTCATTACATACTCCGCTTTAGTCTTAACCATATCAATAGTGTCGTAGCTCACCATCAAACGCTTTTCCGCGTTGTAACTCCAACTTGCGCCGATATGGTGATCGATCGACTCCTTGGATCCCTCGTGTGGCAACGATTTATAGTCCCAGACACCTTGCTCCCAGCTGCCTTGTCCCGTACCAGAAAAAGGTTTCCCAGGGCCTCCTGTAGCTTCAAACGCTCGTCCGTAAAGAGGCATGCCAAGAACGATTTTGGATGCAGGAACTCCTCTCGACTTGTAATACTCAAGAGCAACCGAGGTGGAGAAAGGCGTGCTGGCAGGATCATGCTGAGAGGGATACAGATTTGACTGATGGCCTGCTTTAGAATCCCAGGAACCGGCGTAGTCGTAAGCCATTAAGTTCCAGAAATCTAAATATCGGTCCATTTCTTTTAGGTGCAGCTTTTCGTAATTTTGAGCCCCTGATGATCATTAGTATGGAGCATCGAAAGCTCGGATTCCTATGTAAGAACAACCTGCTGGACACGCTACGGAGAGAAGCATGGTATTGTTTCCGGGACCAGTGACGGATTCGAGGGCCTAGAGTATTCAGTGCTTGTATAAATGTAGGAACATGAGGCTCACGGCCCGAGTTTCTTTGAGCAATTGTACAAGATTCTCAGCTTCCGAGTTATCCTTGGGATACTCCCAGTCTATATCAAGTCCTAGGACGATTTAGACACAATTGTGACAAGCACTCAGCTGTCTTACCGTCAAGACCTAAGTCTTTAACCAATTTCACAGCTGAAGCAGCAAAGTTATGCCTTGATCCAGGATTCGAAGCGGGCTGAGCAAAGTTTGAAGAATATGTCCATCCACCAATAGACAAGAGAACTTTTAGATGGCGATGATTCTTTTTCAGGAGAAAAAGTTGTTTGATGCAACCATAGACATTGGTTCCCGAGTCATTCCAAGAGTCGTGGGGAAAATGCTGTCACATGTCACAAATAAGACGATGTTGGATGCGGAAGCAATGACCTACTTTATCTGTGTCAGACCATGCATCCGTAAGATAGCTTCGAGACATTAGATAGGGCCTTTCTCATGCTGCATTGGGAGACCTTACACTTCGCCGCTCTCAGGTCTCACGTTGGCAAATGCGTAGAGGATGTGTGTCAGCTTGTCAGCGGGGAGGTCTTGGGGATTATGGTTCCTGCCATATATGGCCCTTCCCAGCACTCAGCCAAATTGTTGATACCTATCTATTGCTTCGGAGAAATTTCGACGCACCAGTTGACAAAGTAAGCTACAGTCCTGTATCCGCCGTTCATATTGGCTGGAACTAAGCAATTGAGGTTGCAGCACTCCTTGCTGACCAGCTAAAGGGCCTGAAGTGGAATACAAGACCGCTGGCTAACAATGTAAGAAGAGTTATCAACGAGAGATTGTAGTACGAAGGCGCTAGCTTTACTATTGACAGTACAAATTTTTGGACCCTCCGAAATGCTCAAAATATAGAGCGATTAGTAGTGTGAATGGTCTAATCTATTCTGTGATCTTTCACTTGAAATAGTGCGCTTACTCGAAGATGGAATTCTGAGGACCTCTGCCTGATCGCGGCTTGTGAGACTTTCTTGTTTCGGGGGGATATGCGCAATTTGATGGGCCAGGATCCCATGAGCGCTATGACATATTCTTAGGGGCTTATAGAAGCCCGATCCTCTGAAGAGAGAACATTCTATATAACATCATCGTGATTTTCTCGGCGGATCTACCTTATTCACACTTTTCTGCCGAAATAGATCTTCAACAACCTCCGCGGCGAAGGTTATATACCAGATGCGTCACACGGCATTGAGCAAACTCAAACCAAAGTCGTTTCCCATTCTCTAATCGTCCTCTCCTGTCAAATCGGGGCCTTCCTCTATCCTTTCGAAGCCCTTTTTATGCTCACCGGCTTTTGCTAAGCTCTTCTTATCCTGCTCTGCTTTTTCCGATTCTTTCCTATCCCCCTCTGCTCTTTCAATCTCGCCATTGCCCCTCGCCACTTTCCCGCTGTCCTTATGCTCCTCAAACTTATGATTCCCTTTCCATGAACCCTTGAAGAGGTGTTGGACCAGTGCAGAATCGCTTTCTGGACTTCCGCTATTCGAGTGCGCCTGACCCGACCCAAAAGCGTTGATCGGCAGGATGAGGACGTCCCCTACCAGCTTAGGTTCGGTAAGACCAGAGATATTCAGAGCTGTGAAATTGGTTCCCGTAGTATATGAAAGGCCTTCGAACACGGCTTGCGTGAATAGGGCCGGGCCAGTCGTATCCAGTACTTCATGAAAGGATGGCTTTATCTGAGATATCGCACGCTCTTGCTTTAGGGCGAGTTTCCTTAAACGCTCGATGACTCGTTCGATGGTGATTTCGAGAAACAGATGACCTGGCTTTGCCAATATAGCCCATGTAGCAAATTGTAGATCTAGCGTCCAATCTACCCACCGGCCTCCACCGAGAGTGTCGTACTCTATACCAACGACAAGATTGGCATCTTTTGTGTAAGCGGAAGGGACCCAGTCGTCTATCGGCTTCAATGACATGGTATCTATATCACTATACACCCCACCATCTGCAAGCAGAACAAGATAGCGGATGAGATCAGCGCGTAGAATAGGATCTTGAAGATCCATGAAGATTTCTGCTATATCATGCCAGTGCGCAAACTTGTCACGAACGTAGCTTTCAGCACTATACTGAGTAATGATCTCGTATCGGTGTTTCTGATTTATTTTTACCCATGACAGGATTGATTTGCGGTCGTCGGCTTCCAGTCCAGCTGGACTCATCTTGGAAGTTTGCCATATCTTTCTTGGAAATTGAGGGTTGGCGAGGGACGCATTTTGTGCCAGAGGAACGAATGCCTGGTTACAAAAATCGAAGTTGTGCTTGGCTACATGAATAAATCGAAAACAGAATAATGTACTGATAACACAATAGAGAAAGAGCAATCGATTAGTCTTTGGGTCTGACGGTGGAGTCCATGCTGCCATGGCCAGCGGTGACATGAAGGACAACGGAGAGAAGAACACTGAACACAGAGAGGGTGGCATACTGGGAAAACGGTGCTTACATTCCTCAACATGCAAGGAATCCGGTTGCTCGAACCTTGCGGCCCAAAGCCTAGTGAGAACCATGTCTCCACCTAGGTAAGGCATGTCTATGCTTTTCAGCGCCGCTGGATGAAGGCGTGATGAAGACGTTGGTTCATGTTGCGGATCTGTTCATTGTGATATTCCGTGGCCACACACACAGCACTTAAAGATGCGGTCAGGACTGCACTTTGGAGAGGTTGCCGCAGTGAGACGGTTGGTCTCGAAAGACGAGGTCTAAGCACGAGAAATCCCCAGGAGAAGTACAGTAGGTGATAGAGCAAATTGACAGACTTCTCCGTAATGCATTGAGCGGGATGGTTTGCTCCAAGTGCGAGTCCACCGAGCCATCCAGAGTGAAGTCTAAACATGTTTTCATCGGAATTGTGTCAGAGGTTGCGGAAAGCCACAGCCTAGCGTGTTTTTCAGCCCTATCAGAACGCGTGCTGTAAAGTGGGAAAGAATCTCGTGTTTAGAGGCGTATGGAAGGTGACGAAAAGTTTCAATTTTACAGAGACACACTGTGCGAGTGTTTATTGATGATGTAAGAGCCCTGCGCTATATCTACTTGTTTGATTCTTGCCAATTGAAGAATAGAAGCTTCTCGCGAGCCTCCTGTTTGCATTGAAACAACTATGTCGTCGTCGAGGCCCGAGCTAAAGGTGCTGCACGTTTACTCAAGCGATCTCGAGGTTGCACGCTTACGCCTTTACTAGATAGATGACGACGTCGGATTTATCCGATTTTTCCGAGGGCTCCCAGTGAAGGATGGCGAGACTATACGGATCTTCGATCGCGGGGACTGGTTCACAGCCCATGGGGAGGATGCGGCATTCATTGCAAGGACGGTACCTACAATGCGACACAAGAACTAGCGAGGGCAGTACTGACGCGGCCAACTAGGTCTACAAGACGACCTCTGTACTCCGGCAGCTTGGCAAAGTCGACACTGGCCTACCCTCTGTGACCATGACCATCACAGTGTATCGCAATTTTCTACGGGAGGCACTGTTCAAACTAGGGAAGCGTATTGAGATCTGGGAGACTTCGGGTCGCATGCAGTTCAAGATTAAGAAACAAGCCTCTCCCGGCAATCTACAAGATGTTGAAGACGATCTTGGAGGACAGCTAGAGTCAGCTCCTATCGTTTTGGCGGTCAAGGTTTCGGCAAAGGCTTCAGAGGCCAGAAATGTTGGTGTGTGCTTTGCAGATGCCAGCGTGAGAGAGCTTGGGGTCAGCGAGTTCCTAGACAATAATCTCTATTCAAATCTTGAATCGCTTCTCATACAGCTCGGTGTCAAAGAATGCCTGATTCAAACCGACAATAAGAAGGGGGACCCCGAATTGAGTAAAATACGAGGCATCGCTGACAATTGCGGTATTGCAATTTCCGAACGTTCGCCTGGGGATTATGGAACAAAAGACATCGAGCAGGATTTAACAAGACTTTTGCGTGGCGAGCTCGCTGCCGGTGTTCTACCTCAAACAGACCTCAAATTGGCCATGGGCTCGGCTGCTGCGCTTATCAAATACCTGGGTGTCCTGTCCGACCCTTCCAATTTCGGGCAATATCAGCTTTACCAACATGATCTATCCCAGTACATGAAGCTCGATGCGTCAGCCCTCAAGGCGCTTAATTTGATGCCGGGGCCGCGAGATGGCTCAAAGAACATGAGTTTATATGGTCTTCTGGACCATTGTAAAACACCCGTTGGGAAACGCTTGCTTGCTCAATGGCTCAAGCAACCCTTGATGAGCCTAGAAGAAATCGAAAAGCGCCAACAGCTCGTTGAGGCCTTCGCAACGGATACTGAGCTTAGGCAAGCGATGCAAGATCCGCATTTGCGATCAATCCCCGACCTTTACCGGCTAGCCAAGAGGTTCCAAAGAAAACAAGCAAGCCTTGAGGATGTGGTCAGAGCGTACCAGATGGCTATACGACTACCTGGATTTATTGGCTCTCTAGAAGGAGTGATGGATGAACAATACAAAGATCCACTAGACGCTGAATACACCTCAAAGCTAATTGAGTACGCAAACAGTCTAGAAAAGTTGCAAGAAATGGTGGAAACGACTGTCGACATAGATGCTCTCGACAACCACGAGTACAAGATCAAGCCTGAATTCGACGAAAGCCTACGTATTTTGGCCCGCAAGCTAGAAAGGCTGGAGAAGGACATGAAAACCGAGCTCCGGGAGGTCAGTAACGATCTTAATCAAGAAATTGACAAGAAACTCTTCCTCGAGAATCATAGGGTCCACGGCCATGTCTTCCGTCTGACTAGGACAGAAGCGGGCTGCATACGGAACAAGAAACAGTATCCAGAAGCTTCAACACAGAAGAATGGAGTCTACTTTGCTACCAGTTCTTTGCTAAATATGAGGCGCGAGCATGCACAGCTTACGGAGAATTACAATCGAACGCAAAGCGGGCTGGTCAGCGAAGTTGTAAGTGTCGCTGCATCGTACTGTCCCATATTCGAGAAGCTGGCAGGCGTCCTTGCTCATCTCGATGTCATCGTGAGCTTTGCCCACGTTTCCGTCCATGCACCAACATCGTATGTGCGCCCGAAGATGCACCCAAGAGGTGAAGGAAATACAATACTCAAAGAAGCCCGTCATCCCTGCATGGAAATGCAAGATGACATTCAATTCATCACCAATGATGTTTCTTTGATCCGAGGCAACTCCGAATTCTTGATCATCACTGGCCCGAACATGGGAGGTAAATCAACTTACATTCGGCAGATTGGCGTCATTGCTTTGATGGCGCAAGTCGGTTGCTTTGTGCCTTGCTCAGAAGCCGAGCTCACCCTTTTCGACAGCATTCTCGCTCGAGTCGGCGCCAGCGACTCCCAGCTCAAAGGTGTCTCGACCTTCATGGCCGAAATGCTAGAAACAGCAAACATTCTCAAGTCTGCGACGTCGGATTCGCTCATCATCATTGACGAGCTTGGTAGAGGAACAAGCACGTATGATGGCTTTGGTCTTGCGTGGGCTATATCTGAACACATCGTTAAAGAGATCAGGTGCTTTGCGATGTTCGCGACGCATTTCCACGAGTTGACAGCTCTGGTGGATGAGTATCCTCAGGTACAAAATCTCCATGTCGTAGCTCACATTGGCGATACGAATGAACGAGATCGAAGAGAGGTCACGCTGTTGTACAAGGTCGAGGAGGGTGTCTGTGACCAAAGCTTCGGCATCCATGTCGCTGAGCTTGTCCGATTTCCGGAAAAAGTCGTCAACATGGCCAAGCGAAAAGCAGATGAGCTGGAAGACTTTTCCACCAAGCATGAAGCATCAGCTATCAAACACTCCAGGGAAGATGTGGAAGAAGGGAGCGCGCTGCTCAAAGAGATGCTCGTGCAATGGAAGAAGCAAACCGAAGGTATGGATATGAGTACAGAGGATCAAGTGAGCAAGATGAAGGAGCTGGTTATGGGTAACCACAAATTACTGAAGAATCCATTCTTTCAGTCGGTAAAAGCTTTGTGATAGCGCTTTGATAATCTCGGATTCAGCGAAGGCGTTCCAAATCAGGAATCGTTATGAGGGTTCTGTACGATTACCTATTTACAAGTCGGCGTAACACTATAAGGAGACCTACCTGATCGCTTCAACAGGCCTCTGTGTCCCCCGTTGCGGGATTCCAGATAATTCCAGTCTCACTAATTGTCATCAAATGTCTTCACTAGCATTGCCAACTGATCAAATGAAGAAGTAACGTCACATACATTTCCCAAATGCCTGTGTTATACCTCAATAACACGTATTCTGAGCCGGCGGATAAGATATCTCACAAGTCGACGTACTTATTGAGCCACGAAGCCCAGCTTAACAGAGACTCGACTATTGCTGGAGAAGCATTTGCATCAGCTTCATCTGTTTTCCGTGGATGTGGTATTGCGTCTTTCTAGTGTCCTTATTCACCTTCTCCCACTTCAGTATTGAATACACCTCCGCACAATTGCACGCTCATTACGTTGATATGGCGCCCAGGGTAGTGAGGACTTAAATTTCAGAAATAAGTGTCGGAAACATGAGGGAAAGATAAGCCCATCCACAACGGCTCCTTGCAAGCGAAGGATTTTCTTTTGGAATTAAATGATAGATCCTAGGCTACTGCAGAAGAGTGGCAGTGTAAGTGGGAATGTGAGTAGAAAGCTTCATTTCAGCTGTGAACATAGGAGATTCAATGCCCATTCCTTTTTCTCAAGGAGAAGATCAATGCGAGGTATGGAGAAACAAGATAGACATATCAGTAGGCAATTGTGATTCTACTTTAGACCGTCGTTCATGCTGTTGGATGGTCATGGACATCAATGTTCCAGAGTGAGCCATAACAAAGCCATCTTTAGCATCACTCCGTCTGCACAGAACGCCAACCTGACGCGAGTTAAGAGCCTTCACTTCACCGGGTTTACCTCGGGTATGTCATGACTGAAAACAACCGAGGATCACTATCAACACGCCCACAAACTCCTGATTCTTGATCCATAACCACATATACAAATACATAGCGTACCTGATACCCACGATGGCATGTAAGCGTGGAGCGAGTGGAGCGAGTGACGACGAGAGTCTTTCTTCTACCGGAGGTTTCATCTTGAACGGACAGAGTGGTGTTGAGAGTCAGGAAGAAAGCAAGCCGACTGAAAAGACATCAAGTTTCGCTGGGCAAGATAGTACGAGAAATCAGGAGAGATACCAACCGGAGGAGCTTTCATTCCCAGACTTCAGAGAAGCTGATATAGCCGAGGAGAAGAATCAAGATGGATCAGAATCTCTTCCCAATGTGCAAAACGCTGGACAAGCTCCAGGCGAAGAAGCACGTAGAGGGTATTTGTCTGAAACAGATCTTGTGAGCGTGGAAGGGGAAGCCTATAATCGGCTAGGACATCGCATCATTGATCCAAACATTCTCGGCGCCAGGGGGCTAGTGGTCGACAACAACAATGATAGTGCAGACTCGCAAGCGTCCCTCCCTCAAACACACATATCCTCACCTGTGAAAGACCGTGAAAACCTTTCTACCATCCACCAGAATAACAACAACGTCGCAAGCTCTTCCTCTGGCAATAATTCCACAGTCAATCCCAAGGCGGACTTACACACCTCTCTCCCTCAAACACAAGCATCTCCAGCTCTCCCTCAAACACAAGCATCTCCAACTCTCCCTCAAACACAAGCATCTCCAGCTCTCCCTCAGACACAGGCATCTCCGGCGGCTTCGAGAAGACAATCCGCGCGCGTTGCAGGTCTCAACCCAGCACAACACACTCAAGCCACGAACACGATTCCTGTGAGACACTCCTTAGTCAATTTCAACATTAAACTTACAGGGCCGCCTCCATCAACACGTCCCAATCTCTCGAATATTTGCACCATTCCAGGTCACGCACACGAGCCGAAACACAGACATACAACTCTCTGTGCTGATACTGCTTGTGGCTGGCAGATCACTCACCGACATACTCACACCGTCACTACAGCAATCGCCCCTGCACCGAATCCACCGCCGGCCTCTAACCATACCTCAGCGAACATCAATCAATCTCTGCCCAACATGCCTCCAATTCCAGCGGTTACAAACCCCGAGGAGACGCTGGCTGAGGGTCACGAGGCCCAATCAGGGGTTGCAGAAATGGGGCAAGAACCCCTTGAGAACGAGACCGGCCGGGATATTTCCCATAACATTGATGAAGATCTTGGAGAATTAGAATGCTGCGAAGGGTATAACCGGGAGATTCACCCGCAGAATCATGAGTCGATCAGGCAGGCCACCCACTCGGACGTCATTATCGCCTGTCAAAACACCAATGAGCACGAGAGCCATGGGGTCTGCGAGACCTGCCTTGCGAAAACGTGGGCCCACCTGTACGCAACGCACGGGCATCTATTCCGCGACACATGTTGGCCCTTGTGCAAAACCTGCGGCGACCGCGAATTGAGCCAAGCCGGCAACGTGGCACCAGCAGACCTCGATGGCTGCACCTGCTTCGTAAATGTCCTCTGCTACAACTGTCGGATCTTTGAGCGGGAGACAGCGCAATGGATGAACAAGGCGGAGGCGAGCTTCAGGAGGTCAGAGCCGACTTTGGTGGACGAGGCGGGGGCCGCGGCCACGGCCGAGCAAATCCAAAACGGGGAGAACGTTTTCATGGTGTCTGGGTGGAAGTGTGAGTGTGGGGCCCCAATCGGGCAGGATGTGCAAGTTGTGAGGTGCGCAGGCTGTAATTGCGTGAAGAATGGGACGTGGAGTGATGATGCGGCGGCGCAGAAGGAGAGGGAATTTGGCAATACGGCAGCCTACTGAGCTGCAGACGAGCGGAGCGGAGCGGAGCGGGCTGTGGACACTTTGGGTGCTGGACACCTTCGTTATCAGAGCACCATTTGGTGCATTAATA
>JAABUP010006029.1_pt1 | contig 17744 bp, 18 predicted proteins | sample 5559201 | NCBI WGS metagenome assembly JAABUP01 (sample SAMN10711887, study PRJNA513373) | rock metagenome | isolation source: Antarctica rocks | place: Antarctica
TATCACTGATCCAGTTCACCACGCCTCCAGGGGGTCATGGTGGACAGGATCAGTGATGTGTTTGTACTCCAGCATGACTGTGTGGTGCTGTTGCCAATCTGTCTAGGCCGCACACCCAAGTTGGAGATGTCCAATCACTTGCCCTGCACATGGGTACCACATGGCTGGTACACGTCTGTATGTATGTGTGAGTGCAAATTATGAGGTAATAGAATCACTGAAGCACTATGAGGGGTACTGCTTGTGCTCGGCCTGCGTATTGTTGTGATGAGAGCACATTGCAGCACAGTGCGTCAAAGCATGACCCAAATTGCATTTGCTCATACAGCGAGATATGCGGCGCAAATCTGACGTCCCTGTTAGATGTGGACCCACACATATGGGCATTTAGGCAAGTGCATACATATCTATATATGTATGTGGTCAAGGCAAATACACACATGTACATATGTCAACCTATATATGGTATTTATGGGGTTTTCCCATTGCACCAGCTGTCTGAATTGACAACCACAGTGCTTGAGTCTGGAACCAATCGCAGATGCTGCTCTGGAGTATTGCACGCTGCTCTTCTGCCTAATGTAATGTTGTCAGTTGCACTCACCAGCAGCTGAGGCAGGCACGCACACCAATCGTAGCCTTGTTGACGAAGAAAAGAAAAGGACAGAAAAGAACAGAAGAGAAAACGAGAGGAAAGAAAAGAAACGAAAAGACAAGAATTGCTGACGCAGGTGGAGTGGTGAGATAGCAGCAGCAGAGGCAAAGGCACTGAGGAAGATTAGAGGGGAGGAGAAGCCCCACCCCACATCCATTCAAGGCCTCCGTGACCCCCCTGTCGTCAAAGGTAACAATCATTTTCAGCCACCACAACCAACGTCTGCTCTTTTGTTACAGAATCTTCGACCCCATCTCAGGCTCCTCTTCAGATAAGTGTTTAATGGCATTGTGTCTTTACTCCTGCCTTTTTTCTTGTTCTTGGTTGTGCATGCTGCCTCATGCCAACTGCAGTTGCCACGCTGATTGCCTGCATATGGCTGCACATACGGTACCAAGAGGGACTGAGTCTATGACCATTGCCATGCCTCATAGCTGACGCTAATTCTGAAAATGTGCCATGTTTGAATGCCACCAAACTACCTGGACCACAGCAATGGTCATGCTGTAGAAGAACAAGAAGGAGTAGATGAAGATGTCAAGGGTCATAGCCTGCGGAAGAAGACGCTGTGCTCATGGCTTACATTGACTTGGAGAGTGTGCCAATGTTATCACCACCATATTGTTCAGTACATCAATCATCAAGAAGAAAAAGAAGAAGAGTCATAGTCTGCATACACTGTGTGGCAGCAATCATCACAGGCATCAAATCAAAGTCGCCTGACACAGCACATGCTTGCTTGCAGAGCTGGCCAGTCTGTCTGCTGAGGGTTACGTCAACCGCTACCGTAACAGCTGGACAGCAGCGGTGGCCGCCACCAAGACCTTTGTGGATGACATGGCTCGCAAGAAGGGGCGGCCCCCTGCTGGGGGGGCACGGGTCAGCATCCCCATGGCCGACCTGCCTGTGCCCGTGCCATTGTCTAGATTCCAATGGCCCTCGGTGAGTCCTGACAAAATCCAACTTTTAGTAATGATAAATCACAGGCGTTCCAGCTAATCGTTCTTGCCAGGTACCTACTAGGCGTGGTCTCATGTTGGTGCATGTTGGCTCACAGGACTAGGGTTCAGGCACACCTAGTGGGTACCTGGCAAGAAGTCAACTCTTGATGTTACAAAGTTGGTATCGAGTTGGTTCTAAGCAAGCTGCAGCAGCTGTACTGCCTGGAAAATCATGTTTAGTTTCTGTTCAAGGAAAGAAACAAACAAATGAACCCAATGTACAAATGTGGCTTTTCATCACTGAGTAAATGAATGAAACTGTGCGACTTGGTGATATGGCGTGCAGTCTGCTGGCAAGGGGCAGAGAGGGAATCTGGTGCGGTGTGGGCAGTGTCACATGTGCCGCAACCCCCTGATGAAGAAGCCCTGCCTGCACCCCATTGTACCCCGGGGGCTGGACAGCCTTGATGAAGGCACATCTGCTCCCAAGTAAGCATCACAGTGTGACTGGTACATTTGACATGTCTAGCTGGGTGCAGGATACTGGCCTGCTGAGCACAGCATTGACCAACAAACAATCTATTGTTTGTGACGATGAACTTGACAATCAACGTACTTGCTGCCGCTCAATGCTATAGTGAACAGATATAGGCAGCGTCCTACTTCTAGCCTCTGGCTTGCCTTTGCTTGCCTGGGTCACTGCTTTTTTTCTCTTTTTTCTCCCTTCCTCCTTCCATTATGAAAGGTCCCGACAGCACAAAGTTGATTGTGGTCAACAAATCTACACAGATCACTCATCATCATGTCCTTTTCTCCTCTTCCTTGCTGTCCTCCTGCCTCTTGCTTGTCCTCTCTTCTCTCTCTCTCTCTCCTCCTCTCCCCTCTTTTCTCCCTCCTCTTCTCCCTCCTCTTCTCCCTCTTCTTCTCCCTCCCCTTCTGCCTCTTCTCCCACCTCCTCTTCTCCCACCTCCTCTTCTCCCGCCTCCTCCCTCCTCTTCTCCCTCTTCTTCTTCTGCCTCCTCTTCTGCCTCCTCTTCTCCCTCCTCTCCTTCCCCCTCTCCCTCCTCCTCTCCCTTCTTCCTCCTCTTCTACCTCCTCTTCCTCCTCCTCTTCCTCCTCCTCCTCCCTTTTCTTCTTCTGCCTTGTCTTGACTGACATACTGCGTTGTGGGTGCAGGCTGATGACGGTGGCCAACTACGCCATGAGACTGGAGAGGGAGGTGTGGGGCGCTTTGGACGGGCCCTGGGGCAGTGACACCTGGATGGGCTGGCGCCGAGACTGGGCCCAAAAGGCAACCCCCTCATTTTTTGCTCCTCAGTTTTTGCTCCTCAGTTTTTGCTCCTCAGTTTTTGCTCCTCGACTTTTTGCTACTCAACTTTTGCTCCTCAATCTTTGCTCCTCTGTTCACTGCTCTGTTCACACAGCAGCCTACCTGTTGCCTGTATGTTGCTGTCAGTGAAATTGCAAGGCTTAGCTAGGGCATACTGTGAATGGCACAGAACTGGTAGGCATCCACCAAGCTAACCCTGGTTGCAACTCAAGGCATGGACCCAAGTGCACAAACAAACCTGAAGGCTAATCACACTTGTCATCTGGGTGGAAAACGTGTGCGTGCTGTACGACTTTCTGCATTCAGGTGAGGCGTACCTGACACCTACCTGGCTGATGCCAGAGCAAAGGCTGCCAGAAAGTCGGATCAAACTCATCAACCAGTCACCTTTGTATCTGGTGTGTCAGTCAGTGCTTTGCTCTGTCAAGGCCACCTTGAAAGAGCAAGGCGTTTTTTCTAGCACTTCTTCCTATGGTGACTGTAACAGCAGACTTACTCTGTGGGCAGCAAGGGACACAGCTCTGCCTGCCAGCAACATCAGCTCCTCTCTGAAGTACTTGGCGCTGCCTTTCTGCAGGTGCGTACTGCCACCACAGCTGAGCCAATTGCTCATGCCATTCTGGAGCTGGAGGCATTACTAAGGCCTGCTGTCTTCACTTCCGTGTGGGGCCCTTCCAGTCAGGTGCAGCCCCGCCCTGCCGGGGCGCCTGCCCGCAAAGGCCCTGCAGGGCGCAAGCCCACCCCCAAACCTGGCAAGGCCCCGGCTACCTCTGTGAGCAAGAGTGGCAGACTCAACAGGGCTGCCAGCGCTGCGAGTGGTAAGACTGATGGTTTGCAGCTATGATGTATAACAAAACATTGAAACAGATATTAAGAAGGTTGTTATTTTCAAGAAATGGGGCTTTTTTGCTCTCATGCAGCCTCCTCTGCCCTATGCATTGTCTAGTGTCATCTCTTCTGCCCTGTGCCCTACCCAGAGGTCGTACAAAATGCCTGTCATGCAAGATACCTCTGATTGCCTTTGCTTTGGTGGTAGTCAAATCAAACACTTGCAGCACTCAAGACCAGTTTGGGATATGTCGTTGGCAGAAGGTGTTAACAAACAATACTTTGATCAATGTTTTCATGCTGTTATGACAATAATAAGCCATAATGATAACAAATGGTGATAGCCATGCTAGTAGGGGCAATGGTAATGATGATAAGCACAGCAATGATAGTGACTTACTAATAGCACAAATTTGATCCTTGCTGATCCTCATGATTTGGTGCAGATGCTCCTTCAGCAGGCAGGAGACGCAACTACAAGGAGGACTCAGATTCTGGTCTGTCAGAGTCAGAAGAAGAAGTGGAGCTGTTTGCGGCAGAAGATGCGCATGACCCCACCATCGTGGACAACGTGGGTCAGGCTGCAAACAACGGCTGGACACTGAACCAGCGCAACAAGTGGGGTGACAGCTTCAAAGTGGGCCACAGGCTGCCTCAGGATGCTGCCAAGCGCCTGGCTAGAAGGTGAGCGTCTGCTATAATGTTGCATCAGTATGCAATATTCATCTCTGCACCCGTTTTGCCAAGCGCCTGGCTAGAAGGTGAGCGTCTGCTAAAATGTTGCGTCAGTATACAGTGTACATCTCTGCACATGTTCACTTCTGCCAGATGGGTATGATGAGGTGGTCCACATGATCATGTCATGTGACACATCAACAATCATGTTCATATTGCTGATTAGAAAGCTCTCAGGTGCAAGATTTGTCTCAAAACTCTGGCTGCGTGTCATTGAACGCACGGGAAGAAGGCTTCTAAATTCAAGGGTGTATCTCCCAGGGTCCACGTTGCATGTCGCAACAGGTAACGTTGCAGTGATGCAACTGTGATCTTTGATTCTGCCCTCACATTCTTGCTCCCTACGTCACATCCCCAAGGGCCAGGCATGGAGGGAAGCTGAGGCACAGGTGTTTGGATGATGTGTTCTGGGCAGCCCGGTATTATACTTGGCTTCTCATTAAATTGACGCCAAAAGGCGTAGTCTTTTCTTTTTCTTTTCTTTTTCTTTGGATGATGTGGTCCATGTTGGGTGCATGTCTGGAAAATTGTTGAAGCGCCATGAACAAAAGGAGCGGTCACTTGCAGGGGTGGCATTGTGCGTGTGCCAAATGTGAAGTACAATGCCAAGCAGCTGAGCCTGCAGCCACGCCTGGCCTGGAGGGGTGCCATGCAGGTACACACCCTGGGGCTGTTCACCTTATCTATCTGTCTATCTTTACAAACAGCCTTTACAAGTCTTTGTGGTTGGCTTGGCTGCACCTGTGAATGTCATGCATGATGCAAGCATTCTTCAGCATGGCTTTGCCAGACCAAAACTGCGTCATCCAACATGCATACCCTTTCATAGATGCGCCTTAGCCTCATGCACATGACTGTGGCTGCATGACTGCACTTGAAGTTCCTGTCTCTATCAAGCAGGGCATGCTGCAGTGATCATGTGAGTCTGCATAAGCATCACATGCTGGGCTTTGGATCAGCATCATAGTCTACAATGTTTGATAGGCCTGCCTTGGCCTATCGTCGTGCATTCTTGGCAGGTCAGCTGCAGTGCATTCTTAGCAGGTGATGCTGCAGCGCTCATGTGTGCCTGCGTAAGCATCACATGTCGTGCTTTGGGCAAGCATCACAGTCTACAATTTTCCATACACCTGCCAAACACCCTGGTACAGTTAGCTACTCTGCACTGTACATGCCTGACCCTAGGGCACCACAGATGTTTGATGCATGAATGATGGTTCTGCAGGCTGCCCGTACAGCGTCGGAGCTGGCATTACAGCTGCGTAAACTGGACAGTCACATCCAGTGGGAAGCCCTAAAGAGGCCCTTGCTTGATGCTGATAGTCCCTATGCCTCAGCTGAAGTACTAGAACGGCGCCCTGCCGTCGCGGGTATGGGTTGGGACTACCTGGTGCAGATGCCACTTGGCGAGGGCCACCAGACCCTAACTCCTGCCCTAGGGTCTGCTGCCGGAGTTAGACAACCTCTGCAACCCCTCATCACTGCGTTGCATCAGGTGCCGCCAGCTCAGCAGCAGCCGATGGGTCATTCAAAGCTGTTGCAGCAGCAAGGGCAGCAGCAAGCCATGCAAGTGCCTGTGCAACCAATGAGCATTCTGCCCAACAATGCTGCAGCACAGCAGCAACAGCAGGCTGCTGGTTCTGCAGATGTCAAGCAGATTGTCGTCCAACAGGCCATCAGCAATCTGTCAGACTCTGCACTACCACAGCAGGCACCCTTGATAGCTGAGTCAGCACGCATGGCCGCCTCAGCTGAGCAGAGTCAGCTGGCCACTATGTCAGCAGCCCAACCTGACTCAGCCTTGCCTAATCAAGTTCAGGCTAGCACCGCTGTGGATGATACATCCCATAATCATCTGAATGGCTCACTGACAGGAGTCTCACCTGCTATCAGCAGCCAACGCTTGGATCCTTCTTCTTCTGCTACAGCATTTACGCCAGGTCAGCAGCCTGCTGAGAGCGCGTCAGAACCTGTGGCAGAAGCTGCTCAGTCACATGTCCCTGCTAAGGTTACTCAGCCTCAGAGGGGCCGCTCTGTTCCACCTGTACAGGATGCACCACAGGCAGCTGCTATGGAAGCTGCTGCTGAGGGTAGTCAGCACACCTCCCCATCCCCATCACAGACACAACACCCCGCTGCAGCCCCCACCCCCTTTGCCACCCAGCCAGCGCCTAAACAGGCAAGCTCCCTGTCATCCCTCATCCCCCATGCACACCACCGGCCAGCTTCAGCAGCAGCTTCTGGCCAGGGCCAAGGGCAGGCCCCTGCCAGGACCCTAGGGGCAGGCCCAAGCCGGGAGGGCACCCCAAACCCCAAGGGCCCTGCTAAATGGGTGCATGAGTCCACGCTGCCATTGTGGTTGGTGAAGAATTACGAAGAGAAGCGGCGGAGGGATGTGGCCATGGTGGCAGCGCGCGCAGCACAGCAGGCACAGCGTGAGGCCAACAGGAGCGCAAGCATGCTGTCAGCCCGCTGGAATGCTGAGCGTGAGCTGCACTCATCTCCCAATCACACTTTTGGATCACAGGCCTGCTCATATGGCCTGCATACATGCGCATTCCTCAATCCAGTCCATGGTTGGCTGGCTTTGTCCTGGCAGCAAAAGCTCCAACTCACCTGGCACTCATGTTCTCAAACTTGCAGGGGTTTGGTGTCCCTTATCCAGCTTGCCGTCATTTTTGCACATGTCTTTGGCTGTTGAAGATTCTGATGGTTTACCACATCATGACGCTGCAGCCATGCTGACACCTTGCCCTGGTCACTGCAAAGACACCATTAGTAACATGCGCATGTGTCATTGCAGCCTCTGAAGTGCTCATGGCAGCTTCCTCCATCTTCAAGACCAAGAGGCAGGAGGCCAAGGCGGCCGCCGATGCAGCTGCTGCAGCAGCTGCTGATGCGTGTGCTGTCTGTGAGAAGCTGTATGGGGATGATCCTGAGAAGGATGATCTTTGGATCGCATGTGATAGGTGCAATCGCTGGTACCATGGGGCATGTGTGGACCTTACTCAGGTAATAGTAATAACAACAATAATCATAATAATAGTAACAATAATAATAATAATAACAACAATAATAACAATAAAAATAAAATTAACAACAACAACATCGCTTTCCAGCTCATGATGAGCTAGGTACGTGAGGGACAAGTCAGGTAATGCTTCATCAATACACCACCAGTGACTGTGAATGGCTGCCAGCGGTCCGTTTTAGCAAGCAATCTTACCTGACATGCTTACCTTTGGGGGAAGCTCAACAGTGCCTGAATGCATGTGTCTACTCTCCTGTGGCATGAGTCTACCTCTCTGGCGGCGTGAGTTCATTCTGCAGCGTCATGGATCCACTCTGCATTTATGTGAGTCCACTCTGTAGTGGCATGGGTCTACTCTTTGGTCGCGTGGGTCTAGTCATCAGTTTCATGGGAAGTAGACGAACATTGCAAGATTCTGTGTCTGCAAATGTGGTGTATGTGAGATGTGCTGAAGCTGTGCATAGCATCAATGCATATCATCCACTGGAGTCTGCTCAAGGCACTGTGTATAGCATAAACGACACTGTAGAGAGTCTGAGAATTTTTTTGCAACAAGATGACTCATGACTGCATCACATCATGGCAAGGCAGGGGGGGGCTGCTTGATGTCCTGGTGCCTTCTTGGCACACTCACGCATAGTCTCCCCAAACTGTTTGCAATGCTTTGTAAGGAATTTGGCATGCTTGCTCAGAGGGTTGCTTGTCCATTGAGGGTGACCTGCACCAAGACACGCAGTCCCTCTGCTCACAGGGAGTACATATATGCACACAAACAGTTCGAAATCAACCGATTTGTGCATGAAAACGCTTTCTGTTGGCAACAAAGAGGTTTCTTCTGGCAAACAAGATGGCACCTCTCACGAAACGTCTACTGATGCAGGAGATGGTGGACAACATTCCTGAGGACAAGAAGTGGGAGTGCCCTGAGTGTGCTTCTGTCAAGATTGAGCGCCGCAAGGTGGCTGTTGAGCGAGCTCGCTTGAAGCGTGTTGCTCAGGGCAGAGCCCTCCCCAGGTCAGCAACACAATGCTGTTCTCATTTTCCTATATTACCACCTGTATTACTGTCAATAAAATGTGTACTGAAGCACAAACTTGTCTGCCCCAACAACAAAATAAACAAATTCTTACTTTGGACCAGTTTTTGATCCCAGCATGGTAGCAACTGTTTGATGGGAATTCATCCATGCCTTCACACTTCGCCTGACTCTGTGGATTTCAACTCCGGGTGGCACTTCTCAGAGGTTGTTTTGGCTGGTTCGTGACGCACTTTCCTCTCTGTCTTTAGCTCCCCCCTCCTCCTCTTCCTCTTGATGCTGTCTGCAACTTTCAACAAACACAGACTGTGTGATGCACTGCAACGCTGACAAATGTGATGGGTCATACCGACCAACTCGATTGTAGCATTATAGGGTCTCAGCCCCAAACCCTGAAAACACTCAAGTATAGCACTTGAGTACATAATGTGCTTTATGTACAGTGTGCCATCTGGATCAGATGCTGGCCTGGATGATCAGCCGGGCACTTCTAAGCGGGAAACCAAGAAATCCCGCCGCCCCAAAGCAGCGCCAAAGTCTGGGAAGAAGAGGAAGGCCCCGGATGGGAGCGAGGTAGCAGGCGAAGCAGATGAGGAAGGGAGCCAGGCGGCGGAACTATACTGCATCTGTCGGCAGCCTGATGACTCTGACCGGGAGTTCATTGAGTGTGACTCATGCAGCCAGTGGTACCATCCTGACTGCGTGGGCATCAGCTTACAGGTAAACATGTTGTAATCTGCTGTCTGGTCATGCTATGAGACTCGTAGCTCGTTCTGACTGTGCAGCCCTCAACTCATGGGTGAATGCAAGTTTTGTGCATAAGACTCACGACTCACATGACAGACGCGGGCTGCCGCCTGAAGAGGCTCTTGTTTGATTTTTGAAAAGCACAAATTTGTGGAAACCTGGGTCTGTGTGCAAGGTTGCGTGCAAAGATGCACATGTAAAAGTCCCGAATGATCACTGCATGTGTCCAAGCTACTGAAATCCATAGCTCTCCTGCATGGGGTGTCCAGGGCAAGGCCTTGCCATGAACAGCATGCGCAGTCAACTAGATGTAGTTCAGCCAGTGGTTCAGGTTTCAATTCTGTATCTTTGTGGGAGTGTCTCTCTTGCCAACTCTTGCAATTTCCTGCAGAGAGTCAGAGTGGCCGTGTCTGCTTTGATGTGCAATAGGTGTGCAAACAGAACGGTTGCATGTGGTTTTCCTCTGCTATATGACATGACAGAAGATCACAGGATGAATACAGCGCTAATGTTGCTGGGCAGCAACAAATCTCTGGACAACAAGAAACCTCTGGGCAGCAACAATCTCTGGGCATTTGTATATTTGTGGGCAACACATCTCCAGGCACTAAACCTCTGGGCAGCAACAAACCTCTGGGCAGCAACAAATCACTGGGCAGCAACATGGCTTGGACAGCAAAAAATCTCCTGGCACCAAACCTCCGGGCAGTACCCTAATCTCCGGGCAGCAACAACTCTGTGAGCAGCGTCAGACCTCTGGGCAGCAACAGATTTCTATTGCTTGCCTGCTGCAGGACATGACCGAGGATGACAAGTACACCTGTCCTGTCTGCACGCGCCTCCTGCAGAAGAAGCAGCGTCTTGAACAGCGCAGAATGGAAGCCGAAGCTGCTGCAGAGATTGAACGAGAAGCACGAGAGGCTCAAGCAGCCAGGAAAGCCAAACTGGTGAGTCATTGCTCTTCAGGTGAAACTGTGGCAGCACTTGTGTTGATGACTGATGCCTTTTCACAAAAGCCATGCATGCATCTGCAGCACTGCTACAATTGAGTACAGAACACAGAAATGCCGGATTGAGAAGCTAGAATCAGCCAGGAAATTCAAGCTTGTGGCTTTTGTACCTTGGCTTCATGACTTTCTTACACAGGCTTTCTCTCAATGGTTGCTAGATACCCACAAGGTGTACATAAGTGCGTGAATCCTGAATGCAGCATGTCACAGTATAGAGGGCCCAAGAATAGAGGGCGCAAGAATAGAGGGCCCAAAAACAGCTACATGAAGTCCAGTTGCTGCTGTGTTTGCCTAGCTTCACACATCTACACACCACAATGTGCAGAGCAAGCTTGACGCCATGCATGTCCATGTGCAGGATGCGCTAGACACGAGTGAGTGGCCCAGAAATTGGCCAGCTGCAGTGCAGAGGGTTCTAGAAGCAGTCCTGAAGCTTCCGGAAGCTGTTATGTTTGCTGAACCCGTGGTGATGGATGAGGCGCCCGGGTATGGGGAGCTGATTGCCAGCCCTATGGACCTGGGTACAGTACTAGGCAGGTCCAAGGCTGATGCCTATGACACACCTCTGGAAGCCCTGGCGGATGTCAGACAGGTACTGCAAACAGCACCTGGGCAGCCCGGTATCATATTTGGCTGCTCATTGAATTGACACCGAAAGGCGTAGTGTTTTCTGTTCTTTGCTTGCAAACAGCAAAATAGGCAGTATTGCAGTATGCAACACAGGCAGTGTTGCAGTATGTCAAACAGGCAGTATTGAAGTATGTAAAAACTGCCTGCTTGTACTGTACTGTACCAATTAAAATTGTAGAGTACAGGCCCTGCTGCTTGTGCTTGAGGCAGTGGGTTGTTGGAAGCAATGATGCAAGTCTGTGGCGGTATTCTGATGACAAGGCGTACTTGAGCAGTCTGTCACATGCTAAATTGGCTTGAGGTCCTTTTCACTGTGGCAATTTTTCAGACGACTTGCACCAATGAGCCAATTGAATACACTGTTTCTGCCACAGCTTGACTGAAGTGTGGCTTCAGACAGAGCATGATACAGACGGAAGGTCCATCCTGATGCTATCACAGTGTCATCAAACTGCTGCTTGTTGCAAAGTCTATATCACAGCTCAACAGGTGTATCACAGCCATCGGCTTTGTCGTAAGTCCCAATCTTGACAACCGGTCAGTGCTGTTCACCTACATTTGACTAGCTGCATTTGAGTGCAGGTATGGCAGAACTGCCGCATCTACAACGCAGAAGGCAGTGACATCTGGCAGATCTGCCAAGATGCAGAAAGTGCCTTTGATGCCAACTGGACCTCAGCAAGGCTACCCCTGCCACCCCCACCCCCCTTGCCCCCTTCCCTGCTGCCCAAGAAGCAGTCCAGAGCTGGCACAAAACGCCAGCGGGACACTGCTGGTAACAACTTTGCTCACATGCTGCCCTGCTCAGACTGGTTCTCCCCACCCCCCCCCCCCCCCTCTTTGCCTTACCTTCGCTGTCAAGTCCTCCCCCCTCCCTTTGCCCCTGTCATCTCACTTGGCATACTGTCCCACCCTCAACATCATGATCTTGCTGCTTTGCACATATGCATCTCTGCGACAGCGTTCTGCTGACCAGCTGATTTGCATCTGGCTAAACCATTTAGATGTTCTTTTTGCTGCCAATGTGAAACTGATGCTGACAGAGACCATCTCTGACAATGTGTGGTTGCAAGTGCTCAAGATTGCATGTTGACTAAGCCTGTGTTTTGTCACTGATGATTGCCATTTACATCATCATTACCATCATTATTGTTAATATTATTATTATCATTCTGGTTGTTTTTATATGATTCTTTTCATTGTTGATGTAGCTAATGGAGATCAAGATAGTCAAGCTTGGCAGGTCCACAAAGTTGTGGCTGCTATCTAGTCCAGGACTCCTTTGCAGTACTGCTCAAGGTAAAACAGCCACTTGGATGTCAGATGAACTGACAAGTGCCTGTGTGCAGGAGAGCCCTCAAGCAGTGGTCCACAGCCCAGCAGCGGTGGCCGCCCTGCAAGGTCTGCCAGCCATCGCCAAGCTGACACTGCGCCCTCCACAAGCAAAGCAGCCGCCACCGCTGATGCAAACGGTGGCTCCAAGCGCCGTCTTGTTGTCAAGCCACCCAAGCAGCAGCCTGACAGGCAAGAGGAAGACTCACGGGCGTCCTCATCATCAGAGGCAGAGATCTCTGACAGTGATGACTCACATGAGCGGCGGCCAAGGATCAAGCTCACGATCAAGGGCAGATCATCTCACAAGAGCAAGGATCAGGCTGATTCAGCCCCTCAGGACTCAGCAGCTGATCTGAGCAGAGCCCAGAAGGTGGTGAAGGGGGTTCTAAAGTTGAAAGCAGCAGCGCCTTTCAGCAGGCCTGTGAACGAAGAAGAGGTGCCAGGGTATGGGGCAGCAGTCAAGCAACCCATGGACCTGGGTAGTGTACTGGAGAAGTTGAAGAATGCGGAGTATACGTCCCTAGGTGGGGAATGCGCGTGTGTGTGTGTGTGTGTGTGTGTGTGTTGCAGCAGTCAATGTTGCATGGGGCTTCATTGTCATTTGACAGCCTAAACAATGAGGAGCTGCATGCCTGCTGTGATGAATATGCAGCAGCATCAGACATGTTGTTCCCAAATTGCCTTTGTTTATGAAAGGAGCAAATACATTGAGAGTTGACCGATCTCTGGTTTCTTTTGTTCGTGGGTGGAGCACACACATGCACTAGGGGTTGACCCATCTGACAGTTCCTTCATTTGTGGGTAGAGCACACTCACATTGAGGTTTAATACAATTTCACATCTACATGTTGAAAAAGTCTGAATGCCAGGTCTGGCTGAAGCATTTGCAAGGTGAGATATCTGCAGATGTAGACATGGTGTGGACCTGAAACATCTCCCCAATGTAGAAACGCGTGTTTACTGTCCCCAAGCGTTTCTGAGTTTAGATTTCCAGTGTAGGGATGACGTTTCTGAGACATTTCGGGATAGAAAAGAGCCAGTGGGGGCTGCAATGAAGCTGAGCGTGATATACATGACCTGACTGGTGCGAAGCAAAGTATATAAAAGAATTTAGGATTCAAATACAAATACTTTCATTTATAAATAAAATATAGGGCAACAAAGAAGGAAAATAACCTTGTGATCTCTTGTGTTGCAGGTGAGGTGTTAGGGGATGTGGACCTGGTTTGGGCCAACTGCCGTAGCTTCAATGAGGCTGACTCTGAGATCTGTGACCTGGCAGACCAAGCTCAGCAGGCCCTCCGCATGCGCTGGCAGCAGGAGGGGCTACCCACTGTCACCCCCATACCACCCTGTGCCAAAAAGCAGAAGAAGGATGGAAAGAAACGTGCTCTGGATACAGGTGGGTCAACTTTGTTTTTAAACCTTCTCTTCAATGTATCCTGCACACCAATGTGATATAAAACATGCCTTTTCAGATCTGGGATGGAGATGTCCCCTGCCTCAGCTCTGGGATAGTACAGCTGTACTGAGAGCCAACAATGTTGAAATTGTGGTTATGCCACAATGATGGCATGCAACCTTGGTTACCTCAAAAAGACAGGCTGCTCTGGAGAATCAAGACTTTTCCTGCTTGTACCTACCTCACCATCAGCTGGAAAGCGTTTTAATTCTGATCATTCATGATTGTTATTGCCTCAAGCTTGCATGGCTGTCGTGGGTGCTGTTGACAACAACAAGCGAGGTTAAAACCCATATTTAGGGTTTCGAAATTAGGCAAACAGTGGCTGTTTGCAGGGCCCTCTGGCTCGCATTCTGCTGAGCAGCCCCTCAGGAAGAAGCAAAAGGTGGCGGACTCACAAGCTGCTGTGGCGGAGCTGAGCAAGGCTCAGAAAGCTGTCAAGGCCCTGCTCAAACTCAAGGTGGCGGCCATATTTAGCGCCCCTGTCAGTGAAGAAGAGGTGCCCGGGTACAGCCGTGTCATTCAGAACCCCATGGACCTGGGCACTGTGCTGGAGAAGTTGAAGAATGAAGAGTATGCATCAGCAGGTACCGTACATTGTCCAATGGAGTTGGCCGTGACCTTGACAGCCATTCAGTACAGACGTACTTATGCACATACATATGTGCACATAAATGCACCAGTAAACATAGATGTACATGTAGTGTGCAAATATAATGCTGTTGCCAAAGCATCGGCCATCGCTGTGCTCAGAGATTTTGTTCTGCACTCAATTGAACCTATTGATGTGTAACATGCCGCACCAGACTGAAGTCAATTGTTTTCTTATATACAGTAGTCAAATGCAACTTTGAGTCTGCATGTGCATGGCGCTTCTCCCAACTAATAGCAAAACGTAGAGTTGTCCTGCACAACTGGCAGACCTTCCTTGCAGGTGACGTGTATGAGGATGTAGAACGCATCTGGCATAATTGCCACAGCTTCAACAAGCCAGAGTCAGACATCTGTGCAACAGCCTCTGAAGCTCAGCAGGCATTTCATGCCAGGTGGCAGCAGCAGGGCTTGCTGCAGCATGAAGTCAAGCCTGACAAGACGAAGAGGGGCAGATCCAGCAAGCCGGCAGCACCTGCAGCAGAAGCTGCTGCTGGAAAAGGCGGGGAAAAGCAGAGTGGCGCCAAAGGCAAGCCAGAAACAGCTGCTGCTGCTACTGCTGCCAAGGGCAAAGAAAAAGTGGCGGCAGATGACAGGGGACATAAAGCACAGCCAGAGAAGAAGGGTGTATCTGCTCCCACTTCTAAGCAAAAGCGTGGGAGTGAGTCTGTTGCCACTGCTAAACCAGCTGCTTCATCAGCTCAGAAGCCTGACACAAAGCAACTTGCACCAGAAAAGCTGAGTGCAAGTGCAAGACTACGCAAAGGGCTGCCGCCAACGCCTCCTGTGCGCATTTCTCCTCGAGGGGCAACTGCAGAAGCAGCTTCTGAAGCAGTTGCAACCAGCGAAGCTGATCCAGATGCTGGTGCAACAGCTGCAGCAAAGGGCAAGGGAAAGGCAAAGCCTGGTGCAAAAGCTTCTGCAGCAAGTACGCAAGTAAAACCAGGGAGTGATGAGCCTGTGTTGCGCCGCACAAGCGGCAGGCTTAAGTAATCATTATAAGTCATGTGTTATGTAGCTGATAAGACGCTCTGTAATAACATACTGTAAGAAAACTGCAACTCCTTTAGTAGTGTCTTGCTTGTAGCAATTAGCTGATCTGTGTCAGTAAAGAAAACTGTCGTGGGTTGAACTGGATTAACATCATACCTCTACTTTAGTACGTCTGCTTACACAATATATGCATGAAGGTCGCACTGCTGTAAAACTGCATTTTTTGAGTCGACTCAACCACTGTGCCCTTGACCATTAAGCCCTCGTTGAAATGTCAGCCTGAGCTTATGCTGACGCTCCTCTCAGCACGATTGCTGGAATGTGAGCAGCGGCTTGCATCGAATTGAGACAGTAGCAGTAGCAAATGCTGTTGTCTGCAGGCATCAACTGCAATTGCAACTGCTCAATGACATAAGAGGGCACCAGAGTTTCTTCCGAGATCTGTGCACCATGCAAAGCGACGTTGAATTGCTGCGAGGATTTCTCCGTTGCATTCAAGGGCCCAAGAAGATAAGGCAGCAACGGCACAGTAAGCTGCATCTGCGTCTTGCTGTGCGACTGCGGAGCCTGTGCAGATGAACGCCTTGTTCTCGGTTGTGATCCAGCCAGTTGGGCTTGCATGGCTGGTGGCGTCAGCTGCATTAGCTCTCGCAGCTCTCCTGTTGAGTTCAAGATCTTTTAAAGGGGCAAGGTAGTTTGCAATCGTCAAGTTGCGCAAAGCTGTCAACAACGTTCTTGGAATATGCAAGGCTCCACATGGAATACACACGCTGGTGTGTGTTGAAACAGGAAGTCTGCTCTGCCACCCCTGGTGAGGGGCATCCCTTTCATAGGAGATACCTTTCAATATTTGAAGCTTGGACCTTATTTTGGTGTGCCTCACCATGAAAAGCATGGCAGAATTTACAGGTTCACCTTGTGACTTTTCTTCTCATCACAGCACCTGGTGCCTGCAACATGATGCTGTAACAGCATCAGCACAAAACGCAAGCTGATGTGCATTCCAGGTCGTATCTTCTCGGCGAGCAAGTCATCCATGTGGGAGATGCCGATGTCTGCAGAAGACTGCTGACCTCTGAGCACAAGCTTGTTGAAAGTAAGAGAGCCTTACACATTTCACCCTGATCTTCACAAGACTCATCCGGCACATCAGCAAGGTCTACACCGCATGCTTGTGTTATCGTCCTGCTGCTGTCTAGCGCTAGCTGATACATGACCACAACATTGTCTTGCACCATACATGCATGCTGCCGCTCATAAGATCAAAATCTAGCTCCTCACTCTCACCTTGTTTGCATACGCAGATGATTGGCCCTTCACCATTGGAACCATCTTTGGCCAGAAGACGCTTGCCATGGTAAAGGGACAGCAGCATCTCAACATCCGCAAGATGTTCCTGTCAGCGTTCAGCCCAAAGACCAATGAGCAGTACATTCCTCGAATAACAGCAATTGCAGAGGAGCTGTGCGCTGACTGGACTTCTGTTGGTCAGCTCAAAGGGGAGCATGCAATGAAGGCTTTCACTGGCAAGGTACATGAGTGTTACAACCAAGTATAATTGTCTTGATTAGACTGTGAATGTATGGATCAGGGCAGGCATCAGTTATTGCTCATCAAATGCAGTGTGAGCACAATGATCCATGGCGTCACATTTGCAAATTTGTGAAGTTTCTGCTGCAGAACTGTCATGAACACCATTACAGCAGATGCTGTCCTTGATGCCATAGCTCTTCTCAATCCCGAAACCTCTATCTTCATTCAGAAACGTCATCCCTACACTGGAAATCCAAGCTCCAAAACGTCTGGGCACAGTCAAAACGTGTTTCTAAATTGTGGAGATGATTTAGCAGTTCAATGCCTTAGCAGCAGCAGCTGAAACTTGTTCAACAAGATGCTTGTGATCGGAGCTTCAAGCAGAGGCTGTTGTAAAGAAGCATCTGATTAGAGCTTGTCTGCAGTGCAGGTAGTGACTGAGCTAGTGCTGGGCTTCCCAACACAATTTGCCACACCACAGATGCTGGCCAAGCAGCAAGCCCTGTTTGACATTCTTCACAATGGCCTTGTGGCTCTGCCAATCAACCTTCCCTTCACTGGTACCCTTCTTTCCCAGTCACTCTGCCAATCGACACTCTTTTTAGTGGTATCCCACTCTTCCCATGCCGCCTTGCCACCCCTCTTGCCTTCATTTTCACCCCTGTCCCCTTCATTGTCACCCCACATCCCTTCACTGCCACCCCTCCTCCCTTCACTGCCACCCCTCTTCCCTTCACTGCCACGCTTCTTCCCTTCACTGCCACCCCTCTTCCCTTCACTGCCCTGCTTCTTCCCTTCACTGCCACGCTTCTTCCCTTCACTGCCAC
>JAABUP010006030.1_pt1 | contig 17744 bp, 19 predicted proteins | sample 5559201 | NCBI WGS metagenome assembly JAABUP01 (sample SAMN10711887, study PRJNA513373) | rock metagenome | isolation source: Antarctica rocks | place: Antarctica
ATTTCACATACATGGTGTTCATGTTCTTCTTTCAATTGTGAGTATATGAGAATGTCATTCAAATACACAACACAAATAAAGTTCATATGCTCTGCAAGTGCTCAATTAATATAGGCTTAAAAGGTTTCAGGTGCATTAGCTAGCTCAAATGACATAATCAGGTATTCAAAGTGACCATAGTGTGTGCAAAACACTGTCTTTCACTTATTGCTGACACATATGCAGATACAATGATAAACATCTTTAAGATTTGACTTGATGAAGATCTTAGCACTGCTTAATCAATTTAAGGTTTCACTGATCAACAGCAATGAGTGGCAATTCTTCACAGTGATATTGTTTAATTCACAGTAATTGACACACAGTTGCAAGCTACTGTCTTTCTTTGAGGTGAATAACACTGACGCCTCTGCTGAACTAACAGAATGCTGAATTCAACTCTTCACTAAGGCATCATTTAGATAGCTCTGTAGAACTTAAAGTTTCTTGTCTGACAAATTATATAAAGGGCTGTGTGAAGAGTTCTTCTCATTATTGTCAATGACATAATTATGCTTTTTGTGTGCAGAGAGACATTCTGCTTCAGACTCTGAGAAAACATCAGCATAGTCAACATATGCCTGAGGTATAAATGACACTGTAGCAGTGCCTTGCAGATGTACTGTCAGTGATTTGAGTACAGCTTAAAGAAAAGTGCAGGTTACTGGCCTCTCAGCTGTCTCTTCAAATTTGTTCAGGTTTTTCAGGCTCAACATTTGCAAATTGATGCTGAAGTGTCAGCTGCGCAACTCACAGTCAATATGAACTTGTTTCTTTTCTAGAGCTGATAGGCTCATTATCAGGTCAGGTTCATTCTTTTTCAAGACATAGAAGACATGTTCACAGTTGTGTTTCTGGTTTCAGCTGTCTCTTAGTTGATACTTCATCAAATATGCCTTATAGCAATAGGTGAAGTGACCGCTCAGAAGAAGAAAGTGCAATATCTTTGCATTCAATTTGATCATCTCATTTGCGACAGTGAAATGCTGGTTAATTACATTGAATTCAACATCAGTATTCAGAAGAAAGATGCTCAGTGCTTAATTGGCTTTTATGACAACAGTCTCTTCAGCTATAATGCTGAGCACAGTCTTTACTTTCGCTCTTTGTTGTGTCAGCATTGAGGTCTTGACATGATGTTCTCTTTTTTTGATGAACTCACTGAGAATATGTGAATCTTATTTGAGTTGTTCATTGACTTTGTGCAATCATTTGAGTAATGGCCTTTTTCTTGACAGTGATAACAGATTACATTCAACCTTGCTCTTGAGTGAAAGAAAGATGAACTTAATGTCACATTAGTGTTATCTCATTGTCTCAATGATGTCTGCTCAAATAGTCTTTGATCAATAGAAGAAAATGCCTGACCTGAAGTATTTCTTAAACAAGAACCATCAAAAGTCTTCTTTGACTCTGTAGTGTCAGGTGTGTGAAGATTGCTCTTCAGCTGCACAGTCAGAGTTATTAAGCTGTCTTACTTGTTCAAAAGATCTTGATAATTTAACAAGATCTTTCTGATTTCTGATTGCAGTTTTGTGAAGAAATGCATTATCAGCTGTTTCTCATTGTATGACATTAACTGTGCTTTCAGAATGCTGAGATAGGCTGTAAAAGCGTGCACACTTTGATCTGGCTTCTGTACAGCCTCAGTGTATGCCTGCACATTATGCAACTGACAATTCACTGAGTCTTCAACAAAATTAAGAAGATAGTTGATGAAGTACTCTCATGAGATATCCTCAAGAGGGACAGTTTTCTGATGTTGATATCATGTATTTTGTGGTTCCCTCATCAGAAACTGCATGATGTATAGAATCTTTGCTTTGTTCTTAAGAAAGTTTTCAGACATCAGGCAAAACACTGTCTCTGTGCTGTGTACAAAGTTGAGATGCTTCTGTACTGTCTTCTCAGTATAGATGTTCAAATGCTCTGAGCAGATGTTTTTCTTCAACATCATTGTGCTGAGGTAATTCTCTGCAGACTGCTTGATGAAGACTATGAATTGAGTGTACTTCAATATAGAAGAAGTATAATCAGTCTTCAGATCAGAAGAATCATCAACAAGCAGCTTGTTGATGTCTTGACTTTGCAGCACTTGAATCTTTCTCTGAACAGATGCAAGATGATGTTTCTTTAGAAGCAGATTTCTTTTCTTTTTTGTCTGTTTCAACTCATTGTTTAAACCTTGTATTGTAGACGTGAAATCATCAGTCTCACATCACATTGTTTGCAATGAATCAACTGAAGATGATTTTCTTCAAGAAGGTCATCAGATCTCACACAACTTTGAGTTTGATGAGATGAACTCAATATGTGACTGTCACTTTGATGGCGTCAACTTCTTGTCTGCATATTGTCACACAACAGACTGTCAATCAAGAGAGGTTTGAGAGTTAAAATTGTAAGATTCTACACCTATTCATCTCAGATAGACATCAGAACAGGTTTATGACAGTGTGAGATATGACAATGCACAGGCTATTTGATGATAGAGCAAAACCATATATCTTAATTGATGTCAAGACTAACTCTGAAGAGTCTTCATGTGTAAAGAAGCTCTTCTTATATGAGTTCTCACTTAGCATGCTTAGTTACATGAACTACATTCATATTCACTCTGACACATCTGCATCTAGTAATTAGTTGTATTCAGTTTTAGTGTAGATTACATAGTAAATAAACACTGACACGTCATAGAAATCACATGTTCATGAATTTCAGTGAGAAATTGTAAATTTCATACAGACTATGGTGTTTATATATTCCCTATGCTAATCTACCTTGCTGTTGTCAACTTTAAGACTCTTTAGTGTCTTGTATTTCTTCATTAAATTCTTCACATTCTTGCTACTTATTGTAGACATAAATTCAGTCAAACCCTGTATTCATAGCTGTATAACCCTGTTTTTAATGTTCAATTCAACACTCTGTGTCTCAATATTCTTCTTTAAACTGTAGTATTGAGTTCTTAGTGACTTCAGAACCTTTTAAATCTTCAGATAATGTTGTTTTTATCTCTTTATTCAAGTTATTGACTATGTATTCTGTCTTTATACTCTTATATATCTTAAATTTACAGTTCTTTCACATAAACCCATATTGAGCTTACATGTTAAAGATAAGAAGGTTTCAGTAAAGAATTTTCTGCTGTCAGAAATGTTAACACAAAAGGTTGTAAAACTGAAAAAACACACAGTCACAGAAGAATTCATCTGTTTTCTCATCAATATTCAATTCAAATGGCTTTACACCCTTCTCATACATCTTTTCAGCCTGTTATAACTTCAAAACCATTAAAAGTTGAACTGAGCAAGGTAGCTGTTGCATTTCAGGCCACATTACTGTGTCAGAAAGATTTTGAGTACAGAAATTGTGCTTTGTCTTTTCTGCAGTCTGATCTCATTATTGTGCAATGCAATTGACATGCATGCATATTTTAATAAGGCTGAATCAACTCATTGTAGCCCTATTGACTGACTGTTTAAGAAAAAAGTATTAAAATTTGACATTATTTGTAGTGATAACCTAATTCAGCTCAAGTCATTAATTATGAATATAATCAATTGTGACTGCACTCATCTGAAGTGATAAGAGGCTATGCTGTCTTACATATGCAGCTCATTTTCACTTTGTTTTCTGCCATTCTTTAGTAATATAATTCTGTGCTTTTTGACTTGAAGCTGTACATAAAGCCTTCTCAATGAACTCATCACATCTCATAACCATTTGCTAAATTCACAGTGCAGTTTGTAAAGCTGCAAGACTGCAGTTTTCAAGCAGAACTGTTTATCTTTGTAAGATACAGTTGCTGTGTACCTTACAAAGCAAATGGTTTACTTTCTGCTTCTTTGCTTTCAACTTTAAAAAGGCTTTCTTTACAGTGACCTGTTCTGCAGCTAAATCATCTGTAAGCATGTAGTGAAGGTTTCATTTTCTCATGCATCAGGTTTTTAACTGTTGTAAAGCTTTCTTCAAGATATCAGAGTTTTTATGAGCAAAAAGAAGGTGAATTGCAGAAATTCAGCTTTCAAATTTGTTTTGTATCATCATTGTATATAAATACCACCTCAATGCATTTGTACAATGAGTGAAATTTATTATTGTAAGATGTCTGTGACATCAAAGCTTTTTAATTCAATTCAGCAGTTCAAATATGACATCTTTGAAGTTCAATTTGTCTTTAATAGAGATTTTGAGCCACTGAGTGTCAAAATCACACAAATTGAGGTAGTTCACAGTCTCAGCAAGCTGTATGAGCCATGAAAGCTTGCTTTTTGCTATGTGTTCATTTGAATTGAGTTGTTTTCATGCCTGTTCAGCATTTTGAATGTTTATTCACATCATATATGCTTTGTCAGAGTTCTTCATTTCATTATTCTTTTGCATGATCTGAGTAATAGTTGTCAATGAATAGTTTTTACTTACTTTCAAAGCTGCAATTTCATGAAGTTTCAAGTTTCTCTTTAAGCAATCAGCCTTTTTAAAAGTGTGAGTATGCTCTGTTTAATTGCTGTTTTATTAAAGTGTGACTGCACTTTCATTGAGAAAGTGAGTGACAGTGAAACTCACTTTACACTGCTGCTCAACTTTGACAAAACATTGTTAAGGCATTAAGAAGTCTTTCTGAACAGGAATTCACTTCTTTTAATATTGATGACATAGATAATTCAAAACAACACAGTCTGAATAGGTTTAGACATTCTGACAACATTAAATATTGTTCACATAGGGTCAATTAATGTTGAATTCATTGATTGACATCATAATGAGTTTCTTATTCAATAGAAAAAGCTTTTGCCTTATTGATTTGATGTCAGAGATGACAGAAATCAAGGACATTGACATGGTGAACAATGACAGTGAGGTATGTGTGAGTAGGTAGGTAGGTAGGTAGGTAGGTAGGTAGGTAGGTAGGTAATGAACACGCGATTTCTATGACGTGTCAGTGTTTATTTACTATGTAATCTACACTAAAACTGGATACAACTAATTACTAGGTGCAGATGTTAGTGTTGCCAGATTAATCGAGTCCCAAGCGGCTTAGTCTTCGGCTTCACTTCGTCTTAGATGTTCTTTACACGTAAGGAACTGAGAACCATACTTAGACCCGCGAAACTCTGGGTGTGGAGTCAACTATCCAGGCCGGCGAGCCTGGCCCCGCAATCTAAGTGCATTGGTCCGTTGGGGTATATGGCAGAATTGCGAGACTTCCACTCGGGAAACTTGACCGCTGAGCTGGGCCTGTTGACTTCGACTTGCCTGCAATCTCGCGCTTCTACGGTCCTTCTTCCTCTTCGCTCTCTCATTCTGCTACTCTCCTTGCTTTCGTCCTCGGCTCTCTCCCCTTCTCCTGCCTAGATTTATTAAGAGCCATGCCGCCGCCGTCCCGACCCAACCGCCCAGCCCCTCTCTGCCTTTACTGTATCTCGGAAATTGCGACGGCGAAGGTTTGTGGAGGCTGTGACGCTGGCTGTACGACAAGACCAATCGGAAAAATGCCTCATCGTTAACGGAAGGGCTTCCTCCTTGCTACGCTGTGAAGGTATTGCGTGTTTGCGGCGATCCGGCGAATGCGTCTATAGGAACGGGCATTATTGGCGTGCGTCACCTGCGTCGAGATCAGCTCATCTACGCCTCAGGAAACCGATATCCACTTTACGTGGCAGCGATGGATTCTGGGACCGGCGTCGTCTGGACGCGACTACGTATCGATCCGGTATAATTTATGCGAGACGGGATATGAAACGCCTTGTCTCCAGCCATATTGCGACATGCTTTTCGCCCGCTGAGCAATGTTGTGTTGACCGCGCCAACGCCGAGACATTGACTACTGTTCATGTGATCAGGCGACAATCGGAAGGACGGTGGGATCGCTCGTGACGACGTCTGGCCGAGGGCTTGCTTTCCCCGCTCCCTCTCCCCCTTCACCTCCTTCCGTCCGAAATCTCCGCGGAAGTTATACGGGAAGAGAAAAGGCCACAAGGCAGTCTACGGTACCCGGTACACAGCTGACAAGGAGGATTACGAAGGCTTAGATATATGGACGCGGTAGAAGGGCGGGGGCGAGACAGTGGATAGCATCCAACAATTCAGCGGTGTCGATCAATGGTTCTTCACCTTCCATTTCCGGACACCAGTGGGATGCGCGAGACTGCTTTACAGGGGCTGACGAGCGTCGAGATGGGATTGATGCACTCCAACGTTTTGGCTGGTATCGGGTGGGCTCTTACTTCAATTTGGGAGCGTCGCAATTGTGAACGGCAAGTGGAGAGGAGAGCATTAGGCAATGTCGGACCACGTTCAGCTGGAAGCTGCTCTCGGATTGCTGTGTAATTCTCCATTTCCCTGGCTCAAGAATAGCAAGCAATCTCAACTTCTGTGTCTTTGCCTCTGTTTGTTCTCTCACGATGGCCAGCCTCGACATGGGTTCCATTAGTTTTTTACCATCCCCTGTCTTCTACGGTAGCCCCGATTCCCTAGAGAAAACGAGTTTCTCCGTCCCAGGTATAAGTCCCGTCCGTCCACACGGACGGTAAGAGTCCCTCGGGGCCGTCCTCTCGCAACAGATGGAACGAGCTTCAAGAGCTATACGACGAGATCAAATACCTAGACATAACAGGTCTGGATACAGAAGATGGCTTCGTTTCTCCACATACGAGATGATAGAGCCGAGGCTCAAGTTGCGATTTTTGAAACCGTCGTTAAGGTGACCAGGTCTGACTCGCGTAGCAAACTTGACAGGCACCGGCAGCAACGCTCACGGCAAGGATGATGAGGAGAAGAGCGACGAGGACGACGTCGACGACGACGATAATAAATATCTTCCATCCATCGAAGAGATCCTTTCGGAAAAGTGGAAGCAAGGCTCAACGAAGGTGGAGTTGAGCCTCGAGCGTACACCCAAGAAGTTTGATAGGCTACCTATGGACAACGGTGACCGTCTTATTGATACTCGCCGGTCAGGGGTAGGCGATAGCTAGGGTAAGCATCCCGATTTCACTTGGCTGTGAATGGGTATCCCTTTGACAATTGCTAGATAGGCCAATTCTACCGGAAGATGACGAGCCCGACAGTATCAAGTCTCCGGCGTGTTGCAGTGACTTCAACGATAACATTACATTCAACGGCGGGTTTCAGAATGCTTCTAAAAAAAGAAAAAGCAAATGCAAAAAGAAGGGAAAAATGGCGAAAAGAAAATCGTCGAGCAACACGGGACTTGAACCCGCAACTAGGTTCGGTTAATTTAGTTGTTCGATATAAAGAAAGAGTAAACTTACCCTTGGCTTTAGGAGAGCCACGCGCTACCATTGCGCCAATCGCTCTTGAGACAAGAACTTTTACAGGTTTAGTCGATCTAACAAGCGAATTTTCCACGTTCAGTGGTCTCTACACTCAATTTTGGGAGTGATGACCACCCTTCCTTCGTGCTGGGCCCTTAACATACGATCCCTGCGAAGGCACTATGTCTACCGCGATATTCTCTAGATTCGCAACTACTCTAGCTCTCAAGGATGTCCAAGCCAGGAATCCAAAGTTCTTTGATGATGCAGCAGCATATGTCATCTTGGATTTGGAGACCGCATACTATCCTAATCCCTCTGCCTTCCCAAGAGAACCCGAAGAGAAAACAGATGATCAAGAGGAAGAGAGAGAATCACTTATTAATGAGTGGCTAAATGATGGAGATCTCCAGGAAAAGTTCAAAGAGAGCTTACCAGGTTGTCAGCGACAACATCAGGGAGCGCTCCTGACTGACCTGTTCCACTCAATCTGGCATATATGGATACAAAATCCCAATCTCCTCAAGGAAATAACAGATGTCTTAGTAACTTTACCTGACAACAGGTCTAAAGCTCGCAAACCGCGGAGTCGAACGGATTGTTCAAGAGTGGCAACTTCTGACACAAGAGCCGGCGACCCAGAAAACCTACGATCGACATATCGCTCCTCAAATCTTACTTCAACATCTACTGAAGCAAGCCAGAGAACATCATTCTCGGAGATTTGAAGAATTCTTGGTACAGACGAGTATAGAAGCTGTGGAGAAACAGCTTACCAGATCTCTCAGGTAGGAGGTATGGGATGTTTCGCACAGGGGACGTTCACACTCGACGCGTAGGTCTCGAAACGTTATATTGCAGACCGTTTACAAATGCATTTCAGAATTCTTGACATAAAGGTCGACATTGACAACTTAAAAGGTTTCAAATTTCTTGATGTGTCAGTAAGCCCGATTTAGTCTTCCGTAATACCGATCGAAAAAGTTATGCTGTAAGGATAACATCCTAGGTAATAATCTCAATTCATCTAGATCGTCGATCAAACGTCCACCGCCTGTAGCGCAGGTCTGCAGCTAGTCTTGTCTCCCTCAAAACCAAAGGCTAGTCGGCGACACAGTACTGTCAGACCGTTTACCCTAATACTTACGTGGCACCCGGGCTGGAATGAGAGCCCACGACGTCAAGCTTCGCCATTACTTCTCTTCTTCTGAGGTCTTGACTTTGTTGGAGTCTCCTCATCAGAATCATCGGGAATCTCTGTTCTGATGGTGAGCTCCTTTCCTAGTCCTTCTACTTGTCTGCCTGCGTTCCGGTTCCACGACAAAGCGCTGAAGCCTTGCCTTCTGCCGTCAGCTTCTTCAGGGACTAGCAAGATCTTGTTCTTTGGCAAGTAGTCCTTGACATAGATACTTCTACCCGGGGTGGTGACCAAGAGCTTGAAAATGGCATTGTGCTGAAGCGTCGTGACGTTGTACAACCGGGAGATAGCGAGGACGGTATCATCTCGACGGAAATGGTCCTCATAGAAAGATATAGAGTCAATCACGCAAAAGAGCATCGTGTGCTTTGGTAATTCCAGAACCAGGTTGTCAAATATATCGCATAGCGTGTTGATGTCGTTCTCTACCACGCGAGACGCGTGATATCGACGGAAGAAAGACAAATCGAATCTTTTATGCTGGATTAACAGTTGTCCAACCAGACTCCTCATCATTCTTACCACACTGGCATCTAGATCTTCGTGCTCTGAAGACGTGAGCCATCCCTTGAGACGTGCAGACTCGATGAGCCAGACTGCTCGATCTTGTTCGTTCAAGTCCAGGTTGCTGCTGCGTCTGAACACAGTAACTAGGTCAGCTTGCACCAGCGCTGGATCAACGTTGAGGCGCTCAAGGAGTGCTCCCTTCGAGATTGTTGGTTCGAGACCTCAAGGTCAGTAAGTGAGCTCCTTTTTCTCAGGATGCCAAGTCATCTTACGCTTTCTCGCTGCCGTTGGTCGAGGAGATTGTGTGCTTTCTGTAGCTCGCGGTCGCCCTATGAAGGATAAGCTCCTGCACATTTCGTCGGTAGTTCCCGTTCTCTTACATTGCTCAATCTGCTGGTCGTAGTCTTGAGACTGAGCTGGGTAGGTTGGGATAAACTCAAGCCCTCTGAGTATGAGGAGCCGACGAAGCCAGGAGAGCAGAAGGAGGAAAAGAAGAAGAAGACTAAGAAGACTAAGAAGCACATTCTGGATATCGTCTCTGAGAAAGGAGACGCTGGAACTTGGCAGCACCCACAGACACGAAGCGCAGCAGGCCCCACTGTTCAGCGAGTTCCAGCTCATGCGCGAATCATTTCAAGTCCTCTTCCTGACATTCTCAATGAGCTCACATGTTTGATGTTACCAACCCCGTGCATTATGCTACATCCTTTCAAAGTACTTATTGACTTCGAAAACGCGATCAGGGACCGTCTACATACCTTGGAGGCAGCAAAGAGCAAAACGGAGGCACCTGGTGATTGCGCTACAACTAAGAACGAAACGGAACCGACGTATACAGAGGGGAATTCCAACGGGAAGATGGCTTGCTGGACGAGAAGACTACTGAAATGGAAAAGCTGGAACATCTCCGTTGTTTGGTTGATTTCATGGACACTGACTTCGGGCCGAATTCCAAATCAGCCGAGACATCAAGGATAGTTCGCTCGAAAGAATTGACTTCTCTCACTTGTGGCACTTGTTTCCTCCTGGGTAGATTGTGATCGTGGAAGACGGCAAGTAATCGAAGCCTTCGCAGATTTATGAGGTGGTCAATGTTAGTGGCGGGCGTCCGAAACTATATAATCGATCATGGAACGACAACGACGAGCAAGATGTGTATACGGGCAAAGTGTCCAAATTCACCATTGATTGCTACCATCTCGGGTTCGACGGGGAAAAATTTCGTCCTGTCCAGAAGAACTTTGCCATTCCTAGGTATCTCGCAGAATGCGAGATCACCACTTTTCACGCAAAGTATTCTGTGACCGTTTACCCATTGCGATTCATGGCAAAGGAAGATCAAGAGGAAAAGCGAAGACAGTTGGTGGATAGAGACCGCAAGTTTCTCGAGCTAGCCGCTGTGCCAGCAGCGCATCGAGAATATAGAGGGCTGATTTTGGATGAGTTAAAGGAAGAGGTTCGTATACCGGCGACTGAGGTCTAAATGAGATGGATTCTGACAAAATCAAGTTCATGATAGGTTGACAGCCGTGTCATTGTTGATTTCGCAGAATCAGCGCTGCTCCCTTGGGAGGGTTTTGGCTTGGGCCGCTCGGGCACACAGTCAATAACAGATTACCGAGAGATTATAGAGCTTGATCTTGCGTCTTCCATAAAGGGCGAAAACGTTATCGACTGAACTCTATACGATTACACCTTGTACGACAAACAGCGAGCTGAATCACTATTCACAATTCCTAAATCGAAAGTCCTAAATCGAAAGCCCTGGCATCTAGGTCTCAAGAGATGGACGCCAAGGATGGGGAAGATGACGATGATCAACTGATCCTTCTGCCAGGACAGACTGATGCCTATGTGCTTCGCGTCCGCAAATTCTGTAAGTCTCCGACCCTTAGTGCAGTCTGATCATGGGTCATGGATCTCACTGTCTTACGCTTATGCGATATCAACCTTCTGCGAGAAGTCGTCCTCAACGAAAATGGCTTTGAGGACTTGGCCTTGCTTCCGAGACACAAGAAGCTTCTGAAAGCCCTAGTCAGTACAGTATGTCATCTGAATCTATGCGAGCTTTGATATATTCGTGAAGCTACACTGACTGGCTTTGATTAGCATGCGAGAGGGATAAAACCCCGTAATGCCACCGAAATCGACTCTGTCAACGACAAGCGTCTTGACCTCGTTCAAGGGAAAGGAAAGGGCTTGATCATTCTCCTCCATGGCGTGCCTGGCGTTGGGAAAACTTCTACCGAGGAGACCATAGCAGATGGAACTGAACGACCACTCTACCCACTGACATGCGGTGATATTGGAGAGACCCCCGAGCAAGTCGAGAAGTACCTGGAGTCCGCCTTCACGTTAGGTCACAGATGGGGTTGCGTCCTACTCCTGGACGAAGCGGATGTTTTTTTTATAGCTAGGAGAGACAAGGCAGACATGAGGCGGAACGCCATGGTTTCCGTTACCTGCAACAAGTGAATGAGCTTTGACTTGGACAGTGATCTGGCGCATTGATAGTGTTTCTCCGTATCCTAGAGTACTATTCCGGCATTCTGTTTCTTACCACCAATCGTGTGGGAATATTCGACGAAGGAACCAAGTCTCGAGTTCATATCAGTCTATATTACCCTCCTCTGGATTAGAAACACATCAAACAGATATGGAAGGTCAATCTGGGTCGGGCGAAGACTAGGGTGCGATTCGACCAGGCCTGATATTATCATGAGATTCGCAAGGAAACGCTTCGATCAATCCGAGCAGGACGAACCCAATTGGAACGGGCGCCAGATCTTCAACGGTAAGGAGTAGTCAAATCCCACAATGCCTACCAGGTACTGATGACCGTGTACAGCGTTTCAAACAGCCATTGCTCTCGCTGAATGCGAAGCCACAAAAGCCAAGACGCCAAGTGATCCAGATACCCTTCACGAACTCCCCAAGGATCACTTCAAGCAGGTTCGAGAGCTCTCGAGGAGGTTCGAGATGTACCCAGCGTAGCAAACGAGAATGACGCCGACCTGGCGAGGGGTTGGGGAAACAGAAATGACTTTTTCGATGAGGGTAATGCCTCTGCAAAGAAGAGACAAGTAGCAAGAAGGGCGGCTCAGAAGCGGGCGCTTTTGGATCTTCCTGAGGACTCTGGGAGTTCGCAAGACATTTCTGAGGCGGATTCTGGCAACTCTTGAGGTTGAGACGTCTGAGAAGGAAAGAAATAAGAAAAGGGAGGTTAAGAATAAGAAGGCAGCGAAGAAAGCAGCAGCTGACAAGGAGAAAAGACCAGGGAAAAGCAAGAAGGACTCTGACAAGAAAGAGAGAAAGATGCGAAAGACTGAAAAGAGTGACGATAAGGAAGAAACCAGTGACGACAGCAAGTAAGAAGCGGGCAAAGACGGTATGGAACTGCATATTACATTAGCCTGCAATTGGCAGTGCGCAATTTCTCTTTTGTCCATTTTGATCTCTATCATCCAGGTCTTACAACTTTTGTGTACGCGTGAGGTGCCGCCTAAGCAATGAATTTGACAATCTTGTTCAGCCATTACTAGCATTGCTACCGTAGTCACACTGCACCAGAATGATCTCAGAGTTTGGTCAACAATATTATGGCATCTGGTCTTAGATGTGCCAAAGCCTGATTCTTAGCCCTCAGTGGAGCGCGATGTAGGAATGTGATAATATGTTGAGACGATGCTTGTGAAAGGTACACACTGGTGCATAGCAGATGTATTTGGACATCGTATTTGTGAATTGCATCAGCTTGATTTCAGCTCAGGCACAAGACGGGACGTGTGACACCCGTTTTTGTTGGGATAACCGAAGCCGTCTCAGCCTATCGATAAGCGGTTGTATGTCATGCGAGCTGCAAGTCTTTAGATTGTACCTTGCTCGCTTGTTGACCAGAATCTTGACCTCATACCGGTACCTCCGTAGTTATTTCATATTATGTCACTGTCACTCGACCACTGATCTTCCCCCATTCCCCATTCCCCCACCTCCAACCATCGTTCCACAACCCGACACAGTTCTTGTTAATGGTTCATTGAGCTGAGAGTGAGCATGTCGCCGTCAAGAGATCCTCCAGATAGCAGCTTAGATGATCAATTCACCGGTTTGAATCTCCACATCCTCGGTCTTGGTACGGAATATCCTCCCATAAACCTACCGCCGGAGGACTTGGATCCCTTTGCGAAGCGCTTTTATCCAAGCACACCAGCGTAAGAATTCCTCTCTACTACGTTCCCCGCCATCTTTTGCTCTACAAATCGCGATTCTGCGCGCATACGAAGCTCTCACCTTTACGTCATCACTAACTCGCAAGCTGTTGTCAGGCTGGAAAAAGTCCTCGCGATCAATCGGTATACGGGTATAGACACGCGATCATCAATCGGCACCATCGACCATCCAATCGTCAATAAACCTGAACCACCCACGATTGCCGACCTCTGCGAGGTGTTTTTGAAGGATGGGGTTGCCCTCTCCGTAGCAGCATGCCGCAAAGCAATAGCAGAGTGGGGCGGCAGTGTGGATGAGATCACGCACGTCGTGTCGAATACGTGCACCAATTCGGCGAATCCGGGCTTTGATCACTACGTTGTGAAAGAGCTTGGTGTCAGTCAAAGTGTGGAGAAGGTGCTGTTGCATGGAGTCGGGTGTTCAGGTGGCTTGGCAGCTCTTCGGACTGCGGCGAATCTTGCCCTCGGGGCGTCATATCAGAAGAGGCCAGCAAGGATCCTGGTGCTAGCCTGTGAAATCTCGAGTGTCCTTGCAAGGTCAGAGCTGGAATCGATACACCAGAACCAGGAGGTCAGGATAGGGTTGTTGTTGTTTAGTGATTGCGCATCATGTGTTGTGCTAAGCAATGGCATCGGGGAAGATAAGGGGCGAGAACCCATCTACGACCTGCTTGGCTGGAAAAACGAGATGTTGCATGACACGGAAAAGGAGCTTGGTTTCGACGTAGACCCACACGGTAAGCACAATAGCCTGCATCCTCAAGCCTGAGCCGTAGACTTTCTTAATTTTACTGATCGTTCAATAGGATGGAAAGTCGTTCTCACCCCCAAAGTACCAGAGCTAGCTGCATCTTCCGTCCCCGCAAACTTTGAAAAGCTAGTAAGATCCGTCCCTGAACTTGCCAAGCGAAACAACACATCCCCATCCGACTTCGACTGGGCGCTTCATCCCGGCGGATCGACGGTCATCGCAGGCGTCGAGGAAGTGATGAACCTAACCCCGGACTACTTCCGAGCCAGCTACGACATCTACATCAATCACGGCAACAGCTCCAGCGCGACGATCTTTAGCGTCATGAACCGGTTGAGAGAGATGGGTGAGGGGAAGGAATATGTGGTCGGGTGTGCGTTTGGGCCTGGCATATCGGTTGAGATGGCGATGTTGAGGCGCAGACGTGGGGTGGAGGGTCTTCCGACTGAAGCTCTGGATTGAATGGATGCTGGAACCTCTTCTTAGGGACGGAGGATGTACTCACGATGGGTTTTTCACTTTGATCTGGCGTTGCCATGGTTAGGTGGGGACACCTTTGGCAGTACACAAGGTTTGGAGCAAATTCATAGAATATAGAACTGGTCAATGGATTCTGCAATCATCCACAGGTTTCATGCATATGTACGTACTGGCCGAGACGACCATAAACACGATCACCTACGGGACCCTTTTGTATATCCATTCCCAACCTCTCAATCCCTTTCACCCACCCTTGACCGCAATAATCCAACTCATATACCCCATCGGCCACGTGTGCATTTCCCTCCCACTCCTCACCTTCCACCCCTTCCCCAACCCCCCATTTCTCTCCAACAGTGTCAAAACCTCGTCCGCGCTCCTGGTGCGCATACTCGACACATAGCCGTCGAAGGCGAGCACGAAGGGGACGATGGGGATGATGTAGGTGAAGAATAAATGGCCGGGGGAACGCCAGAAGTAGAAGGGGGTGATGAGGAAGAAGAGCGGGCCGAGGAAGAAGATTGTGAGGAGGGAGGAGGGGGTCCGGGATTGGAGTTCGAAGATTCTGTTTGGTTGTAACTTTGTCAGCCGTCGCCTTGTAACAAGATAAGGTATGGCTGTGGGATCGCTTGCTTTTCTTGCTTGACAGGGGAAAACAGGTTGGAGTGGACGATTTGAGTGCGGGCCTGCTGGAAGGAGGAGGGAAGGGAAAGACGAACCCAAAGCCACCAGCAGTCTCGACGGAGTTTCTCAGTATCCGACCTCCCAATTCATCGTCGAAATGATGGAACGCGAGGTTGAATAACCTGAACACTTTCTCGTCCGGCTCATCTCCCAACAGACCGCCAGGAGCATTGGCAGCATCCACCGACCCAACGGCGAAAGTCAAATGATCACTCTTCTTCGCCGCAGCCGTCCAGGCGTCTAGATGCGGATGCAGATCCGTAAGCACAACCATCACAGGCTCATGACCCTCCGCCCGGAGCCGTGCGTTCAGTATCCTCTCCACCTCCGGCGTCGGGCCCCCGGCCCCAGCGCAGAAATCGACAAACGCGTATTTCGTGACTTTGGCTGGGCCGCCGAGGACGCGGTGGAGGGTGGAGGCGACGAGGGCGGCGGGGGAGGAGGCTTGGATGTAGGGAATGCGGAAGGTCCAGGCGAGGGTTAGGCAGGACTGGACGCAGGAGCGGAGGAAGGGTGGGAACCTTTAAGTGTCATACTAAGTCAGTCTGTGGTGTGGACTCAATTGGGCATATATGTATCTGGAGAGTGGGTTGAAGGAGAAGGGGATGTGGGTCTTCCGTACCAGGGCTGGTCGTTGATTTCGAACCAATGCCGTCGGGGGCCGAGAACGGGCATTGTTATGTTGTAATTCACATACAGCTGCTGGGCCTTGAGGTATCGATGTTCTCGGCTTTACTCTCCATATACGTGTGAGTAATTGCATGACTTTCGCAGCCGCACTAGTACGAATACTTGGTCCAGCCTCGACTAGCTACTTAGTAGACACAACTCTTCCCAAAAACATGCGCCATCATCGATTTCACCCGGGGTATATCTGAGCATTTACTAAACAATCCCTCTTTCACCAGTTCCAAGATTGATGGGATTAACGCGAAAGAACATCGGTTAAAGACGAACTGTCAACATCTTCCTCCGTCACAAGCAGATGCGTCTTATCAATAGCTTCGTTCGCCCTTCCCAGTGTACTTGACCGCTTTCTCTTCCCATTGCCGTCGACCGCGCGGCCGAAATCCGTTCGAAGCGCCGGTTCGGCATTCGATCGTGAAGAGAGCGAGCCAAGATCAGTGTGGTCTGCTTCGCAATCCAGGACTGCTTGATACTCTTTCCGGATACAGTCTTCGCACTCCAAGCAACTAGCGATCATTTCCCACTTTCCTTTGAGTTTTCCCATCCCAGCTTCCTCAATGGTTAGCACGATCTTATAGGGTATCACGCGGTAACGAAGGTCTCCTAATTTTCTGTTTCTCCTCCCCTTGAATAGCGTCTTCCGGACATCAGACATGTCAACTTCGATCTGGTGAATTTCTTCAGGCCCCCTCAAGTGGCTAAAGCTCACGTGGTCATCAATATCCACACGGGAAGTGAAGAGTCTGTCCCGGAAAACCCAACTATGTCCTTCCGGCGCTGTTCGGTATCGTTCGAGGGTGAATTTCTGCCCTACGCGAATTGGCGTACCCTAAGTCTCCAATGTTAGTCTTCCCCAGCCCAAAGACAGACAGATGACCTACCCTTTTCAAGATCCACGCGATTGTGTCTACGGTTTGCCAGCTTTCCACCTCTTCTGCATGTGTGACCGCGTCGGTGCCGTGGAGCACAGGGCAATATTCCTCATGCTGATCGAATCCGTAACTCACTCGGCACCTGTGCCGCGCGATAAAGCCCGGGTTCAGTGCTCGCATTACACAGCCGTCAGCAACAGCCGTTTCCCTTTCTCAAAAATCAGCGAGGCACGAGGTCTAATGCGACGGAATTAGATATACCAGTGTGAAGGTTTGACGATCTCGATACTATATCCGGCAACCTCCTCACGGTAGAAAAGTCTCTCTAACTCGTTGAACAGGTACGGACTTCTCCCAAAGCCTCCAGTGAGGATTATTTTCTAGAGAATGGTCAATGGCTCATCTGAGAATACCGTGTCTGTCCTACCATTATGCGCAACTTCTTGCTGTCGCCAGATTCTGTATACTCTCTGCTCTGCTCAATTTGCTGTTTTAGTGCTTTTACGATGCCATTCACGCAAGCAGAGTCGAATATTTCCTTGACTTCGTGCCTGGAACAAGTCAGATTGCGTTCGGCTGTGAGAATACGGTGTATAAGGTCTTACAGCGTAACCAGCAATCTTTCCTTGCGAATTCCTTTGGCTGGATTTGGGCGCAGTCCGGGGATTAGAACCGGCCATACCTGTTCTTGGTCGCCCAACCCCGTAAAGCTTCGTTTGCGGCCTTCAAACAACTCCGAAATGCCTTGCATGATAGCTGGCATGTTTGGCAAATCTTCGTCCTTCAACTTATCATATATAAGTTCGCAGAAACGTTGGTTGAGATAGTCGCCGCCACGAAGGATGCCTAGCGTTCTCAACAACCTGAGGGGAACATTGTGAGGGCTGTGGTCAAAACGCACCTTCTCCAATGGTAGCTTCATCGAGACATAGCGGGTTGAGCTCTCGAAGGATGTAAGATGTCAGGTCCTATTTGGTCAGCGTGGGCTTTGACTCGGCCAAGGACAAAGTGGAAGCC
>JAABUP010006032.1_pt1 | contig 17740 bp, 25 predicted proteins | sample 5559201 | NCBI WGS metagenome assembly JAABUP01 (sample SAMN10711887, study PRJNA513373) | rock metagenome | isolation source: Antarctica rocks | place: Antarctica
AAAGTACTGCCAAGTAATTCTTTTAGTTGTGCTCATCCAGTCACTTTGTGTCTGGTCCATCATTACATGCCAAAATGCAAGGGTGGCAATACATTATGTGTACACCGTTGCTTCCTCTAGAGGTGACATTTGCATGGTCAACTTAGTAATTGGACACCTGGACACTGACATGGATGCATGCCATGTGCCAGGTCTCTATTTGTTGTCACAGCTTACAATACCATGTTTGTCGGATGCCTCTGCTGATGTCACTTCATTGTAACAAGCAGTTCTGCCTGTCTGATTGTCATATGTGGGTCTGAGTATGCAGACATTGCACCTCAGAAGTTTGCAGAATAGTTGAAGCATGATTGCAGGTCAAGCAGCTGGTAGAGGGAGCAGATGCAATTGGTGTTGTGCTGGTGAATCGCCACCAGGGCTTCCTGCCCAACAAGCGCCAGCTGCGTATGGGTGGCCTTGCAGCCCTAGAGATGGCGCAAACCCTACGCCAGCTGGTGGGTTTCCTTGTGTGCTGGGACAGTGCACACCCCCTTGTCTACTGTTACTCAGACCACCTGCTTATATAGTATGACTGGGTGGTCTCATGAAGTAGACAAAAGCACTGCTGTGTAGCAGCACTGTGGTGGGTTTGATTGGCTCAGCAGTCTGGTGGTATTGCTGTGCTGGCATGAAAGAACAGGAAAGAAGAGGTTGGCACAGCAGGAAGCAGCCAGGTGTGGAAGTTGCAGGTGCTGTCAGCGCGCAATCCTTGCAGAAGCTTTGGCATCATTGACGTTTTCGCATGCAGCTTCAGCTATTTGAGAAGCGGGTGGGCAAGCAGGTGATGATTGACGCAGCAAGGACGTGACCTGAGCAAGATGTGATGCCCTCACAGCTCTTGCACATGAGGCTGCACCTCTCAATGTTTGGCAGAGAACTCAGGTTCTGTACAAGCAGGCAAGCAGGAATGCGCTGATTGACACAGCATTGGCATTGCGGCAGCCAGGCTCGGCCATTGCAATCTCTGTGCCTCTGCGCCAAATCGATACTAGCTGATGTCTTATCTGCATCACACAGGCGGTGGAGATGCAGGCCGCCAGGAAGGCGGTGCCGGACACAACAACATCATAAAATATGGACACAGTATGGTTTGTACTTCTTTCATGGGGTAGCTCATGTGGTGATAAGAGTTGTCCCTGAATGTGTAGGCTTGGAATGCAGGTCATGGAGAGGCGGGCAGCAAGGTGACAGGGATCAGAGCTTGTAGAGAGAGAGAGGTTCAGTCTGTGAGTGCATGGGCTTGTGATGCAGGTGGTGGAGAGGCAGGCAGGCAGGAAGGTGATGGTGGACACAGCAGGGGCCAGCCTGGGTGGGATTGATGCCCAGAAGGGGCAACATGAGTTCAGCTGGAGGGACGCCATGGACATTCCTGTCAGGTGGCGCCAGGTCTCTGAACCCAATGACCAGGTCAGTCAGCACAACATCCATGAAACAATACCAAGCAGCATAATGCACCTCTACATATCATTGTCAGGCGGCCACAGCCCTGCCAAACATCAGACACAGAAGCAGCATCGGCATGATGGAAGAGAATGCCTTCATGTCTGCTTGCATCGCCTGCAGAGAACGCGGTAAAGAACTGTACACGTTAGATGACTTTTGCATAACCATTTTTCCATCTGAGGCACTTTGCTTCTTCATTGTCTTCAAAACCATATGATGCATGTGTGTCACAGCTGTCTGTGTGAAGCTGTCTTGTGGTGCATGCCAGGTGATCTGGGTGGATCTTCTGACTAAGGCAGAGTTCGAGGCAGGCTTCGGAAGCCACACACCCATGTTCAGTGGGCAGACCAAGTGTGTACGCTACTACATGAACTTTGGGCGTGCCCTGCGCCTGATGAAGGAAGTCATTGCGCAAGAAGGTCACACCTTCGATGCCAACAACAAGCCAGGTATGCTGGCATTGCAGCTCGCTGATTTGCAGTGGTCTTCTCACGGCGTTCTCATGATGAACACCGGCCCTCAACACCTTGCACATCCTCCACTTGCTTTATAGGAGCTGCATTGCATCTCGGCGCATATTCTGACATGGCTGTCAAAGACTTCCTCACTGTGCAAGGTCCATTTACTGGCTCTGGGTGAGTTCACCTGACCTGCAATACTTACTGCGTCTCACTGATGGTACCTGGATATTGTTTTGTTGCCCTGTTTTGCTGTTGGAAGGTGGGTTTTGCCAAGCTGGTTGATCAGCGCTCCTCATGCCTCAGGCCTGAACACATAGATCTGGGCTTGCCCTCATTCCCTTTGCGCTGTGAGGAATGGTCTGAGCTCTGGGCTGCTGCCTGTTGAGGGTCATGTGTTGATCGACGCAAGGCGTAGACATAATGTCTTATTCTTGGCCTTTCTACCACTGACGTACTAAGACCGGAGACACAGACTGCCTTGCACCCACCGGCCTACCAAGATCATAGACACAGGATGCATCAAAGCTACTGGCCTACCAAGAGTGGAAACAGACACAGTCAAGACTGCACCAAACACAGTGCCTGTGCTCGTCTTGTGTTTGATCACACTGTGGTTGACTCCAGTCTCACAAGGAAGCCTAAGTATACCACACCCTCAGCTGCTTTCCCTGCCTACAGTGGGGTTGGCGAGTGAGGACAAGCAGGCAGAGGTGCAGGCAGCCAAGACGGCAGGGGACATGTGGCAGGCCATTGGCAAGGACAGCTGGGTTGTTGTCCCCATTGCTTCCACTTCCCGCCCAGGTAAACACGGCCTTGATAATTGTGCGCTCAGGTACACTGTATACACCCCCCCACTCACAATGTAAAGCCTAACACCTAGTTGTTCCCTGGTGCTCCATGCCCATAGCATGGAAACTTCTATCCAAAAAGAACGGTATGAATGTCTATCATTTGCTGCAGAATGTTCAGACATGACACGCACTCACTTCTGAGGGATACTGACACCCCTGGCACATCTGTACAGCCCATGTGGTTGGCTGAAGATGTAAGTCCTCCTCGTAGCCATCTTCTCCCTGGCAATCATGCGTACCATAGCACAGGGTCCTGCAGGAAACAGATTGTTTTATTTTCCCCCCTCTGCAAGTGTCAGACATTATAGACTTGGCTGCCTCAGCCTTGCTCAGGGAATGTCATATGGATTGGTGTTGGGCTTGGTAGGATGCCTGGTGCGTCAAGGAGCATTTTGCAAATGCGAGCTCATTTAGTATATTGGGTGTGCATGATCATGCTATGATGTAAATTTGGATCAGCAGTTGCAGTGAAATGGTTCACATACTTGACACACGTATAACAGTTGCAGATGCTTCTTCAGATTTGGGTTTGCCCGAAATGCCTCTCTTCCTCTCTGTTGCTGGTACCAGCTGCTCTGCAGCTCTGTGAATGGCATTGTTCCTTTACAACATAGAAATCCAGAGTCCAAAAATACCTCAAAGTTTTACAATTGCAACTGCTTGGAATGGTACACCCGGCATGCAGGCCACACAATGGAGGGCACAAGGCTGACCATTGTGAAGGTGCCCAGCCAGCCTGATGCCTACGAGTTCAGCATACGCACTCCTGTCACCCCTCCGCGCTGGAAGGACTTCGACCAGGTACCTTGTGCCTGCCAACCCACTTTCCTCATCATTTTCACGTTTGCCTCACTGCCCTTTCTTGATGCTCTGTTGCTCTTGCCTCACTGCACTTTCCTGATGCGCTCTGCTCTTGCTTAACCCCACTTCTTCATGAATATCACGGTTGGCTCACTGTTTTTTCCTGATATGCTCTTGTGCGCTTGCCTCACTGCACATTCTGATATGCTTTACTCTTGCGTAATTGCAGTTTCCTGATGTGTTTTGCTTCTGCCTCACTGCACTTCTCTGATGCGCTTTGCTCGCACCTCACCTTTGCTTGATGACTGACCAGCACCAGGTCTACACACCAACATCAGGTATCTTTGTCTGTCTGTTCCCATGTGAGCCTCTGTAGACAACAAGCATGCAGCTCAATCACACGCTGTCACTGTTTTCCCATAACAGCGGCACGGCCGCAGCACAGAGACTGTACAAGCCGCACTGCTCTAAGGCGCCTCACAAAACATACTGCAGCAGTGCCAGCATGCATTGCAGCGATGCAAGGCATGTATCCATACACTCTTCACCAGTGTAGTTTGTCGCAGTCTGTGCTTGTCCCTCTTCCCACCCCACCTCACATGCATACTGGGGTACTGGGTGCTCCGAAAACCCAAAACATAGACATAGAAACTTCTCACATCAGCCTGCGCTGCACAGGAGTTTCATGCCCTATGGGAGCTGCTGCTAGAGGCCCTGACCAGCGGCAACAAGCCCCAGATAGCCCATGCAGCCCTGACATATGTGTACTACTGGTACAACTTCATGCCTCTGGCCCGGGGGACGGCAGTGACGGGCTACATCACACTTCTGGCCATATTCCTGGCTGCTGACATGCCCATCACCTCATACATCCCCAAGGTGACCTCTCTGGAGAAGCAACTTTGGCCTCACACCTATCTAGCCAATGCTGGCACAGGCATGAAATAATCTCTGAAGCGCAATTGCGGGATTGTCAAAGATTTTAACTGCATTTTTTGTTAATGCATTTTTTATTGATGCATTTTGTTTTTGTTTCAACATTGTTGAACAATGATAGTACTTTTGTCAAAGCAATGTCAGGCTTGCAAATAAATAAATAAAGATGAAACAAAATTGGAAACGAGAACTGAAAACACAATTTATGTGAGCAGGAGCATGCCTGAGTTTGCTTGCAGTGTGCACGGTGCACCATATCTTGTAGCTGGAGCTGCTGCCGAATGTGTGTGCTATCTGACACAGGTCATGGCCTGTCTGGCGGATGCATTGCTTCCCCGCACAATCTGTTGTCTCGCCCTTGGTATATGGTTGGTGTTTATAGCAGGTGTACGCATCAAGCTGTCCCCTCTTGAACCATAGACAGACTTGTTGTTGAGTCTGTCTGTTGGTGCAGGACTACCAAGTAGACTGGGAGGCCATTCTGGCCTGCAGCCCCACCCCCTTCATCCAGAGCGTCAGCCCCTGGCTGTACCCCCCCGCTGCTAAGGAGACCCCCCTTCGCGGCCCTTCAGGCCAAGGCCTCCGCGCAGACTCAATTAGAGTGGAGGTGGAGCTGCCGGGCACCAGTGCACCTCCAGGGGGAACAAGCAGTGATGAAGAGGCTGACATCAGCGTCCAGGATGATGGCGTGCAAGGTGGGCTCAACTCAAAACTAAAGTGAGCATTGTTTTGAAAGGACAACGGACAAAAGTACAGACAGGAGCTGGAGTTGCACCCATGACGTTTGGATTACATCTAACCACTGAAGGTCTGTCCCAAAAAAGGATGCGAAGACTTTGTGGGTTTCATGGACAGAGATAGCTTTCTGTGTGCCATATGGCCATGCCAGATATGCATGTCAGCACTCAAGAGCAATGGTATGCAAGGCATTTTTGCGAAGCCACCACATAATTGTTGCAGATTTCAGAGTTGTGCCAGAGTTGTTTTTGTCAGCTCCCTTATCACTGGAGTGGGTTGGCTCTGGGTCAATTTGCAATGGCAGACAGCGGTTTGTTGTGACCAGCGTCTTCATCAATCCATGGTTCCATGTGCAGACTGGCCAGTGAGCTGCCTCAGCAACACCTGCAAGCTGCACAGAACTGCGGCAAAGCTGTGGAGGTGCTGCACCACACTGGCTTAGAATTTTCATGCTGCAGCTACATGTGATGAGATCAAATTCACTCAAATGGCTGTGCATCAGTACTGGCCAGTCCTGCAGGCACACAGAGCCATTGAATTTTGTGTTGTGGCTCTTGTGGATGTTGCATGTTGCGCTTATGCAGCCAACCTGCACTGCATCAATCGGCTGATGCTGTTGCCTCCAAAGTTAACATACATTGCATGTGAAACACCCAGCAGCTCCCTCGTTTGTCACAGGGTCAGAGGTCCTTGAGCCAAGTGCTGAGCCACTGCTGCTTGATGCCTTGTCTCTGGAAGTCTTGTGATGTTATTCTGATGTTTTGACAGTTTCTTGGTTTGCTGCAGGCTCCCTGACTTCAGGCAGTCTGTGCTCAGATGGTGTGGCTACTGCCCAGGCAGACACCAAGGCAGCAAAGGCAACCTCCAAATCGCTGAAAGCTGATGCTGACAGCGGTCCACCCAGACTCCCTGATGTTGCCACACTGCTGAACACCACGAGGAAACGTCTGGAAGCTCTCAATGGTCCAGAGTTGCCCAGGATCTGAGTTGTTAGCCAATCTAGTATCACAACAAAACGCTCATATAGTATATGTCAGAACCAAAAGATAACTCTCACGCTGACGTTCTGCTAGGAATCAACAGCTGATTCCTGATGCCCAGCACAGCTTTTTGCAGCAAGCCTTTTGCAATATGACGACCGTCTTGGGTCTGCTCTCTTGTTCCTGTGTCTGGGTTCATTCTTATGTCCTTAATTGCTGACACTTGCCAGCTTGTTAGCTTGATAGCTGTTGGCGTCAGGCATAACACTGTGCATCCAATTCTTTATATAGTGAGTCAACCTCAAACGTATAGCTTTGCCACACGCAGCTACCTTGTCTTGCTTTGATACGGACTCAAATTCCAACGCTCATAATTCTTATGCTACAATGCATGCTTTCTCAGTTAATGCCAGCTGCTTTGCTTACAATCATTTTTCATGTATTGCGTTCACACGTGGTGAACTATTGCAACAGCATTCCTGTAGTAGCTTGAGCGCCGGCTGTGCGAGCGCGAATGGCCATGCGCGCGTGTGACTGCAGCATGCATATGTCACATGTGTGGTCAGCGTTGTTAGTCATGCCTGCAATTTAGTAGCAGCAGACTGGTCCACGCATTGCAGAACACTTCGGACTGTGCGCCTGGCATAATCTGAAGTGGGCTAACCGGTTGCGCACAGCTCGGACTAGATTATCTCAGCCTGAGGGTTTCATTGCAAGAACAAATTTGCAGTTGCAACCTTCGCTTGCTTGAGCAGCGCAATCGAGCAACAATAGCCTAAACTTGGCACCGGCTTTCACAAAATGGGTATTCTTTCCAAACCTCTCTCCCGTGGAGCAGCGCTTTTCGGCGTCGTTGCAGTTGGTGTGGCGATCACTGGGTCTTTTCCTGAAAAGCAAGGCCTCCCAACTCAAATGTCCCAGTTTGTGCACTTGCTATCTACGGCTTTTGTAGTGGGCATCGGCGATTGGACGACATTTGTCTTTGGGATAGTAGCTTTCAAGAATCTGCCAAGGCAGACTTTTGGATCGCTTCAGGCAAAGCTGTTCCCTAGGTACTTCCAGGTGTGCTTGTGCATGCTTCAACCCACTATTACATGCTGAGTGAGCCGAAGCGTATCACAAGCCATCCAGCCTTTTTCACCATGTGTGTATCAAGTCTTACATGTCTTACAGGCTGCAGGCCTAAAGCAACAGCTGTGGAAGGTCTGAATGTGGATTTCATTTCAGGTCTTGACAATTTCACTGGCATTAGCATTGTTTACATTAAGGGGCCAAAAACTGTCCTCCAGTAAAGGCAATGCCCAGATGTGGGTGCTGACCACAGCATTGGTGCCCAATCTGCTTAATCAGATTATCATAGGTTTGCCCCTCTACATTGCACCGTTTGTTGCCTGCATATATGGCAGCTCATCGCATGATCTGCATGAGACATTCCACATGCGTGAGACATTGCTAATTTCATGGCATGATTGTAAGCAGGGCCACATCAATGCCATGATGTGCAATGTTCACTTGTGCATGTACCATCTGTGCGAGGGGGAGAACCTGTTGACGTGCTGATCGTGCAAGCAGCACCAGCAACAACACAATGAATACTGCTGCTCTGTTGCAGAGCCAGCAACTACAGCTACCATGTACAACAGGCACAAGTTGGAAAAGTCTGTGGACAGTGACACAGCATCACAAGACACTCTGAAAGCCCAGCCAGCATACAAGAGCGTCAGCAAGAAGTTTGGCATGCTGCATGGCCTGTCATCTTTGGCAAATCTGATCACAATTGGCGCTGCTCATGTGCACTTGTGGTACCTGGCAGGTGTATAGGCACAGTCTGTGTAACAATACATGTATAATAGCAGACTTTTCAGCCTACGCCCTCCAGGCACCCTGAGGCGCACCAAGCAGGCCTCTAGGTGGTATAGCATTGTTGCCCTTGATCCATGATTCTATCAGTCTACGCTTTGCTCCTGCTGAGGTCATATTGCTGCGGTAAACTATTAGATGTGCAGTTGGGGCTGTAGAACAAGCGCGTCTTTGTGAGTATAGTGCATCTCACCAGATATTGCAATTTGAACATGCGTCTCTGCAAAGCAAATGCTGTGACAATCATGCATGCTGGGTGTTGCTGTGCCAGGGAGAGGCCACGAGGTCCCTTGAACATGGATGCCGTACTCTAGTCACATACATGTCAATAAGCTCCTTGTCACACTTTCTTTGCAGTGCTACATAGCATATACTGTACACAGGCCTGCTCTGCAGCTTTGCCTGGCCGTTGAGTCGTATCAGTCATTGGCTACATGAGAGCTAAGCATGAATGCATTTCCTCCATAGTCAGACATCTGCAGTTGGCATGCTGAAGCGGTTTAAACATGTCTGGGCGTTCCTATCAGACAGTAACATGCAGCAATGTCATGCTGATCATTGGCTGTTTGCAAGCACCCAGCTCCAGGCAATTTGATGTACGACCAATAGCATTCGTATTGCAGAGGTGTGTGCTCTCAGCACCTCCAACTGGCATTACACAAGCTCTTACTTGCTATTATGCTACATGTGCACTCTCGTAATCAGCCTGTTACACGTGGACGAGTGCTCATATGCAGCTGGACTTTTACATACCAGCTACACGTACTTACAGCAGAATTACAGCAAACCCAAATAGAGCAAAAGCTTTAAAGTGCCACTGTGTAGTCATATATGTCAGAAGACTAGACTGCTATGCTGCACCTGCCACAATTTGCTTTAAGCCTCCTAGTCATGCCTTCTTGGGTGATGATCCCAGCCTGCAGAGTGACATGCTTGTTAAACCTTCTCTGAACAAGATTGTCATGGGTGGGTCATGCAGGTGATTTGCATGTGCTGCTGATAACATGCTGTATCGCAATGCCCACAAACATTTGCGCCATGACATGTAGGTCCAGCCTGTCGACTCCTTCCAGCTCGTGGCGAGCCTGCGTTACGGTCTCGCCGTGAGGGGCGCAGGGCACAAATAAAAACAAAGGCACATACCAGGGTAGCGCAATATGGCACAAGATAGAAACACATGAGTGCCACACCAACAGCACACTCACTTGTCATAGGGTGACACAGCAGCCCAGCTGCAGATGGGGCACTTTGATGGATCATGGTGCTGAGCTGGGCAATGCTCCCGCCCAAAATAGATGAACCTAAGGTGGTAGTTGTTCCACTTTTCCTCTGGCAGCAACACCTGCACAAAGAGGGTATCCACGGGTTTCAATGGGACTTCAATGTGTATCAACAAAACGAGCCAAAAGGCATGCACAAGTAAATGGTCTGGTGGTAAATGCTCAGCAGCTTGTGGCAGATGATGAAAGGCTGAAGCAACATGTATGCAGGCTGTCATTGATGACTTGAAAACTGCTTGTGTTTCCAGCTGCTCTAATGTACTAGCTGCCAGCAGACATGTCTCAGACGCTCTTTGGGATGCAGTCAAGTCACTATATTCAATAAAAAGTCTGTTTCATAGTGGGAACCCAAGTTCAGAAGCGCTAGGAAGTACTATCAGGCATGGCTACTATAGGGAAATCTTTTAGCAGCCCAATCGAGATTGACAATATTAGGGCTGTTTACTACAGGCCTGAAAACTACCTTCAGGTCTGCCTCTGTTTGTTCTACGGTCTTGCCTTTGGTCAAGCCCCACCGCTGAGCTAAGCGGTGGATGTGTGTGTCAACCGGAAAGGTGGGGGTCCTGCATGTGGCCACGTCGCCATTAGCACACTGGGACGTCATGCCTGAGTCAGCTGCTGGGCAGGACAGAAGAAAAGCAAAGCAAAAAGAAAAGACTACGCCTTTTGGCATTGATGAAAGAAAAGCCCAGGAGGAGATACAGTGGGCTTCCCTGTGGGAGGCAGGACAGCAAGACAGCAGCTTGGTACGGTCTACGAACACAATGCTGCGCAGTGCAATCAAGATTACATGGGGGCGCTACACATCTTGCTGAGCGACCAATCACTGCTGGCTACATCAACAGCCATACACAGCATTGTCCCAATACAAAGGCAAGCCACCTGAATACAGAGCGGCACTGTACTGCAGCATGACAAACCACACTCTCAAGGGGAGTGTTGTGAATACAGATAATGCTGAGACAATGCAGGGACGCACCCAAAGGCGGTGCAAATGACAACACTGGCTGTTTTGTGACCTACACCAGGCAGCTGCTCAAGAGCCTCAAAGGTGTGGGGCACCGTGCCATCATGGACTTCCATGAGCATCTGCATGTGGCAGTCACACATGCAGTCAGACTACCAATAACAGAGTGACCAGTGATACATAGCTCTTCTCAATCCGAAATCTCGATATTGTTACAGAAATGATGATCCTACAGTGGAATTATAAACTCAGAAATGCCTGGGGACAGTAAAAACGCGTTTCTGCATTGTGGAGATGTTTTGGCAATTGATGCAAGGGGTTGGTTAGCTACATGCTGAACACTAAGCAAAGCTGTTGGCTTTGTTTGAAATCTGTCTGTAGAAAAGCGAGGAGCAGGTTTTGCAGACAAGCCCCAACACGAGGTAGCTGGTGTGTCTGTTGAACAGCAAACTGCCCACGACCGGAAACTTGGCAAATATGCCTTCTGAGCAATGCTCAGTGGCAGCAGATTGAGGTCTGTAATCGCTTGCTCACCCATGATAAATGACCCAGTCTGTGATGCTGCAACTTAGCCAAATCACTTCCCTAGCAGCACTGGCCAGCCGGCTCATCAAATGCAGGTATTTCTTTACAGTTGTGGCTCTCACAGCACATCACTGCAGAAACATACATTGGACATGACACAGCCACAACAGCACACCTTGCTCATGTTGCAGATATTTTTAGCCTTTGTAGGCGCCAGGCCAACCTGCCTTATCAGCTTCTGCACTTCAGCAATCTGCGCAACACTTATTTGAGTTAATACCACAGCCTACAACAGGCTTGTGTGAGAGCAAAGGTGTAGTTGTCCGACAGGCCTTCATGTCAGGCATACTGTATCCACTAGATGTGAGCATTTTCTGTGCTCTGCATATGCATCTGTGCAGATTCTGCGGACCACATGAAGTAAATGCACCTGCCTTGAGCTGATACCTCCATGTTGGCCAGTCTGGCAGCATCTGGTGCCAATTCAAACAGTGGTGGAGTGACCTCATTGACCTTCTTATCTGTTGTCTGCATACCAAATGTTGAGCTGCAGTCGCTGAGGTGTTGATCATGACACGAGCAAAATAAAATTGGCATTGACACACAAGATGCAAACAGGACATGCTGCAGGCTATACTGCTGCCACAGAAAGATAAGTATGTCGGTTTTGCCAGGTACCTGGGCAGACAGAATGACGGCCACTAAAAGCTGAAATGGAGTCTGATATATGAGAGGGCATGGAGGGTCTTTGTATAGCTGATTAAGCTGATCATAAAGCCGTTCAGCCTTGGCTTTCAGAGGAAGCAGATCCTCCTCTGTCCACAGCGTGGTCAGCAAAGCCTTCCTGACTTTGGATTTTTTCACAGCTGCTGGTCTGGCTGCAACATCTGGCCCGCTGGCAATCTTTGCTGCCTCATTCACAGGCTCGTCTGCTAAAGCAACAGGCCTTAGTCGCTTTCTACTGGCTGGTCTGCTTTTTAGTTTGAGGTCTTCAGCTTGCTTCTTTTGATCTTTCAGCGACACTGGGTCTCGCTGCGTGTCTGCTGTGATATTTATGTGGCCTGCACATTCGTGAAGCGACTCAGCTGAGACAGTGCTACTGCGAAGAGTTGGCATCTGCCTCGGTCTAACGTATTGTCCGTCCCGTCTGCTGGGACAGCAGTGCCAAGCGATGGCCCGCCTTGCAGATTCCCGGTAGCTAAAGATGCATAGCCGAAGAGCACGGCACAGGCCGAGAGCTTTACCGGCATTAAGGTGGTCATAAGCTTGCGCTGTGGCATCACATAATGAAATTACTGATCAGTAATTTTGCCCACAAAGTCAAACAAATTTTGCCTTGACTTATGTTTACGCAACTTTCGCTGCTTTGATCGGTGCCTTGACCAGAACTACCGGCATCGCTGGCCGCTAAATGCACTGAGTGATCGCTTGGTGGGCAACGTGCTGCCAAGCTACGTGCTTGCGCACTGCCCGCTGTGATTCGTGACTCGTCTCACAGCACAGCAGGCTCGAAGATCTCTTCTGCAGCTATGCCCTTGTCTTCTCCCGGTACGAGGTCCACGTTGTACCATTCAGTGCCACGGTGGTGCTTATCGAAGCTGTGATGACGTACAAATTGTACTGTCCTTGCAGGCGTGAGTGGCCCGTACCACTATTCAGAACGAGATGCCAGATGTGGTGTGGATGACGAGGAACGAGTTTGGCCCTTAGATAGCTTGGATTTGCTAGACAAGCTCGGAACTCCAGTTTGGCTGGCCATTGCTTGCTCATACAGTGATTCCACCAGGTATCCAGAACAGCTTTGCTGGTGTCCTTCTTATGGTCTGGTTTTCCTATTCAAAATGCACCTATGCAACACACTTACGCTGATATGCAGCCCGGGAGGTTTCCAGAATACTGTGCGACCAATATACCAAAATACAGCGTGCAAACGCAGTCTTGGGTCTTTTCGGTCTCAAGGAGATATCAGGCTGCGCTTGAACAGTCAAACGCTGCCAGAAAAGCAAAATCGCAGAGACCTCTTCAAGCAGCTGTTGCCGGTGAGCCATACTCTGCTGGGCTTTGTCTGAGATATACGCATGATGCCAAGCCCAACTCAAATTCAAACACTGCCTTAGCCAGCAGTAAAAGCTGACTATGTACCTTGAGCTACTAGCTGTTTTGCATCTTTTACGCATGGCCACATCTGCAGGCATGGCCTGGAAGACAACTCGACAAGCTCATTGCCATCTGCAACCGCTGACAATCTTATGACGCACAGCCTCGAGTACTTGAAGGCCCATCATGCATGCACAAGTCTGCTTGCTGCTACTCAACTTTATCTGTCCTGCTGCAGGGCACAGTCCACAGGTCTTGGGTCCAGGCACAGAGCCTGCTGTCACCAATCTTTGAAGGCCTCCCAGAGGATCAAAGGCATCTGACTCTACTGCAGCAGGTGTGACACAGCACTCATTGCTACAATACTGCGACGACTGTTCACGCCTCATCACCCAAATCTCCTATTATGTAACACATTCATTCTCACACTGTGGGTGCAGCAGCTTGTGGCAAGTACAGTAGCAGCAGCTGCAGCTGCTGTCAAGCCTCCCAGACTGCATGCAGACATACACATACGCCCTGTGTTTAATCAACTGCTTTTACGATCACTTGAGTGTTAAGCCCCGCATTGCTATGCTGGGTCACTGCTAACTCTTGTGTACAGCAAAATCCCTTATGTGTGATAGACTATGGCCTCGGGTGGCAATTTCCAGTAGCATCCAGGCTGGACACATGTGTGTGTGAGTGGCACACCTGACACGGTGATGATGGAGTTTGCTGTTGGACAGGCCAGCCAAACATGTCATTGTGCTTCTTCTCAGTCAACTGAAAGACCCAGCTAGAACAAGCATGAGTACGCCTTTTATTCACATGCAAAAACGACACTTGTCATATGGCGAGCACTTGACTGGGTCTGAACAATTTGACTGGGTCCAAGCACTTGACTGGATCTGCTTGCAGTTACTGAAGGTAGAGACCTCACCTGGGCTGGTGGAGACATGTCAACTGAACCAGGTAGAGCAGGTGGCCTCAGAGGAGTCTGCTCGCTTGGCTGCCATGCACCATGTGGGCCCAATCCATACCTTCATGTTCTCCCAGACCGGGCGCCTGCTCATGGCAAATAAGAGGGGCCGGGAACGTTATATACACCTAAGTAACCTCCTGTGGCACACACGCACATCAGTCTCTGTCGCAATGCACACAGTGCATCTTGGAATGTTTCACTGCAACTAAAGTCCAGTCTGCAGTGTTCAGAGTATGGTTGGTGTGTTGTATTAAGACAGAGTTGACAGCATGCCCACATGCAGCTTGCGGTGAATGCAATGCGACACACATCTGGCAAGGCTGTGCTTGAGCAAGCATGATGCATACAGAGCATGTCTTGTTCTTATAAAAATGAAAGTGGTCTGAGAGCTGCCTTGTGCATCTGGCTCATGAATGCAGATGCAGCATTGCCTTCAGCATAGTTGATGCTGATTGCAAATCCTGCATGTTTCTATTGGACGTGGCACCTCGTCACGTGCCATGCTTACTGTCATATTGATAGGCTCTCAGGACAGATGGTAGCTTACCCCCCTTGCTGTACACATACAAGCTTAGTATGTCTGCTGACTCTTCGGACAAGTCCTAAGGACAGAAGATGTAGTCTTGATTGGTCGAGTGATTGACTGCAGATAATGGGGCTGACATCTGCCTGCTGGATCTGTTCCAGCAAGGTGTCTACACAGGTGCGCTCATCCCAGGCCATCAACCAGCTTCTGCTGTGAACTCACTGCTTCTTGCCTACCTGACGCGTCTTTGGCAAAGACAATAGACTGAGCTTTGAGTGCATTCACAAGCTTAATTGTGCAACCCAGCTGATGCAGAGGCAAACGCAATGTCCGTTGTATACGCCAGTCAGCTGGTCTGTGCCCAACTCCTGTTACCTCAGCATGACATACAGCTGGGTTGAATGTCTGCGTACAAGCTGGAGTGCCCACTCGTGGGCTGCATGTCCTTTCTGAACCCAATTGCTTTCCTTCGTAATAAGGCCGCTGGCCAGCCAAACAGTGCTGGTGCTGTAAACGCAACAGCCAGAAGGCCCACACCCAGCACCGTATAGTCCAATGGTAGACATCTGTACCCAAGCCAGTGAGTCTACCTGCCAAGTAGACACCGCCATGCATGCAGCAGGCCTCTGCCAGTGCAGGGTAGGCCTCTGACCTGCTTCTTGATGTCAACTGCTGCTGTGGTTGTACTCACAGACATGCAGACGACACCCGAAGCAGCCTTTGAGGAGGCCATGCGCAACATCTTTGTGCAGAAGGAGGAGGTGCATCGCTTTGCCATGCCCAATACAAGCCGCAAGCACCCCCACAAGGCCAGGTGGACCCTCTTCGAGATGTGGCCCATCAATGTGAGCCTATCACAAACCAACCTCGGAACCTGACGCCCTAGTCACCTGTACACAGCAAGCCTTGCCCTGCAGTCCCCAAAGCCTTCATGCATCGACCTGTTTATGCAGTGAGCGGCTTGAAAGATCAGTTTTTCCTGCGACCCGAGATGCAAAGTGGGCTCCATGCTGTATTGTTCGTTTTTGCGGCCTGTAATTTCCACCAATCTCATTTAATGAATGCAGCATTTCAAGTCAAATGTCACTAGGCAATAAGGGTTGTTAATGTTGTCTCATTCTGGGCTGCATTGTTGCAAAGCAGTGATTGGGGCCGTGATCTTGACCTCACGCAATATGTTCATACATGCTTAGCTGCTGCTGCTGTTCGTGAATTCATGAATGCATTCGTTCATTCATGCATGCATGCATTCATTCAAGTATTCATTAATTCAGTCAATTTTCTCTCAAAGACATGCCTTCCCCCAGGGTCAGGTACGTACAATCCTGAGTAGCTCTCTGACCTGTTCCTAACATGCTTGGCTTGAGTGCAGGACCCAGTGACGGGACTGCCTGCTGTGCTGACCAAGCTGTACAACGTGACGCAGCAGAAGCAGATGGAAGCTGAGCTGCAGACTCAGAAGGAGGCTCTTGCCAGGTCTGCCTCAACATCCTTACTGCACTGCTTGTCAAGATCTTTGGGCAGTTGCAGCTGTCAAGCCAGCACCCACTTACCGCAGTGCTTGTCAAGACACATGGGCAGTTGCAGCATTCAGGCTGCAGCATGCATAGTCATGCATGACTAAGGCTGTGCAAATTACTCTTTGCATGGGGTTCATGCTAGTAAGGCAAATTTGTGTATACCCTACAATGCAAAGTTATGTATACTATACAAAGCAAAGACTTGAGCATGCGCAAGGCCTGCACTAGACCGCACACATGGCCCATATTGCAACATGCTTGCGCATAAAGCATGCATACCTATTGCAGGCAGCTGCAACAACTGGAGGAGCAGAAGCAGCAGCTGGAGCATTACAATGCGACTATTCAGGAGGAGAAGGACAGCCTGCTGCAGCAGAACACATCTCTCACAGAGCGTCTGGAGGCTGTGGTGACTGAGAAGCGGCCCTGTCATCAGTTTGACGGGCAGACGCCCATAGACAAGACTCTGGACCTGTTGCAGAATCTCATCTTGGTAGGCAGTCAACTGAAAGCTCTTGCTGTGCATTCAAGCTTGTCTATGACATGCCAACTCACGCATCTTTTGCATGCATATAATTACACGCGCGCGTGTGTGTGTGTGTGTGTGTGTGTGTGTGCGCGCGCGCGCGCGCACATCTGTGTGTGTCTCTGTGTGGCATGCACCAAAGTTGTGGCTGCTTTGGGCACTCAGCTGCAGCAGCAAAGTGAGGATGGCATCTTGTAACTTGTTAGTTGTAATGCAACGTCACTAGGCTTCCGGTGAAAGAGTGAGTGAGGAGACAGGAGCAGCGCTGCATACATCAAGACGGCCAATGTATAGACTGCAAGCATGCCATTGGCTGCTCAGCAAAAGCTTGTGCTCACCCTGGGGTCCTTGTCAGCTTCGCATCCATGAGTACACCTCAGGGCTCACAGCATGCACTCTCTGACTGAGCATCCGTGCATTACTGGGGAGCACTCCTGATCATGAAGAGCCTGCTTGAAGCTCTCCGTCAACCTCTCCTCTACTCGCGTCACTGAGTAGCGGTCCCTATCCTCTTGAAAGGACTCCCCTCCTTTGTGCCAGACTTGGCGCTGTTGTCGCTGCTGGCCCGAGCTGTTGCCCACACCCCAACAGCCCATCGGCCTGTATGCAATCCACTGTTGCTGAACAGCAAGGCTGACAATGTCCAAGCCTGCTTGCAGGGTAGAACTCCAGAGAATGAGGAGACAGTGGCGCTGTTCCATCTGCTGAGCCAGGCCAATGTGGACTTGCATCAGCCAGTCAGCTTGGAGCAGCAGCTGATGGAGGACAATGACCTGGATGCTGATGTCGGCCTTGCCATGGTGCAACTGCTGAAGGTGCGTATTTTCTATCAGTCGGTAATGAGTCACTAAGGTCTGTGATTATAATGCACAATTTCAGATATAGTCTGTAATCCTAAGGTGTATGGTTATGATGTGCGTCATTGTTCTTGTTGATGTGGTTGTGTTAATGGCTGGGTCTTGCCAACGTCATCATCATCATTATAATTGCCATCATCATGTTTTTCATAAATATATTATCGCTGTTGATTCATTGGCCTGAGATGTATCAACTGTCTGTATATTACACATGTTTTTGTAGGGCCTGCCTAGAAATACATCATGCAGGCTATGTGCAGACTGACCTGCCTGCTGCACAAAGTGAGCATGTCACCTCACAGCAACCAGTGTGCCTGCTTCATCTCCATGCTCACGGTACTGCTGGGCAATGTTCAAAAGCAAGTGCTT
>JAABUP010006033.1_pt1 | contig 17739 bp, 20 predicted proteins | sample 5559201 | NCBI WGS metagenome assembly JAABUP01 (sample SAMN10711887, study PRJNA513373) | rock metagenome | isolation source: Antarctica rocks | place: Antarctica
GAACACGTGAACCTGACCGGTGACTACATCTGGGCCGCTCACCACAGCATGTCGGAAAACATCGACGGAATGAGGACGCTGCGCCTGCCGCCAGACACCTTCGCCAAAGCCGCCTGATGTTCCTGATCTGTCCGCTTATGCGTACCAGAAGGGCGTTTCGTCAGTTCCGGCCGGGCAGGTCGTCACCTCGTGCGCGGCGTAGACGCCGCCCGCCTTGGCCGCGAACCAGGCGCGTAGAGTTTCCAGCCCCTCGGGCGGCAGGCGCGACCACACGCCGGGCCGGCGCAGCGCCCGCAACGACACCGCCGCCAAGAGCGGCAGCGGCTGCCGCTCGTCGGGCAGATAGTCGAATGGCCTGGAACACCCATCGCCTCCAGGCCGTGATCGACTTGGCGCCAAGCGAGCATGTCGACGGGGTGCTGAGCCGGATGGCGCCGATCGGGCACAAGCACATCAACCTGCGCGGCATCCTGAAGTTCGACTTTGCACAGCACGCGTCAGGCCTGCTTCGGCAAGCATTCATCGTCAGCAATGATATCATATCAAAATCAAAAGCTGACTTTCTAACCATGTCAGCACGTTACCGCTCTGCTGCCACCGTAGAACGTTGAAAGTGAACGCTTTTCAGATCGGCACTTTTGGCACGCTGGTTACGACAAGGCCTTCCTGGACAGCAACCCCGGCCTGCGCTCCCGTTTCACCCGCACCATCGACTTCGCCGACTACGCCGCTTCCGAGCTGGCCGCGATCTACCGTGGCCTGGTCGCCGCGTCCGGATTTCACCTGGAGCCGGAGGCGGAGGAGGCGCTGATGGAGGCTTGCGACACCATGCTGCGCGCCCGGGTTGAGACGTTCGGCAACGGCCGCGACATGCGCACGCTCTGGGAGCGCACCCGCGAAGCGCACGCAGGCCGGGTGATGCGCCGAGCCGACCGCACCGCCGATGACCTAGTGACAATCGAGGCGACCGATATCGATGCCGCCGCCAGAGTAGGAGCGGCGGGATGACGCCGCTTGCGACTGCGCGGAGCGTGCTTCGGCGTCTGGCTGATGCCATCCCCGCCGCCTGGCAGGAGGACCGGGTATTTCGCTACGCTGCGATCGGCGCCGGTATCACCTTGGCCGTTCTCGTGATCCGGCCGGGGGCGTCGCGCCAGGACGTACAGCTTCCACCCTTGCAAAGCCCCACAGCCGGGATGCCGGCCCTTATGACCCCTGCCGGGCTGGGCATGGGGCCTGCGGCCCCGATGCCCCTTAGCGCAGTGCAGAAGATCGCGCCTGGCCGTCCTTTGGGCGATGTCAGCGGCGCCCCTGCGCTGGACGGCGACCGCTTCGGCACCTTCAAGCCTGGGAACCATCCGTGAGTCGCCCTGCCCTTCTCCTGTCAGCCTCTTTGTTTGCTGCTGCTTCAGCCGCGCACGCCCAGACCCCGGCGCCAAGCCCGGTCGCGCCGGCAAGCCAGCTCGATCGAATTGAACAGAAGCTCGATGAAGTGCTGCGGCGGCTGGATCAGCTTCATATAGCGCCGTCTATGCCCGCTCAGGCCGGTTCTGCCGCTTCGGGAGCCGGAACCCCCTCCCCTGCCCTGAATGCTGCTCCGGCTGCTTCTGCGGAAGCGTACAAGCCTGGCGCGCTCGCCATCGCCCATGCTGCGCCCAAGGACGTCAACAGCCTGTCAGAGGTTCCGGCCGACAGCGTGGGCGGCTTCGTCTACCAGGGCGGCCCGATTGCGTTCACCGACATTCAGACGCGGGGGGTGCGGTTTGCGGGGCCGGTCGGGGTGGAACTCCAAGGATGGCTCAAGGCGAAGGAAGCAGGCCGCTACCAGATCGGAACCGATCTCACGGCGCACTTCGGCGTCGGCACCATGTTCGCGCCGACGTGCTTCTTGCAAGCCTGGCTGGAGGGACACAGCCTCGATCAGCGCAGCGTCCTTGTCAGCCATCCTGGCAGCAGTAATGCAGAGGCCTCGCTCGTGCTGGGTGCCGAGTTACAGCCCGGCATCTACCGGCTGCGCGTCTGGACCGCCTGCACTGCTCCGGCCAGCGTGACCACCACGTCAGAGCTGCTCCTGAAGGCTCCTTCCGAGCTGAATTTTCGGCCCGTCACCGGAAGCGATCTGCTGCATCGTGAGGGGTGAGTGAACTTTTTGGAGCCTTGCGTGGCTAAGTCTTGAAAGTTGTCCACAGTCGAAGTTATCCACACCGGAAGATTCTCTTTGTTCTCTTTGTTCTATGTTCGCAAGCTGTAAGTAGCTGAATCTGAGAAGCAATCGGCTCCATCTATTAGGAATCGGGCGAGTCCCGATTAGGGATTGGGTGGCCTAGAATTAGGAATCGGGTGGCCTACGATTAGGGATTGGGTGGCCACTGCAGCGCAGTCACCGCCGAACTCTTAGGTTTGGGGTCGGTGTCCAGGAAGTCCGCGAATCGCAACGCTTTTTTGCCAGCCAACTCTTAGGTTTGGGGTGCAGCAACTCTTAGGCTAACTTGCTCGGGACCTAATCGAACGATTCGCAATGTCCTCTGCCGTGGTCCGTACGATCGATCAACGCCCTGCGCCTGGCTCAATGATCAAGCCGGGTGAACTCATCGACGTGCTCGACATGGCGCTCACTCTCAGCGACCGACGTATCTACAATCTCCTCATCGCCAACGCCTGGGATAAGATCGGCGAGGACACGACCCATTGCATCGCCAAGGCCGACCTGCGCGGGACCCACGAAGGCGGGGAACGCTTAGCTGACAGCATCGATCGACTTATGCGTACGATTGTGCGTGTGCGCGTGATGCAGGACCAGCGTATGGCGGTCATGAAGGTCACGCTGCTGTCCCAGACCACGGAGCACGACGACGCGGCCGGACTGCTCTACTACCGCTTCGACGCCGACTTGCGGCAAATCATCCTCGATAGCCGAGTCTTCGGGCGGCTTCGCAAGGAGGTTATGTTTGCCTTCACCAGCAAATACGCCCTCGCGCTGTACGAGATTGGCGAGAAGCGCCGTAATTTACAGTTCCGTTGGACGGAAGTTTTCGATCTTGGTGAGCTAAGGGAACTTCTGGGCGTGAAGTCCGACGAACTGACGACCTTTGGTAACTTCAATGCTTGGTGCCTCAAGCCTGCAGCCAAAGAAGTTAATGGTTTGGCTGATTTCTCCGTCGCCTTCCGTCCGGTCAAGACCGGGCGGAAAGTTATGGGTGTTCAACTGGCGTGGTGGCGGAAGAGTGAAGACGAGCTGCGAGCGGTCTTCGCCGAAGTGAGGCGCCATCGTGTCGGCCGTCGCGCGCGCCTAAACGGGACCGTCGAGGCTCCCGGCTGAATGGGGTGCTGGCCAACTATTAGTTTTGGGGCGGCCTCTAAGCATCGCTATCTAGCTGTCACCTAGCGGCTAGGTGTTGGCTTTTTGCTGGCTAGTTTCATAGGCATCGAGGGCACGCTCAAGCACCTCCACCAGAAGCATTCCATCCCGCATTGCAATCTGCCGTATGCGCTCATCAAATTCCGGGCTGACGCGCGTCGCGAACTGTACCGTGCGCCCGGATCGGCGCATTGTCCGGCCGTCCATTCGGCCAGCCTGAATCGGTGCCGCATCGGTGCGTCGCGACTGCTGCGTAGCAGCCGCGGACTCGCTGGCAGAGCGTACCATTCGCGGCGGCTCCGGCGAGAGGTCTGTGCGTGCCTCGTCCTGTGACGGCGGCGCGCCCAATCCGGAACGCCGCAGCCCCTTGAGTTTCGATGCGTCAGCCATGACCCACCTCGCCTCCGGCGACCTTGTCAATCAGCGACTGGATTAGCGCGTCGGCGCGCTCCTTGAGACCGTGGAAACGGGTCTCCGTGACGGCACATCCTTCGTTCTGCGCCAGCCGATAGGCCGGGCGCTCGGGCAGGTAGCCCGGCAGTACCAAGTAGCCAGCTTCGGTGATGAAGGCGCGGGCTGCCTCTGCCTCGCTCTCCGTCCCGATATGGTTTAGCGCGAAGATAAGCCGATCATGCGGCACACCAAGCCGCACGAGACCATGGAAGACCCGGACGGCTGGGTTCAGGTCATCGCGTCCCGCGCCCGTGGGCTGCACGATCAGGTCTGCCTTCTTGGCGATCTCAGTCGTGCCGCCACTCGCCTTGGCGGGACCGTCGATGACCAACAAATCGTGCCCGTTGGCGCTGGCAAGCGCCTGGGCAACGGTCCGGAACAGCTCAACGGATAGCGTAGGTTCCAGGGCGCGTTGCATCCTGACCTTGTGCCAATCCACGATGGTGGCCTGATCGGGATCGAGGTCAGCAATCTTGACCTTAAGTCCGCTTGCCGCCGCTTCACGGGCAAGGGCGCGGGCAAGCGTCGATTTTCCGACACCTCCCTTTTGACTAACGAAGGCGATCACTGCGGTCATAGATTGCTTATAGCAGGCCGCTAGGTAGCGGCTAGACATATTCTGATAGATAGCTGCTAGATAGAAATCGGCCGCGAAGCGGCCCGCCATATTTTCACGAGGGTCATTCCTGCTCCGACCTGTCCGGAGGTAGGCGGGGCAGCAACTGCCACCCCGCTTACTCTCAAGCGGCCCGGGTCTGTGCCTCGGGCTGACCGGCTTCGTCCTGCCGCGCGTGCATCCAGTCCGCCGCTGCCTGTGCCTTGGCTGCTGCGGTAAAGATCGCCCGCTTGTCACCCCGCAATACCTTCAGCCACGAGGCAACGTAAGCGGCGTGATCCGGGCGCGGCTCCGGCGCCAGCGCCAAGTCGGCGCACAGGAAGGCGGCCCCAAGCTCGGCAACCAGTTCCTCCGCCGCATATGCCTCCTCGCCGAACCGGCCCTTGAGGTCGCGCACGCACCGGCTTGGGTGTCCCGTGGCGTGGGTCGCCTCGTGCGCCAGGGTGGCATAGTAGGCCACGGCGTCCCGGAACGCCTCGAACGGCGGCATCTGCACACGGTCCTCACTCGGACGGTAATAGGCCCGGTTGCCGCCATGCTTTACGTCGATGCCGGTCGCGGCAAAGAACGCCTCGGCGTGGCTGATACGCTCGGCCTCGGGCAGCACGGGCAGGGCAGGGGCCGCATACCCGTCCACCTGCGCCGCGTTGAACACTGCGTAACCCCGCGCGAACACCCTGGATCGACGACCATCCTCCGCCCCATTCTCGGCGTCGTCCTGCTCCTCCTTGCCGCTGATCTTCCAGAACACCACGGGGCTGGACTTCTCGCCCTTGTGGACCTGCGCGCCAAGCTCGGCCCATTGCTGGTAGGTCGCCCAAACCGCGCTCGGGTAGCCCTCGGCCTGCGCCGTCGCCCACAGGACAATCGTGTTCACGCCCCGGTATGGCTTGCCTGTTGCCGCGTTGACCGGCAGCACGGGAGCTACCCCATCCGCGCCGGGGTGCCAGGGCATCCGCCACTCGCCCGCACCTGCCTCGATGGTGGCGGCGATCCGGTCGGTAATGCGCTGATAGATGTCGGCCCGCTCGATCGTCTCGGCCTGCCGGGTAGTAGTATCTTCCATCTCGCTGTCCCTCTCGCTGCGAAGCAGCGCCCCCTGTGGGCGCGCTGCTTCCCGGGGCCGCGTGAGCGGTGGGGCTGGAAGGGGAAAAGAGGCTTCGCAGGGACCCTGCTGGCAGCCCGCCTTTTTTCTCTGGCGGGCGAAGCTGGGTGGAAGCCGCTTTGGGGGAGAGAAGGGGCAAAGCCCCTCGGCCCCCCTCTACGCCGCGTCGGTGGCGATGACACGCGTCAGCGATGAAAGCCCGGCAGGGCCGAGACGCCGCTCTACAGGCGGCTCGGGGCGAAGCCCGCCAGCGCGGCCCCGAAGGGGAGACGCTATCTAGCAGCTAGATGAATCGCTCCTCGATCTCGAAGGCGTGGGCGAAGTGCTGAGGGCCGGTCGCCATGTTCTCGGCGATGAACAGCGTTTCCAGCAGCAGCGGACGGTTTCGCTCAGCTCCGATCTCCTCCAGGATCTCGATCGAGCGTGCGGCTGCGCCGTGCGTGGCGGCGTCGACGCGCACAGCCGCGAGCGCCTGGTCGGGTTGTTCGTACAGGCGCCGGAGCTGCGGCGCGGCCATGCCGGACAATTCCTGCGGGCTGACCACTTTTTCGACGCCACTGTTCCAAGAGCCGGTAAGCAGGGCATGGAAAAACAGGTCGCGCTCGCGCGCAATGCCCGGCGCCAGCATGAAGAGCTGGCGCACTGCGGTGGCCTGCCGGGAGAGACTATAGTCAGCCATGGTGCGGTCGAGTTGCAATCGCTGAGGCAGGGGACCGAGTTGGTGGCGGTCGATGCGCGAGACGATCGGCAGAAAGAGGTAGGTGCCGCGTTTGGCGGCCAATTCGCCAAAATAGGCTGCCATGCGTCCGGCGACCTCGGCACGAGGCAGGTCGCGGCGAACCTGCTCGATCAACGCCGGGATATCGGCGTAGCCGAGCCAGGCGCGGTCGCGGATCGTGCACAGCACGTCGAACGGGTCGTATCTGCGGCCCTTCTCGGCCGCGACGCCCCAGGAATAGGCAATCAGCGCGAACAGGTCGCGGCTGATCTCGCGGTCGTCCTCGGGGATCAGCTCGCGGGAGAGATAGAAGATGCCGTCCCAGAACTCCTGGGCACCGAGCATGGCATCGCCGCGCCGGGCGAGGTGTCGTGCGTGGGCGCGCTCACGTATGCGCTTCAGGTCCATCGCAACGCTCCGTTATGCGGCGCCGCTGCGCCGCCGTTCATGGTTGCGCCGGCCGGCTTAAAGCTGGCCGGCGCGCGATTTGGCCGCCGATGCGGCTTATGTCGGACGGTGCGCGCGCAACGAAAAGGGCCGCCCCTCTCTGGGGCGGCCCAAGTCGGACAAGAGAGAGTGAGGACTACTCGGCCGCCATCGGCATGGCCGGGGTGGTCACGGTGTCAGCGTCGCCAGAGTCCACGGGATATGTCGTGCCCGGAACGTGAAGCACTACAGGAAGCCAGCCGGTCGCGGCCAGCAGCTGCTCCGCGTCCGCCACCATGACCTCCTTCTTGCTCCCGGCGATCCGGTTGGCGACACCCGCCCCGGCACCCTCGCGCACCGCGTCCAGGATCAGCGCCTTCGGCACCCGGCCAAAATAGCTGTCCTTGGTCGCCGTCCAATTCTGCCGCATGTCCAGCCCCGCCGCCGTCGCTACCTGGGCGGCGATGCACTGCCCGCCCGCCGGGCTGGTCCAGGTGCGGCCCCCCGCGTTCACGGTGCGCGCCACGCACACGGCCAACAGGTCCAGCAGCGTCGTCGCATCCTGGGCCTCAAGCCACCCCCACAATGCCCCGTGCTCGCGCGGCAGGCGGCTGCGCCAGCCATCTTCGGCCTTGACCATGGCCTGCCGGGCCTGGCTGTCGGCAATGCAGGGGCAGGCGGAGGCAAGGGCAGGCGGGTAGGTGTGAAGGCACGCAACCGTCTCACCATAGCGGCTGTAAAAGGCGTCCGTTGCCAAGGCATGCAGCAGAACACGCACCGCAAGCTCGGACTGCCCGGCGATGGCGGCTTGCAGCCCAGCCGTCCGGTGCGCCTGCAACTCGGCTAGCAAGGCGGCCGAAAGGGCAGGGGCCTTGTCCTCCGCCTCGGCCGCGCCCCGGATCGGGGTCACGGTGCCGCCGATCGGCGTCTCGCCCTCGTCGTTCTCCGGTTCCGTTTCCCCGATGCCATTTCCCTCGCTGTCGTCCATGTCCGGCGTGACCGGCTCGGGCTGCGGCTCATCCTCCGCCCGCACATAACCCCGCTCGGCCCGCAAGCTGCCGTCCGCCGCCAAGGTCAGCACCACCCCGGCAATCGCCACGTCTTCGGCCTGCCAGGCTTCCTCCTTGGCTTCCAACGCCGCCAACTCAGCCTCGATCCGCTCCAACTCCGCTGCCACGTCGTCGGGCAGGTCCTCGCCGTTGCCGTTGTGCGCCTCTGCAAGCTCGTCGTAACGGTTGCCCAACTCGCTGCGCCGTGCCTCGTCCGCCTCGGACAGCGCCGCCTTGTTCGGCCACACCCGCCGGCAGTTCCATGCTGCGGCCTGGGCGTCCGGCCCGATGGCAACCCAGCGCCACCCCTCCGCCCGGATCGCCTCGGCCTCGCGCTCCATGCGCCCCGCCACTAGCTGCTCAAGCAACGCCGCGTCCGTGATCCAGCCGCCACGGTCCTCGCTGAACAGGTCGCGCTGCACCGTTCCGCCCGCCGCCGTGTAGGCGTCCAACCCGGCAAAGATCACCTTGCGGTCACTCGCCGGGATCAGCGCGTGGGTCAGCAGCCGCCGAACCGTGTCGGGGGTGCGCTGCCAGTCCTGCAACTGCCCGAACACCCGCTCTTGCGCTTCCCGGTCCTCCGTCACCGCAAAGGCGGTTAGATGGTCCAGAGTCAGCACCTCGTCCCGGTATGCCCGGATCAGCGATGGAGAGACGCAGGCCAGCCGCAGACGCTGCCGGACGGTATGAACGGAGACGCCGAACCGCGCTGCGATGTCCTCGATGCCGGTGCCGCCCTCGTGCAAGCCCTGGAACGCCTCGAACTGGTCGGCCGGGTGCATGTCCTGGCGCACCACGTTTTCGGCCAAGCTCGCCTCCGCCCCGTCCACGCCCTCGCCGTCCAGCACGCGGCAAGGGATGGTGGTGGCCTTGCTCACCCTCTTCTGCTTGGCCAAGAGTTTCAGCGCGGCCAGCCTGCGCCCGCCCGCCACAACTTCGAAGCGGCTCGTGGCCTCCCCGCTGCCGTCCAGCTTGGGTCGGACTACAAGGGATTGCAGCAACCCATGTGCCCGGATGGAGGCGGCCAGGGCCTCGATACCCGTCCCGGCTCCGGTGCGCCGGGTGTTGACGGGGGACGGAACCAGCTTGGCAAGGCTGATCTCGGTGGTGGTGATGGTAGCAGTAACGGTGGTGGTCATCGTCTTTCCCCTTTGTTGATGCGAAGCAGCGCCTCGCTGCTTCCCGGGGCCGCGTGAGCGGTGGGGCTGGAGGGGGAAAAGCGGCTTCGCAGGGACCCTGCTGGCAGCCCGCCTTTTTTCTCTGGCGGGCGAAGCTGGGTGGAAGCCGCTTTGGGGGAGAGAAGGGGCAAAGCCCCTCGGCCCCCCTCTACGCCGCGTCGGTGGCGATGACACGCGTCAGCGATGGAAGCCGGATGGCCGAGACGCCGCTCTACAGGCGGCTCGGGGCGTAGCTCGACAGCGCGGCCCCAAAGGGGAGACGCCCAGAGCTTCTTACAACAAATCCTGGAACGATCGCGCTTTCAGCCGAAACCGGTGATGCTGCTCCCACTCAGCTTTTACTTGGTCGGCCTCGTTCACGGTCAGCGCCGAGGCTCGAATCAGGGCAACCATAATGTCTTGAGTCCGCAATACGATCAGCTTCGTCCCAGCCAGCTCCCCTTCTCGGAGCGCGGCCTTGATCGCACGGTTGTCGTCGATGGCGATCGCATACCCGCGAGAGAGGGCGACGGTGATGGCCGAGCATTCCCCGGCACCCAGGCGCAAGCCCGGCCCAAGATGGAGGAAGAGCGCCACCTCGGCCGGGTCCGTGACCGAGCAAGTGTCGAGCAGTTTGGCCGCGACCGCGGCTTCATACCGCGCCTTCTGCTCCGGATAGTCGTCGGCCAGTTCGCTTTCAACGTGATCGGTTGCGAGAAGCCGGCCTGGATAACGGCCGACCAGGTCCATGCGATCGACATTGAGGAAGTTGATCAGGACCGATGTGTCCGCCACAACGATCGGAAGGGTCATGACCGCGCCCGGTCAAACCGGTTTCGCGGCTTCGGCAAGCTCCAGCAACTCGGCCGCAGGTAGGCGCAGCTTACGACCGATCTCGCGGAGGCGACCCTGTGACACCTCCTCGCGGCGGTAGGCCTCGATAGCGAGGTGAGCGAGCTGGTTCCGCAGCTCCCATACTGGTTCGTCGGACCCTGCGCCGGCGTCAAAGAGGCCCGGAATCCGCAGCATGTCGAGGTACCGTCGTCCGTCGTCCCGGCGCTCGATGAGCGCGTTCGTGGCGGGCGTGTCGAGCAGGTCCAGGTTTCGCAAGCGCCAGACCATGGCCTCATAACTGACGCCGAAATGGCGAGCGAAGACGGCCGCATCCTGGAAGGTGATGACCTGCGATCCGGTACGAGGCCGGATTTCTGCTTCCTCGTTTAAGTCAGTTGCGACGCTATATACGAACTGAGCTTGCCGACTGGGTTGTCCCTTGCCGAGTACGCGGAGTTGGTCGAGCACGCCACCTACGGGCATGAGGAACGCAGCGGCAAAGGCGTTCGCACGCTTCTCGACCAACTCGTTCGAGTTTCGGTTCTGCGTTAGGCGCAGTTCCTCCTGGCGGTCGAACAGGGCGTGCCCGTACTCGTGGGCATATGAGAAGCGACGTCGCACCGGCTTGTGGGTCCCGTTGATGAGCACCGCCATTCCGATTGAAGAGTGATGCAGGAACAAGCCGGAAACGTCGTTGGGGAAGTCGTCCTTGGCCGCAGACGCGACCCAAATTCCCTGGTCTCCGATAAGCTCGGGCAAGTTGCCGATGGGCGCGTTGCCAAGGCCGAGCCGGCGCCGCTCCTCGCGCGCGCGCGCCTCGCCTTGGCGCACCGCATCGCCGGAATTGGCGATTCGCTGTGCATAGTCCGGCATGCTCACCGTGGTATCCTGGTCGAGCAAGCGGCGAAGCTCTGCGCCTTCACGGCAAAGGTCGATCATGCGGTCGATGACCGGGCCGAACTCTGGTGAACTCGTCGCTTCCGAAAGCGCGCGCGCCCGGACGACAGCAAGGTCGCTCACTTCGGCCCCGTCCAGGAAGGCGGCCGGAGATAGGTTGAACAGCGCCCCAAGCTTCGTTAGCTCCAGTGTGGACACGTTGCGCGCGCCTGCTTCGATGTTGGTTACGGCAGTCCGGGGAATGCCAAGCGCGTCAGCTACCTTCTGCTGACTAATGTCACGACGCTCTCGGGCCTCACGGATACGGCGGCCGATCAACGCTGCTTCGGTCATGGCGCCCTCCTCGTTCCACGAATCGGTTGGGGCCGGAGAGGCGCACCTCCCCAGCCGGGAGCAAGGACGTAACCAATTCGGACATCTGCGTCAAGTAGATCCCTAATCGTCCGATTTTTCTTGACAGAACTTCATCGGACATGGATGGAATGGTCATCCATTAATGTCTCACGGAGAAGAGCGATGAGCGGAAAGCACCCTCAGCCGGGCCTCGACCAGCGTCACCGAGACGCAGACGGCGAGATCAGCCGTAAGCATGGCAACACTCAGATCGGGACCCTGCGCCAGACCTACGGAAGCGATTTTGCGGCTGGGCGGCGATCGGACATGAGACTGAGCACGCTGCTGGACCAGTCCGGCGCTCCGTCGTTGAGTCAGCTTCTGAAGCGCCCGCGCTAGGACAGTTCCGGCAGCCGCATCGTGTTGAGCGAGTAAGCGAAGCTAGATTGCAACATGTTTAAATTGTTTGATAAATACCTGCTCTTCGCCCGTATCGCCCCCGCTATGCTCGTGGCGCTGTCGCTTTTCCTTGCGATCAGTTCGTGGATTCCGTTCAACCAGTGGCCGGTGAAGCTGCTCGGCGGCAGCGTGTTCATTGCGATAGCTGCCTTTGCCGTCGCGCAACTAACGCGCGATGCGGGAAAGCGCATTGAGCCTGCCCTATGGGCATCATGGGATGGTCCCCCAAGCGTGCGCATGCTGCGGCATCGCGACACGACGATTGCGGCCGGTAGCAAGGCAGCGATGCATCGTCGGTTCAGCCAACTGGGCGTGGTTGATCACATGCCGACCGAGGATGAGGAACGACAGAATCCAGAGGCGACGGATGCAATCTATCGCACCTGCTCCGACTGGCTGCGGCGAAAGGCGCTTGAACTGAAAGCCAAGGCCCCGTTCGACGTGGTGCATAGTGAGAGTATCTCCTACGGGTTCCGACGCAACCTGCTTGGCATCAAGCAGTATGGGCTCGCCGTCGTCGGGGTGGCACTGGCGCTTACGGTAGCTGCCTTCTGGTGGGGTCACCGGCCCTACATCGAGGCCGGCGTAAATCTGCTGCTCAGTTTCTATCTTCTCCTGTGCGCGACTGCGGCGGCGGTGAAGCGTGCGGCTGATGATTATTCCAAGCGCCTGCTCGATAGCATTCAGTCGCTTTCACCGACGCGCGCACCGGTCAAAGACCGAATACTGAATCGCCCAAAGCGCGGCTCCGCCGCATGAAGCACTACCGCCTTGCCAGTCCGCGCAGGTGCAGGCGCAACAGGGGAAGCCGATGAGCCTCGTAAAGTCCTTGTCCGTCGGAAACGGCGACATGTTCTATATCCGACATGGTAGCGACAATTTCAGCATCATCGACTGCTGTCTGTCAGACGACAACAAAAAGCGTATCGTTGATGAACTTCTTGCCGAATCCGCGCAGAAAACCATTACCCGCTTTATCTCCACACACCCGGATGAAGATCATGTTCAAGGTATTGAACACCTCGATGCGCGCATGCCGATCGCGAACTTCTATTGCGTGAAGAACGTAGCGACCAAGGACGATGAGACAGGGTCCTTCAAGCATTACTGTTCTCTGAGAGACGGCAGCAAAGCGTTCTATGTTACCAAGGGATGCACGCGCCGCTGGATGAACCAAACGAGCGACGAACGTGGTTCGGCTGGCATCAATATCCTCTGGCCTAATCCGGGTAATCCGGATTTCAAGGCTGCGTTGCAGGAAGCCGCCGACGGCGTCGCCTTTAACAATACCTCGCTCGTGACAACCTATTCGGCTGCTAACGGCGCACGGATGATGTGGCTCGGCGATCTCGAAACCGAATTCATGAAAAACATCAAAGACGATATCAAGCTAACGCCCATACATATCGTCTTCGCACCGCATCACGGACGGCATAGCGGAAAAATCCCAGACTCATGGCTCGACAAACTCAAGCCAAAGATCATCGTCATTGGCGAAGCGCCGGCACGGCATCTACACTACTATACTGGGTATAAAGCGCTCACGCAGAACACTGCGGGCGACTTGACATTCGACTGCGCCGACGACGGAAAGGTTCACATATACGCCTCGGAAGTCAGCTACAACGTTGACTATCTCTCGTGGGAGAGCCAGTCGAAATACAACTACTATGTCGGTACTTTGAACATCTAACGGGTTCCGTCAATAGGAAACCTTGAACGTGGGGCTGTCCTCTGGCCGCGTCCGCCGATGGTCGTAGATGCGCGTCGTCGCGATGTTGGCGTGACCGAGCCATTCCTGCACCTTGGCGATGTCGGCTTGGTGGTCAAGCGCGTTGGTTGCGGCCGTGGCGCGCAGCGCGTGGGCGCCGATCTCGAACCCGAGCTGTGCCGAGTAGCCTCGCACCAGCTTGTAGACGCCGTCGGCGGTGATCGCCCGCTCGAGCCGGCCGGTTCGGTTGTTGCGGACTGGGCGGAACAGCGCGCCAGCCTCGTCGGCACCATGGCCGGCCGCCTCCAGGTAGTCGTGGATCAGCGCCTGGGTGCCCGGGTGCAGCGGCAGGTAGCGCGTCTTCCCACCCTTCCCAGAGACCTTTAGGTGCGGCACGCCTTTACGGGCATGCCGGGCGTCGCGGACCCGCAGCTTGCACAGTTCCTCGCGGCGCAGCGCGTGGAACAGCAGGGTGGACAGGATGGCCCGGTCGCGCCTGCTCTTGATGGTGTTGGCCTCGGGTGCGGCCAGCAGCTCGCGCGCCTGGTGATCGCCCAGCGCCGGCGTCTTGCCTTCGCCGCTCTCCGTCCTCGGCCGCTGAACGCCTTTGACCGGGTTGTGGGTGACGGCGTTGCGGTCGCAGAGGTGATCGAACAGCGAGGCCAGCGAGGCCAGCCGGTGTCGGATCGTGCTGCCGCCAAGCCTGCGCTGCATCAGCGTGTCGCGCCAGGCGATGATGTGGGCACGCGTGACGCTGCGGAACTCCTCCGGCCGGGCGATGCCGACAAAACGCATGAAATCGCCGACGGCGTTCTCGTAGGCACGCCGGGTGTGTGGATTGCTGAGATTGGCGAACCACTCCACCTCGGGCGGCACGTCGGCCAGCCGGTGGAACTCGGCCGCGGTCAGGAGGCGGCTGCTGGGTGGGGTCTGAGTCGGGAGCTGGTCCACGGTCATCAGCGCAGGTTAGTCTTGATAAAATCTGTTATCAAGAGTAAAGGGTTGACTGCCATAGCAGGCGAACCTTGCTGTCAACGCGTAAAGGCATTATGGTGTTTGCGTCTACACAACGAGGTGCGTATGCCGCTCAATATCCGCAGCGAGGAGGTCAACCAGCTCGCCGAAACACTGGCAGCTCGCAAGCACATCAACAAAACCGACGCCGTGAAGCAGGCGCTGGAAAACGAGCTTCGTCGCCTGGACCAGGCGCTCCCCCTGCGAGAGCGGCTGCGTCCTTTGCAGGATCGGGTGATGGCCCGGCCGACGACCGGCCTGGAGGCGGACAAAGCCTTCTACGACGACCTGAGCGGGGAGCAGTGATGTTCGTCGATGCGTCCGCCATCGTCGCCATCCTCACGCGCGAGGCCGATGCCGACGAATTGGCAAACGCGCTGGACACCGCCCGCTCACCCATCACCTCGGCGGTCGCCATGTTCGAGGCGACCCTCGGAATCTGCCGCAAGCGACACGCCAGTGTGGCGGAGGCCCATGAGGACGTATCTGAGTTTCTTGGAACCGTTGGCATCCGTACCGTCTCGATCACTGGCAAGGAGGCGGAAGCCGCCCTGGATGCTTTCTCCCGATATGGCAAAGGCCGGGGCCACCCGGCCCAGCTCAATCTGGGAGATTGCTTTGCCTACGCGGTCGCGAAAACCTATCGGACGACACTGCTGTTCAAAGGCGAGGACTTCGACAAAACCGACATCCGGTCAGCGACGGGAGCGCGCGAGCTGTAATCCATCCCGGGGCGCGTTGGGTCGGAAGTCATGCGCGATACTTGCAATGGCACGCTGATTTTGCACTGCAGTTTCGGCACATATACCGGCAGAGAAAGCAAGCTCTTGGATACTCCGGTTATCGTGCCGGAAACCCTGGTTTATGGTCCAAATTGTCCGTTGTCCGTTTGATGGAATGTAAACCGGGAAGGGGGAGGGCACGTAGACGCGATCAGCAGTCTTCTGATCGTCCAATAGCCGGAAGACGCCCTCACCAACCCAGTGCTTTACCAGCAAACGGTTGCAGTGGCAGGTTTCCGGAGCGAAGAACGCCTTCGCTGGAGCACACCACATGGAACACGTCGTGCCCGAGGGACGAAGGCTCTGGCGAGAAGGTCACCGGCACCCGTCGCTTGATCGAAGGCAGCGCACTTGGGCTCTCGGGCCCGGCTTGTTCCATAGCGCCGCGCGTCGGTGATCGCGCCCTCGGCGGCGTAGGAAAGCGTGCTGGCCCTTGCGTGCCCCTGTCTGCCTTCCCGTGCCACTGACAGGGGCTGTATTTGCGGCGGCGCAACGGGCATTGAGGGTGTTGCAAGGTGGACCTGAGGCAACTGCGGCACCTGGTCGCGATCATAGACGCTGGTAGCCTGTCGCGTGCCGCCGCGCTCGTTCACGTCGCCCAGCCGGCACTTAGCTTGCAGGTTGCCGCGTTGGAAGCGGAGCTGGGCACGCGGCTGCTGGACCGGAGTTCAGCCGGCGTCGGGCCGACCCCGGCCGGCCGGCGCCTCTACCGCCACGCACAGACCATCCTGCGCCAAGTGGACGCCGCGCGTGCGGACGTGGCCTGTGCGGAGGCGATTTCCGGTCGCGTCTCCGTGGGCTTGCCGACGAGCCTTTATTTTGTTTCTCAGTACAATGGGCTGCGAGAGCCGACCCTGGCCATGGAGGACGTGCAGCACCGGGCGCTTGCCCTACCGAGTACGAAGCACAGCCTCCGTGCCCTGATCGAGCAGGCCTTCGCGCGCCTGGGCGTCGAGTTGAACGTGGTGGCCGACCTCGACTCGCTGCCGACGCTGCGCGGCGCCGTGGAACGCGGCATCGCCGACACCATCCTGCCGCTGGCGGGGCTGGGATACTGGTCGCCCGGATGCGACACCGTTTCGGTGCAGAGGCTGGTCAGTCCCGGAATCACCCGCCCCATCGCGCTGTGCCGCCCGGCCGGGGCGCCAGCCTCGGCCGCCGCCGTTGCAACGGCCGACATCCTTGCCGGCGAGATCAGCCGCATGGTCGCAGATGGCATCTGGGGTGGCGCGACAGCGCATGCTGCCATGCCATAGCGGAAACGAATAAGGGCAGCACGAGACGGTATTGGGCGCCGGTCCAGATCGATTTTAGCTTCCTCCTGAAGGGCGCGTCGAACGCCCTAGCGAGGGAGCAAGATGCGTCGTTTCATTTACGCCGGGTTTCCCGTTGCCGTCGGCTGGCTGTTTCGGCCTGCCAGCGCCCAGGCCGCCGACTACCGGCAAGTGCTAGCCCCTGTGGCCGGATCGCTCACGTGGTCTGCCCTGGTGGCAGCCTTACCGCTCGTAACATTGTTCTTCCTCCTGGGCGGGCTGCGCTGGCCGGCGCGTTGGGCTGCGCTGGCCGCGATGTGCCTGGCGTGCCTCATTGCGGCCCTGGTTTACGGCATGCCGCCGGGTCAAGTCGCCAGCGGGGCTGCGGAAGGTGCAGCCATCGGCTTCTTCCCGATCATCTGGATCGGCATCAACGCGATCTGGGTTTACGACCTCACCGAAGCGAGCGGCCATTCCCACGTCCTGCGCCGTGCGTTCGGTCACCTCAGCGATGACCCGCGCATTCTGGCCATACTCGTCGCGTTCTGCTTCGGGGCGCTGCTGGAGAGCCTGGCGGGTGGCGGCGCACCCGTCGCAATCTGCTGCGTCATGCTGATCTCGCTCGGGATAGGCCCCTTGCAGGCTGCGGCGGTGTGCCTGATTGCTGACACCAGCCCGGTCGCCTTCGGGTCGCTCGGCCTGCCGATTACGGTTCTTTCGACGGTGACGAGCCTGCCTGTCCACTCCCTCAGCCTCATGATCGGCAGGCAGAAGCCACTCCTGGCGCTCCTAGTGCCTTTCATCCTGCTGCTGATCGTTGATGGCCGACGCGGACTGCGCCAAGTCTGGCCGTTGGCGTTAGCGGCTGGGCTGAGCTTCGCGGCGGCCCAATTGGTGGGTTCGGCACTGCTTCCGGTCGAGCTGGTAGATATCACAGCGGCCCTGTTCTCCTGCGCCGTGACCATCGCCTTTCTCCGGCTTTGGACGGCGGCCCGTATTCCAGTCCCTCAACCGCTTGGCGCGGCGGCTTCGGAGCCATTGGGCGGCCCTGGCGCGCTTGGATCAAGGGACTCCGCGGCCGCGACGTTCCGTTCCCTGGCGCCCTACCTGCTCGTGTTGCTCGTCGTGGTTCTCGTGCAGATCAGGCCCGTTGCGGCCATGCTGGACCGGGCGACGTCGGTGTTCCATTGGCCGGGCCTGTCCGTGGAAACGGCGGCCGGCCGGCCCGTCGCCGCGGTGAACGCGAAATTCGAGTGGCTCCTGTCCGCCGGATCGCTGGTCCTGATCGCCGGCGCGCTTTCGGCTCCGGTCCTCGGCATCAGCCTCCTGAACGCCGCGCACCTCTACGCGCTCACCTTGCAGCGCCTGCGCTGGGCCATTGCGACCGTCTGCTTCGTGGTGAGCCTCGCCTTCGTGATGAACCTGTCCGGGCAGACGATCACCCTTGGGGCCTTGACCCAACAGTGATGCTGGTGGCGAAATCGGCGGTGGGGTGATCGCTCGGTCGTGACAGCGCGCGTGGGCACCGCGGGATGATGGTGCGGGCCCGCCCTGTCGGAGGCCGATGCCATGTC